>SDBV01013371.1_pt1 | contig 10456 bp, 5 predicted proteins | sample 2277081 | NCBI WGS metagenome assembly SDBV01 (sample SAMN10402039, study PRJNA504765) | marine sediment metagenome | isolation source: marine sediment core GS10_PC15, 223 cmbsf | place: Arctic Ocean: Southern Knipovich Ridge | collected 2010
ATCAAGAGTTTTCACAGCTTTTACCAGCAGCTACTGATCTTAATCCATTTGCAACTGATAGTAGGTATCCTGATGATGTCTTATATATACCCTATCGACCTCAGGTAGAGCAAGCATTTAACCAGGCTGCCGATATTCTTGGGTTTGTGAAAGATAAAATAGATCACACTAACAGGTAGATAGTTTTGTCAAAGCTCTTACCGTCTTCTTATGGGTATAGGTTGACGCTTGTTATACCTTTTAGTTGGTAACGGTCTTCTACGAGTCTAGGTTTAACCAATAGCGAGTATGCCGGAGTTCTCCTGTCTTTATTAAGGCTCCTTTGGCTATAAGGTCAACTAAGTCCCGAGTGGCTGTAGCACGGGGTGCCTTGGTGATGGCGATATAGTTAGCGGCGCTTAAACCACCAGCAAAACCATCCGGTCCTTCTGTAAACATTCTCAATAAAGCTTTTTCTTGGCGATGGTTGAGTTTGCCTGACAGGGCGATAAGCACTTTTGATTTCTTTATCAAAAAATGAAGAAGTCGCATGGAGTCGTCTTGCGCCTGTAGGATTACCTGAGCAAAAAACGCCACCCAGTGTTGTGCTTCTAACGTTTTGTTACACTTTTCAAGTTCTGCATAATACTCGTGTTTTTCTATGAACTTTGAAACGGCAATCAGCGTGGGATACCCTGCGCCTTGCGAAAGAGCCTTCTCAACAAGAATGCGGCCTATTCTTCCATTGCCATCCTCAAAAGGATGAATGCTTTCGAAATACACATGAGCAAGAGCTGCTCGTCCCAAAATTGATGTTGAAGAACGTGATGTGTTATACCACTTGATAAACTCCGTCATTTCATGGGGAACATTTTTTGAGGGAGGGGCTTCAAAGTGAACTGCCTGCTCAGATACAATTTGCATTGCTTCAGAGTGGTTTCGGTAGTGTCCACAATCTTTAAGGTTAGAACCTTTAAATAGCATGCAGTGCCACTCCCACAACATTTCATGGGTGAGGGGTGCATCATATGTTTTACAAGCGTTGCAGAGGAGCTTAGCCATACCATATTCTTTATCTGAGGAATCGTTTAAACCATCCTTCAACCCAAAGTGTTGCCTGATTGACGACTGCAAACTTTCTCGCTCAAGGAATTCCCCCTCAATTTTTGAGCTTTCCAGTCCTTCGCGGCTGAGAATTTCTACAACAAATTGATTGCGCTCATCATCGCTTATAGTTTTTAAATAGGCAGAGCTGCTTCCTAATCCTACAAGAAACTTACTTTCATATGAGGATATCTCGTAAGGGTCATAGCTGAACTTTGGCCAATTAGGCAACTGCCAGTTCCAAGGCATAGTTATACTCCTATAACTCGTATTTGCACCACTTTATGAGTTATAGGTCAAGTCTCTATAACTCAGGCGTGTTCCCCATTTAAGATGAAATGTGGACATAACTTGATCAGGTCAATCTTTTCTCTGGAATAATTATAAAAATTACTTTTTTATCAATGGATGAGTGATAACTTGGTGGGCTCTATTGCTGAAAAAGGCACTCATAACGCCCCCGCAGAGCGGGGGGCTTGACGGCTGTGAGCAGTTCCAAGGACTGCCAGTTTACTATATATTAGTAGAAAACGGAGCTTCAGTTAATGTTGCGTCATGTCCCAATAAGTTTACCCCGTTACATTTCGTGGTGTTTAATAGCAAGCCACAATCATCCGTTAATTGGGGATTTATTATTGAATTGCTTATTGCGCATAATGCAGAGATACACACAACAACACAGGATGGAAAAACAGCACTTGATTTTGCTCAAGGAAAAAAGAATTGCAAAAATTATAAGGGAGATAATATCTTAGTTTGGTAACTTACGAGACATAGAGAGAAACAAAGGCTACAAGAGACTCGTAAAGGTGTTGAGGTCGAGTAATCAGCGAATCTGCTCGGTCGTAATTGAGAAGGGTAACCTTGAGAACTGTCGTTCTCTTTTGGCTGAGAGAACGTTTACTTCGGAAGACCTTATGAAAACAGTACTCCCAATCATTATGACATTGCAGCGCTGCTGAAAAGTGCGGGTGCCCCATTGCCTAAGGGGCAGATTCACTTTACATTCGAGTGAGTGCTCAAGCTAACTCTTCAAAATTAGTATTCTGTCCCACTTGTGCAAGCTCTGGTTCTTCTGTACGTTTAAACTTATTGTGCGACAAATAACTTTGCCGGTTTAGAAAATATGTAAAAATGGTATGAGAAACATCTATTAGCCATTAGGAGAATCTCATGCCAAAGCAAAAAATATTGAGGACCCTATAAAACTGCTTGACTTTGCCTGATGGAAAAATGTCTGAACCTTTGATCTAACATGGAGTTTCTTTACTCTAACAATGCGGTAACGTAAGCTTGACAGAATCGTAAAAAAGTAGCACTTTGCTTATAGATTATTATTTTATTAACTCTAAAGGATCGCGAAAATGATTATTACCATTCGAAGAAGCTTCATTTTATTAACAAGCGTGCTATTTTATGGAATGAGTGTGTATGCGTGCTATGTACCTCAAGTTATAGCTGATAAGGAGGAGTCTTTGGGTAACGTGTATTTGAAGGCTCTTGATAGACCAGTGTTTATAAAGGGAGAGCTGGCATGTCTTTCCCGTTGGATTAAAGAACATGTCTCTCAGAAAGTTGGCTTAGATAGCAAAAGTCCTTTAAGTGTTCTGATTGATCGAGAAACGATTAAGCAAATCAGGGATTGTATGGGAGCAATTATTGAGGACAACCATGAGCAGCTTCAGTATGAAATTTTGGGAGACCTTGGTATTCGCGAGTTAGCGAATCTTATTATTTATAGCTGGTATTTAAAAATAGATCGTCTTTTATTAATTGCTGGTAAGGAATTTGTAGAACTTCTTAGCAGTGAACAACTGGATAATTTCACTGTGCAGGGGGATTTTTTTGATAGTATTATGAATGCTGAGGGTAAGTCTGATCAAGTTGATTGGCATTTGGTTATAGCAAATCTTAAAAAATGGTTGGCAACGTTGGTGCTTACTGCAGAAGATCAAAATCAGATTCGATCCCAGCTTATTTGTCGTTTGCCTTGTTCAGGCATGCCAGTAGCATGTGATATTAGCAACATGGGTCATTATCTTGCGTTGGGGGGGAGGCACGAAGGCGTAGGGTTCTGTGATGTATGGTCAACACAAAATGAAGAAAAAGTTCGTACGTTTTCGGAAGTCGGGCCGGTTCAGAATATGACCTTTTGTAAGGCCCCGTATCTTGGTATTGCTACTGCTAAAAAATTCATTCTAGGAGATCTTGTAACTAATGAGCTTGTACTCATTGAAGATCTAAATTCTCCTACACAAACAATGGCAGTAAGCAAGGATCTTAAAAAGGCCGCCTTTGCTGTTGATGAATGTATTTTAGTAAGTGATCTTGAAACAAAGAAAAGCTTACTGTTAAAGTCTGAGGAGCATGGCGTGGGTAGTACTGCCAAGTTTCTTTCGTTTGTTCCAAACAGCCATCTTCTCATTGATATACGTGATAAAGATGGTGTTATACGGTTCTGGAATGTAGTTACCGGTAAATGCTTAGCTCTTTCAGCACTTCATGGTGGTGATATTAATACGTATCATTGCTCTGATGAAGGAATTCTGTCTACGATGAGTAACAATGGTGTGCTTGTACAGCTTGATTGTACTCTGGACCAAACAGGAGCGATGACTTCACTTGATGAACCGCTTAATTGTTGGGATCCGCGAGGAAAGAAAGAGAAATTTACCTTGTGGAGTGAGGATTGTTATCCGCTTTGCTTTAATACTTTGGGAACAAAGATTGTGATAGGAAATAAAGAAGGAGGAGGGTTGATTTTTAATATTGATAAGGAACGATCTATTTTTTCAGATTTTGAGGCTGCAGAAGAGGTATTCTGTGATGGCTGTTATGGTAGAGATGAGCTTTTAGCAACGGTAACAAAAGAGCATTCGATTATACTATGGGATGCTGGGAAAGGAACACGTCTTGCGCATTTTGATTTGAGAGAACCCGTAAGGTTCCTCAGGTTTAGCCCTAATAATGAATATTTATTGTGTAGTACCAATGATTCTGCAGTTCTATGGTATTATAGCAATAAGGAGGTTGTTAGGTATCTTTCTTCTGGTCTTGAGTTAGAGCAGCAACTTTTGTTACTTGTTTGGTTGAGAAATAATTATCAGCTACCGAATAGAGAACATCTTCTGGAAAGGTTAAAATCGCTTAATCCAAACTTAATTGGTAGGTTTTTAAAGCATAAATAAGAATGCAACGAGGTATAGAAATGAATAAGTATCTAATTTTGATGGCGGTATGCTTTACGATGTCTGGGTATGCAATGCAGCCGGTTCTTGCAACTAAAATTGAGCAGGATATGGTGACGAATGATAGAAATTTTAGGATAACAGATTTTGCTGAGAAGCTTCAAGTATATCGTCATCATCCAACACAAGTACTTTGTCGATATATTCTTGAAAGCTATCAAATGGTTGATGAACACGATGTAATAGTGAAAGAATCTTATGATGGAACACTTACAAGACTAGGAATGTCTATTGAAGCGATAGAACAATCTAACCCGAGAAATGAGGGTGAAGACACGTTCTCTGTTTCTGTACAAAGATCCCGTGATCAAATTGTTCTCAATGCGTTGAAAAAGATGCTCGATAACTATACCCCTGAAACCAGAGGTGTTGTGGTAAGGATTTACGGAAGAATTATATCTGATGACATAAGAGATCAAGCGGATGAAGAGCTTTTGAGTACCCACCGTCAAAATGATCAATTTAGGTTACTGTTTGGTTCATTGAAGGCCTATTATTCTCCACCCGAGGTTATACAAGCATTAGAAGCCCTGCCAGAAGAATGTAAAAAGGATGGGTCGTTTATAGTTTCTTCTCTGCTTGGGGTAAAGGTTGAAGACCTTTCGTCTGCTCGATCAAGGATGTTTTCTAGTCCAAGTCTTGAAAAACCTTCGACCACAAACACTAAGAGAATTTTTCTTCGTTCACGAGAACGTGGCCGTGGTGGTATTATTTTCAGTCAAGCACAAGCAGATTATTCACCCTGGATTCAAGCTTGCGTTCATGAAGGGAAAGGTTCGGATGATAAGAATAGCATCTTAGTTCCGCTTACTAGAAACGAGATTCGCAATATCCGTAACTATATTCAACTTATTATTGATGGTGGCGAAGAAGCCTTTTTATTTGAGACACTTTCTGAACTTAGCATAGAACAGCTTGCTATGCTTATTAAACAAACGGCATTATTGCAGGTAGAAGTTATCCTTAGCCTAGCCATTGCCCGATTTGTTGAAAAAATTTGGGAAATTGATAATGTCTATTTTGCTGATACAAAAAGGCTTCTTGAAAGTTTTAGTTTTTCTCCGGAAGTTCAGCGACGTCTGTCGTGCCTATTTTATTCACCGAGTGCCCAAAATCAATTACTGTCATTGCTTCATACTGATCTGAAAACGGGGCGATGCTCTGTTATTAAAAAAGGTATGAACGACTATATTGTAACTATAACTCATCCTGATAAGCGACTTGATTCGACCTTTGATTTATGGGATGTTTATGGTTCGATGGTAGCATCGCAGATTGCGGTAAATGGGAAGGTGATAGATCTGGAGTTTGGTCGGGCTCCCTCTGTTCTGGTGTGTCTTCCTCGTGCTGTTCGGTTAATAGATTTAATAGGCACTGATGGCGACAAAAAGTTTACAAAAAACGATATGAACGGTGCACCCGCTGAAGATGTACCATTTTGGGGACTTAGGGTAAGTCCTGATCTTTCACTTGCTGCTATTGGCTGTGGTACAGCTATTGGCCTATGGCATCTGCAAGAAAATCGCTTTGAGTGGCTTAATGTTGAAGATGTTAGACAAGTAGAAAGTGGCATCATGAAGTTTTCTTCTACTGGGAAGACATTGCTCGTTTACTCTGCAGGAAATCTAACATTCTGGGACATAGGAAGCAAGAAACTGTTAATCAGTCACGAGTATGATCAGCTCAATTTTGTTACTGTTGATTATCAAGGAAGGTTTATAGTCTGTGGTGATGATGGAACTGCTACGGTCTGGTCTTCTGCAGGTGAAAGAGTTTCTTCATTTAATCTTCAGGGACGCGTGCTCTGTGCTAATTCAGCAGGTACTCTATTTATAATTGATCGTGATGGAGCATGTCATCTCTTTAATAGCGAAACTAATCGGTCAATGAATATAGGGCGAGGTTATCATGCATGTTTTTCACCTGATGAGAAAAGCATTGCTCTGTTTGATGAGAACACTATAAAAATCAGTGATAGAGAAACAGGTGCCTTAATAGCGACATTAAATGATCCAGAGGTAATGGATCTCTTTTTTAGCTCAAATGGCCAACATTTGATTGCAGTTCATGAAGAGTTTATTCGTGTATGGCATTACGTTGATCCCAGACTTGATTATGTACGAGAACCTTCAGTGTTAGGTCAGGCATTTTTACTTTCACATTGTGCGAAACTATTAAGTCTAAGTGATGATAAAGTTGTTAACATATCTCGTGCGTTGTTGCAGGGGGCTGACACAGGAATACGAGCATTATCATCGCTTGTAATGGCTGATCAAGATATAGAAGTGACTCAAATAGCTAACAACGATCTTCAGGATGAAATAGAAGGTAGAGATTTGACATTTTCATGGTTTGGTCAGGGACAAGAACTTTTTAAAGAAAAGCGTTATCGTGAAGCACTTGAATGTTTTGAACGGTTTGTAAAAAGCACAGAAGGTTCTCAAGATTCCTATAAAGATGAACTCAGCATAGCCAGGTTTTTAATAGGGAAAATCTATAAAGAAGGACTTGGTGATGTACCAAAAGATGAAAAGAAAGCATTTTCCCTGTTTGAAAAAAATGTTGAATAATTGGTTGTAGTTAGTGGTAGGCACTTGTAGTCAAATAGTGCTGCTATGGCTATTAAGAACTTTTTAAAAAGGATGTATGGTTATCATGAAGGTGTGCTAGAGCATATAGATGGTTCACAAGTATTGGGGCGCAATTTACTCAACTATAGTAGTATGGTCGTTTTAATCTAGTGATGGTGATTGGGATTTAGAGGAGGTGCTAATTGAGACCTTATGAAATACTCATTTGAACGAGTAAATTATCTGTTAAGGTCAGTAATAAGATGTTTAAGTTCCACCTTTATAATGATAGAGAAGAATTGTAAAGATGAAGATATTAGAGCGTTATGTGAGAAACGCATAAAGTGTACTGCAGTTATTATTAGTTATAAGGAGGAAGTATCATGTTAAAAAGATGCTATTTGATTACCGGTTTATCAATTATGTTAGCTTCGCACTATGTATGTGCAATGAATTTAGATTCGATTAAGGATAAACAAGAAGAAACGATTGAGATACAGTCGCATTATGAGTTAGCGAAAATGCGGTTGGTAGGTTCCGGTTGTGAACAAGATATAGAAAAAGCGAGAACTCACTTTGAAGAAGTTATTAAAGGAGGAATTACTACCCAACGGAAAGCATTGGCGTTTATCTATGTAGGAATGATGTATAAATTGGGATTTGGTGTTGCGACAGATCAAAGTAAGGCTGCTTCGTATGCAACTGGGGCTTGGTTATGTATGTCTCCAGAAGAAGAAGGTACTAATGGAGTCCGTCAGCTTGCAGGCTTACTAAGGCATGAATACGTAGGTAAAAAACCCTTAGGAATATTTCTGCGCTATGGAGCACAGTTGGGTCATAAAGAAATGTGTGAGGTGTTATTGGATCGAGGTGCTGATGTTAATTTGGGTGGAGGCGAGACTGGCAATACACTGCTTTCTTGGGCAGCAATGAAAGGTCATAAAGAAGTATGTGAGTTGTTGTTGGACAGAGAAGCAGAGATTAATCTGGGTAACAACAATGGCTCTACACCGCTTTGTAGGGCAGCAATGACAGGTCACAAAGAAGTATGTGAGTTATTGTTAGATAGAGGAGCTGAGGTAAATCAGGTTGACGCTGAAGGCATGACACCGCTTTTTTTTGCAGCAGAAGAAGGTTATATAGAGATATGTGAGTTATTGTTACAACATAATGCTCAAGTTCCACCTGTTGAATGGATGGAAAAGCATTGTAATAGCGAAGTTATTAGGGTGTTATTTGATAAACACAGAAAGTAAACAGGGCAGGTACTGTGTGTCCTCTTTAATGCTAATAAACAGCAGGGAAAAAAAGCAATTTTGTGAAAAAAGAATGACCCTTTGTTTTTAAAGTCTCGAGAAGACGTTATGAGTTTGAGGTCATTAATTAAGCTACTTTATAGCACTTGTGTGCTGTAGTTATTATTCGTTATAAGGAGTATGTATCATGTTAAAAAGATGCTATGTGATTATTGGTTTATCAATTATGTTAGCTTCGCACTATGTATGTGCAATGCAGTCAGATTCGGTTAAGGTGAAACAAGAGGAAACGATTGAGATACAATCGCATTATGAGTTAGCGAAAATGCGGTTGGTAGGTTCCGGTTGTGAACAAGATATAGAAAAAGCGAGAACCCACTTTGAGGAGGTCATTAAAGGAGGAATTATTAGTCATAGGAAAGCGTTGTCGTGTATCTATGTAGGAATGCTACATAATTTGGGATTTGGTGTTGCGAAGGATCAAGATAAGGCTGATACGTATGCAACTATGGCTTGTGCATATATAATACCACCTGAAGAAGATACTGAAGGGGTACATCGCCTTGCAGACTTGCTAAGAGAAGAACCACTAGGTGAAAAACACTTAGGAAGATTTCTGAGCATTGGCGCACAATATGGTCATAAAGAAATATGTGAGTTTCTGTTAGATTGTGGGGTTGATGTTAATCAGGGTAGAAACATTGGCTTTGCACCGCGTAGAAAGAGTAGAATTACGCCGCTTCATAGGGCGGCAGGAAGCGGTCATAAAGAAGTATGTGAGTTGTTATTAGATCGTGGAGCAAAGGTTGATCAGGGTAGAAATGAAATTGGCTTTACACCTCTTTGTTGTGCAGCAGAAGGCGGTCATAAAAAAGTATGTGAGTTTCTGTTAGATTGTGGGGCTGATATTAACCTGGGTAATAGTTTAGGTACTACACCTCTTTGTTGTGCAGCAAAAGGCGGTCATAAAGAAGTATGTAAGTTGTTATTAGATCGAGGAGCTGGGGTTAATGTTGATCAGAGTAGCAGCAATAGTGGTACACCGCTTTCTTTGGCTGCAAGAGAAGGTCATAAGGAAGTATGTGAGTTGTTGTTAGATAGAGGGGCAGAGGTTGATCAGGGTGATTCGAATGGCAAAACGCCGCTTTTTATAGCAGCAGATGGTGGTCATAAAGAGGTTTGTACGTTATTGTTAGATAGAGGTGCGTCGACTGAAGCTCGAACAACTAATAGTCTCATCCCCCTGCATATTGCTTCAGCATCTGGTCATAGAGAAGTATGCGCTTTATTATTGGAACGAGGGTCACAGATTGAAACTCAAACAAGTATTGGGACAAACTCTTTGCATGTGGCTGCTGGTAGTGGCCATAAAGAAGTTTGTGAGTTGTTCTTGGAAAGAGGTGCTGAGGTTGATATGTCAACAAATGATGGCTGTACTCCCTTATTTGTAGCAGCGTCTAATGATCAAAAAGAAGTCTGTATATTTTTGATAGATAAAGGGGCTGAGATAAATGCAAAATCTAAGATGGGTAGTGTTCCATTACATGCGGCAGTAACTAACGGTCATAAAGAAGTCTGTGAGATATTGCTCAATAATGGGGCTGTGGTTGAAGCTATAAATTACGCGGGTGCTACTCCTCTCGCTTTAGCTGCTGCTTTTGGTCATAAAGATATTTGCGTAGTATTATTAGATCGAGGAGCCAAAGTGGACGGAAGAATGAGTGTCTATAGCCAAACCCCTCTTTCCAATGCGGCGATGAAAGGTCATAAAAAAGTTTGTGAGTTGTTGTTGGATCGTGGGGCAAATACAAATCAATGCGATTCTCTTTTTATAGCAGCGCAATTTGGCCATAGAGAAGTTTGTAAATTGCTCTTAGATAGGGGAGTTGTGGCAGATGCTCAGATTAGTATGGGATCAACCCCATTGCATGTTGCAGTGCAATTTGGCCATAAAGAAATTTGTGAGATGCTCTTAGATAGAGGAGTACCAGTAGATAGAAGGGCGAAAATTGACTGGGGAAAAAGTGTCTTAGATGTAACCGCCTTGCACCTAGCAGCACAGAAAGGTCATAGAGAACTGTGTGAGTTGTTGTTAGACAGAGGAGCAGAAGTTAATGAGGGTGACGAGATTGATAGGACTCCGCTTTTCTGGGCAGCAATGAAAGGTCATAAAGAGGTATGTGAGTTGTTATTAGATAGAGGAGCGGAAGTAAATCGGGGTGACAAAAATAGCAGAACATCGCTTCATCTGGCAGCGAAAAATGGTTATAAAGAAGTATGTAAGTTGTTATTAGATAGA
>SDBV01013372.1_pt1 | contig 10455 bp, 7 predicted proteins | sample 2277081 | NCBI WGS metagenome assembly SDBV01 (sample SAMN10402039, study PRJNA504765) | marine sediment metagenome | isolation source: marine sediment core GS10_PC15, 223 cmbsf | place: Arctic Ocean: Southern Knipovich Ridge | collected 2010
TCCATCCAGTGGATCGGGCACCTGGTCACTGCACCAGTGGACCGGCGATATCGGACCACTCTCTGCAGTCAATGAGCAGGTGGTTGAGTTTGAAACCCTTATCAAGGGTCAGTACAGCCTGGCATACAAGGTAACGGACGACCGCGGTTGTGTGGGATCGGATGTGGTGACCATTGAAAATGACAGGCCAACGGCCCGGTTCGTTTCCGATGCAGTTCCGTCATGCGGTTACATCGAAGTGAACTTTATCAATACATCCACAGCCGATGCAGTCACATTCCTGTGGGACTTCGGTGATGATACCAACAGTACGCAGAAGGATGTGAGCCACGGATTTGACAACGTTTCTCCCACCGGACTGGTGGCTTATTACAACGTGAAGCTGATTGCCAGCAGTGTGAACAGCTGCAGGGATACGGCACAGAGCATTGTAACCATCTATCCCAAGGTGGTTGCTACCATCGACGCTGATACCACCGAAGGTTGTCATCCGCTGAATGTGGCCTTCATGACCCAGCCCGGCGGCGCAAGCTATTACTGGGACTTTGGAGATGGCAATGCAGAAGAGGGAGGTTACCTGGCCCACCACCTGTATGAAAACTTCACCACGGCTGCGGTAACCCGTACGGTAGAGCTTACCACCACTTCGTTCTATGGCTGCCAGGATTCCGAGACGCTGGATATTACCATACAGCCCATTCCGGCACCCAATTTCACAGCAGTTCCACTGGTTCAGACTTACCCCGATGCCACGGTGACCTTCACCAACAACACGATTCCGGGTCCGTGGACCTACCTGTGGGACTTCGGCGATTCCCTCTCATCAACAGAGGAGAATCCGGTGCACACCTACGCCGATCCGGGCACCTACCTGGTGAAGTTCTACGTGAACAACGGAAGCTGTATCGACAGCATCGGGACCTCCATTGTTATTCATCCGAGGATACCCATCGCTGACTTCGATCCGCCGCTGAGTGGTTGTACACCCCTCGAGATCCAGTTTGTGAACCAGTCTCAGTGGGCCACGACCTACCTGTGGGACTTCGGGGACGGATATGTCTCCACGAGGGAGAATCCGTTGCATACTTTCTATGATCCTGCCGAGGTCACCATCAGGCTCCAGGCCACAGGTCCGGGCGGAACCGATTATGCCTCGTATAGCCTCAATATATATGAGACACCGAACCTTGCATTCAACTCAGCACCTGACTCGGTATTTGTGAAGGACAAGCCGGTGCGGTTCTTTAACCTCACGGCAGGGGCAGATGAATACCTGTGGGACTTTGGTGATTATCATGAGGATGGTTCACCGGCAACAGGCAATTTCACAGATGAGAAAGATCCGCAGCACATATACCTCACCGAAGGGTGGAAGGATGTGAAGCTGGTTGCCTGGAATGACTATTGCATCGACAGCCTGATCATGCAGGTGGTGAAGGTGATCGAGGCAGGTGACATCAAGTTCCCCACCGTGTTCAGACCTGATCCCGAAGGATCGCCCACGAATGGATGGATCGATCCCAACGACCCGAACCTGGATCCAAATATTGCCAACAGCATATTCTTCCCTGGTGTGAGCAGTCAGGTGGATGAATACCATATGTACATATACAACCGCTGGGGCGAGCTTATCTTCCAGAGCCATGACATCAACCATGGATGGGACGGCTTCATCAACGGCACAATGGCCTCACAGGGCGTATACATATGGAAAGTTACCCTGGTGTACAAGAACGGTTCTCCGGACAGTATGGCGGGCGACGTCACCCTGCTCTGGAAAAAACCGCAGTAGAATAGAAACAGGGGGTGTTTTAATAAGCAGCCTGGGATTGTTTGCATTGCAAATAACCACGCTGCGTTAAAACACTCCCTGTTTTGTATTAAATATATTCATCACACAAATCTTCTTGTTGGCGTAAAACCGCAAGAGATGTAACCAAATACCGGAAAACTCGTTTAATTTTATAATTGGTGTTCGTAATAAAAAATTGTACGGATACTGATTATCAAAAAAGTTATTAAATTTAATAATTCAATAAGCCTGATTTTGTGAAGAAACTTGCGGTTATCATATACGTAGTTGGTTTGTTTTCATGGGCCAATGGTCAGGATCCGCAGTTTACTCAGTTTTATGCCAATCCCCTCTACCTGGCTCCCTCATTTGCAGGCGCAACCGAACAGGACAGGATCACTTCAGTCTACCGGAACCAGTGGCCGGCACTCCCCAAGGCATTTGTCACCTACAGCTTTTCCTACGATCATTTCTTTGAGAATTTCAACAGCGGGGTAGGAGTGCTGCTCATGAGGGATGTGGCCGGATCCGGTAACCTGGGCCTCCTGAATGCGGGTTTGCTGTATTCCTATGATATCAAGGTAACCTCAGCCTTTCACCTGAGGCCTGGCATCCATTTCAATTATACCCAGCAGGGGATTGACTTTTCCAAGCTCAGGTGGAACGATGATCTCACCAACCCCGGGGGGGGAGGATCCATTGAACAGCCACCCACCGAACCATATAAGGCAGATGTGGACTTTGCAGCCTCCCTCCTGGGATACACCGACAGACTCTGGCTGGGATTCACCGTAGACCACCTCCTGAGACCGAATTATGGACTGTACAACAACGATGCCCGCTGGCCCATCAAATTTTCAGCATTTGGTGGTTACCAGATCGTAAAGAAAGGCAACCTCCTCAACCCCATCGATGAAACACTTTCTGTTGCATTTAACTTCAGGCACCAGTACATCTATACCCAGCTCGATGTGGGACTTTACTGGTACAAAGCCCCGTTAATGCTTGGCTTCTGGTACAGGGGCATTCCGTTTTTCAGGGGATCCAATCCCGATTACCAGAAAGATCCCCGGGGTGATGCCCTGGCATTCCTGGTGGGCTACAAGATGGACCAGCTACGTGTGGGATACAGCTACGACTTCACAATCTCCAACCTGGTCTCCTCCACCGGCGGCGCCCACGAGATCTCCATCGCCTACGAATTCAAGACCACCCGCAAGCGGCGTACCACCCGCATGGTTCCCTGTCCGGAGTTTTAGTCCGGAGCTAAATCAATTTTCCATAAATTGGTATAATAGACAAAATTCAGGCTGTTTTCAATTCAAGTCCTTCAAGTGGACAAAATTCAGGCTGTTTTTTAACTCAGTTTTGCGACAGTACAATTCCTTAATTATCTTTGCAATGTCAAGTTAAACGGAAGTAGGCTCTGCTGGGGAGCAACCTACCAGGGATAACTTTGACGGCTGACAAAAAAAGTCAAAAGGAAAGGGATTCATTAACGGATCCCTTTTTTACTTTTTTAGAAGCCTTTATGCCTTTAAAAACCCATCTATAAATTTCTTTTTCTTTCAATGGACAAACCGTTATGGTTTCTAAGTTTATTTTTCAGATCCGCAAAATGTCCATCTATTGCATTGGTTGTATTGGGGATATTCAACCCTATGTTATCATACCATGTGAACAACCATTTCAGATTGGTTTTTAAACTTCTATAAGCACTTCGTAGCCTTTTATGGGTATAAAAACTTTTACCAGTTTCTTCATTTATTGTCCTTTCGTTTAGAAAAAGCCCCCATTTGTTATGCCATTCATTCAGTGCCCCCACGAAGGATTCTTTATCGGTTTGTTTCATTAAAGAGACAACCTCCATTAATTCTAGGGCAGCAGGTAGTTTGGGATTCCGGGTCAAGTATCTCCTTATGATGGCAGCTTGGTGGAATTGACACATTTGAACCGGGATTGTGCCAAAGGAAGTAAGTAGCCCCTTTCGTCCATCACATGCAATAGCCTTAACCAAGAACCCATTTAATTGTAAGTCTTCTATCCCTTGTTTGTATAAGGCATTTGTTTCTGTCTTTACATAATACTTCAACAGGTTCTCTTTGGTAATGGCATCCTTAAAAAGCATGACACCAAAACTTCTTCCCCAGTATGTCGTATCCATCAAAACTATAACCTCTCTTGGTAGTTTGGATGGTATGGAAACCTTGTGGAAATCTATTTTCCTTTGAATGGTTCGCTTTGAACAATTATACTGTTTCGCTAACTGATCATAGGTTTGTTTGCCTTCTTGATATTCTGCCCAGATAATTTCAGGGTTATGTCTAACTCCCCCAAGAAATTGTTTGCCACAAGCATGACATTTATATATCTGCTTACTATTCAGAAGTCCATTTTTCTTTGTTATTGGGCTACTACAATAAATGCACTTTTTTTATTCATAATCTTTGATTTGCTGCAAAGCTATTGAATACAACACCTATAGAACTTTTGAGCCTGAATTTTGTCCATTAAGCCCATAAATTTTATGAGCTAATAATCGGCAGCATTTAGATTTTGCTGCCATTATATAGTTTCATATATTTGTATCAGATAACCCGGATATCGCAGCTGAAAAATTACATATTAAGCAACTCGAAGAGCATTTTGAGAATGATCAGTCATTTGATAATAAAAGCTTGCTCTTTTTCTATCAATCCCTCGACCCTGATGTTTCAACAACAACTGCAAATTGGAGAATTTACACCCTTGTGCAAATGGGCGTATTAACAAGAATTGGCAGAGGAAGATTCATCCTTGGTGTGGGAAGAAATTATATACCTGAAGTTCCCAATAAAATTAAATCACTCCACAATATACTGAAGAAAAACTTCCCGTATCTTAATATGTGTCTCTGGAGTACATCTGCGTTTAACGAATTCATGTTACACCAACCAGGAAGGTTCTATCTGTTGGTTGAGGTAGAAAAAGATGCAATGGATTCCTTGTTCTATTTTATGAAAGAGAAAAAATATTCCGTATTTGTGGAGCCTTCCCGCGAACTCTTCATACGCTACATGTCGGATGAAAAAGAGTCATGGATTGTGAAATCTCTTGTGTCTGAAGCGCCCATCCAAAACTTAACCGGTGTACCAACTACGACAATTGAAAAAATGCTGGTTGATATTTTCTGTGATGATATCACGTTTGACGCACAGCAGGGATCAGAAATGAAAACTATTTTTAAAGCAGCATTTGAGAAATATGCAATCAGTGACAGTAAAATGCTGCGGTATGCCGACAGAAGGAGGAAGAAAAGAGAATTGAATGAATATTTGGATCAAGTGTCTAAATTTCGTCTTCAAAGGAGGGACAGCCCTGATGCTTCTTATGGATTCAGAAGGTGACCCGCTAACCGTCAAAGTTCCTTCAATTGAGGAAATCCTTGGAGACAAACTAACTGCTTTTGCTCCAAACACCACAGGTATTCCCTATTTTAAGAAGGGGATCAGCATGAGCATGGAGATCATTAAGCAACTCTACGACATAGGAAACCTTGTAGATGTTGCGGAAGATATTGCAAAAGTGCAGTCCACATTTGACAGGTCCGCTAAAACTGAACTGGGTTATGGCAATCATGAAAAGTTAACTTCATCTGATGTTTTGGAGGACATATTCCAGACTTCTTTATGCATTGTGAGCCGGGGAGTTGAAGGCAAAGGAAACTTTGAGCAACTGCAAGCTGGAATTCAACGGGTTTCCCGATTTATTTTTTCAGAGCCATTTCATCTGGATAAAGCCATTACTTCTGCTTCAAAAGCAGCCTATACTGCAATGCTGATTAAACACGGGGCGAATAAGTTTGAGAAGTTCTCATCTCCAATGGAGCTCAAAGACTGGATAATTAAAGAGCCTTTATGGACAGGATTGAACAGACTGAAAAAATCAAATCCTGAAGCTTTTTACTTTTGGTATAAAATTTACGAATTAATGACATAAATAGATCCGCCAAGTTTGGTGGTAAGTGCTAATTTTACATGCTGTTGCCACCCGGGCTCATGGGACCGGGGTGGCGGAGCTGTGAATAATTATGATTTTATACAATAGTTTTGTGATATGAAAATCTTAACAAAATTACCCCTGGCCTGTGCTGTCGTTGCACTGGTTGTTGGGTCATCCTGCGTGCCCAACAGGAAAGTGACCTACCTCCAGTACGAAAACGAGTTGAAGGAACCGGAGTCCATCGTCACCGACAGCCTGGTGAGGATGTATGAAGCAGGAGAATGGGGATACCTGCTTCAGCCCAATGACCTGCTGAGCATCAAAGTAGCCAGTTTGACTCCGGAAGAATACAATCCCCTGTTCCTGGCCGACAGGTACATGGTCACAGGAGGAGCAGGAGGAGCCGGAGGAGACCGGCAAAGCCTTCTCAACGGATACCGCATTGATCCGGCCGGGAATCTCACCCTGCCCGTAATTGGTACAATTCAGGCAACCGGATTGACATTGAGGACCCTGGAAGATACAATCAACAGCCTTCTGGAAAAGGAGCTTGAAGATCCTGTAACCAAAGTAAACATCATCAACTTCAAGTTTTCAGTTATCGGAGAAGTTAACTCACAAAACACCATATTCAGCAGCGACAACGCCCTTACACTTTTACAGGCAGTTTCCATGGCAGGCGGGGCTTCGGAATTCGGAGATATCTCAAGGGTAAAAGTTGTGAGGTGGATGGGGGAAGAGCACTATGTTTTTTATGTGAATCTTCTGGATGAGACCTTTCTTTCCAGTGAATTCTATTTCATTCAACCCAATGATGTGATTATAATCACACCCCTCAAAGCAAGAAGCTACCTGAAATATGTGAGCCCAAACCTGGGAATCGTCGCAGCCACCATCTCTCTGCTTTTGTCCATCATTACACTCGTTGCCGTTTTCCAATAGCCTTATAAGATGACAGTCCATACAAATCAATCCAGATCAACTGCCACCCAGAAATGGATCATCAGGAAGCTTTTCTTCAAAATGTTCGACAACTGGCTCTGGATCATAGTGATCCTTGCCCTGTCTCTGATGACCGCTTTTTTAATCAACAGGTACAGCAGCAAATTGTATCAGAGTCAGATAACCATTGTAAAAGGAAGTGAGGACTCGGGTTCGGAAGGGGCCTCCTTTGTATTTGGGAGTCCCTATAACACGAACCGGATCAATGCCGACTATGAAAAAGCCTTTATTACTTCGTTACCGGTCCTGAAGGAGGTAGTGAAGGACCTGGATTTGAATATGATCTATTATTCCCAGGGACGGGTAAGAACCTATGAGCGCTATGGCAGCAATCCGGTGAAACTGCTGGTTGATTCCACCAGCAAGCAGCTCCCGCTGGACCTTTTGATCTCCATTGTTGCTGAAGATGAACATACCTTTGAGCTCAGCTGCGAAAATGAACACTGGTCCACCCTGTTCTCCGGGCAGCATTTTTCTTTTAACCAACCTTCCGAAGCAGGAGGATTTTCATTTATACTGGAGAAAAGTGGCCGGCTTGAGGGGGTCGGAACATGGAGTTTTGAACTGCTGAGCATAGAAGATATGGCAAAACGGCTTCAGCAATCCATCCAGGTCAACGAAATAAGACAAGGCTACAGCAGCCATGGATCGTTTGCCATGTTGCAACTGGGCATTGTCAGCTCTGTGCCTGAAAGAGACAGGATCCTTCTGAAACGTTTGACAGAGGAGATCCGTTTGAGAGATGTTGCCAGAAAAATAGAACGTACCGGGCGAACCATAGATTTCATTGACCGGCAGCTGGAAATGGTTACAGATACCATGAAACTGGCAGCCGACCGCATGCGGGATCTGAAACTGGAAAACAAAAATCTTTCCACCGGTTCATCCCTGGTCTTTGACCGGATTGCCAGTCTTGAAGAGGAGATGAGCAGGCTGATCCTGGTCAACCGCTATTTCTCTTACCTTGATGAATATATCAGGGATGCATCCACAGAGGATGTAATTGTTCCCTCAAGTTTTGGTGTGGACAATGCAATACTCGGGGGAGTGGTGCAAAAGTACATTGAGCAACATCTGACCCTTAAGGAGACCGCACAACTGCAATTCCGGTCGGCACTTTACAACAAAGAAATATTGCAGATGAAGCAACAGGTCAGGGAGCTGGAAGCAGTCTTGCTAGAGAGCATTGCATCATCGTCGAAGGCCAATGTATTACTGATGGAGAGCTACCGGCAACAAATCGACAGCTATTTTCAGTCGGCCCGTTCCGTATTGAGCGAGGAGATTGTATTCACCGATTACCTGCGTCTTTACAGCCTGAATGAAAAGATGTTCACATTATTGATGGACAAAAAGGCTGAAGCGGGGATCACCAGGGCCTCCATTGTATCCGATTACCGGATGCTCGAATCCCCGGTAACATTTGGAGAACCCCTGAAACCCCAGAAAAGAAGGAATCTGATGACTGCCATCCTGCTGGGTCTGATGGTGCCGGTAACCTTCTTTCTGATCAGGCTCATTGCACGAAATACCCTGATGTCATTATCTGAACTGAAGGAACTTGTTACTCTCCCGGTATTGGGTGTAATCGGCCATGCTGCCGGTCCCAGGGTTTTCGGAAACGGCAATCATACGGATGTTTCTGAAAACTTCAGATCCCTGCGGTCCAACCTGAGATTTTACAGCCGTGATAAAAAGTGTGTAACCATCCTGATCACATCCAGTGTGAGTGAAGAAGGCAAAACATTCATCACCGCCAACCTGGGAAGCGTCATGGCACTGCAAGGAAAGAAAACACTGGTGGTAGGTGCTGATCTGCGTAAACCTTCTCTTAAGAACTATTTCCTGACAGGAAGCGAACCAGGTCTGAGTCAATATCTTGCGGGACAAGGTGATTTAATGGATATTGTTCATAAGAGTGAGCAGGAAAACCTTTACTTCACAGCATCAGGACCTGTTCCGCCCAACCCGGCAGAACTGCTCTCTGGCGATACCATGAAAACCATGTTGACGGAACTTTCAAGCACTTTCGATGTCATTCTTATTGACACCCCTCCCGTAGGTCTGATCTCGGATGCGGCTGAATTGTTCCCCATGACAGATGGAATTCTGCTGGTGACCCGGCAGGACAAAACCCCGGTGAATACGCTCAAGTACATTGATCATTTCATTGATGACGAATCGCGGCGAAAAACTTCCATTATTTTTAACGGGGTAAAGATCGGTGCCGGTTTTGGGTACTACAGTTACGGATACGGGTATGGATACGGGTATGGGTATTATAACACAGAACGGAAAAGATTCAGGCTGAAAAACAGAAATTGATCAATGGATATCAAGTCGCAAATATCCGGCATTGAAGGTTCAAACGAAGAGTTCACGCATGTAATTCGTCCAAAGCGACATCTGTTTGATGTAAATCTTAAGGAAGTCTGGCAGTATCGTGACTTGTTGATGCTGTTTGTTCGCAGGGATTTCGTTGCAAAATACAAACAGACCATTCTGGGTCCTTTCTGGTTTGTTCTTAATCCTCTTCTGAGTACACTCATATATACAGTGATCTTTAACCGTGTTGCAAACATTCCGACAGACAACATTCCACCGGTTCTTTTTTATCTCTCCGGATTGGTCGCCTGGCAATATTTTGCTGCATGCTTAACGGGAACCTCCAGTACATTCCTCTCCAATGCAAGTATTTTTGGCAAAGTATATTTCCCGCGCCTTGTCTCACCACTGTCTGTTGTATTATCATCACTGGTACAGTTGACCGTTCAGTTCGGATTGCTTTTTGTTGTATTGTTTATCTACTGGTTCAAAGGGTATCCATTCTCTTTCAGTACCTATACATTGCTCATCCCGGCCATTGTTCTCATACTCGCCATGATGGCTCTGGGATTTGGGATAATCATCAGTTCTGCCACAACCAAGTACCGGGATTTAACCAACTTTATGTCTTTTGGTGTACAATTATGGATGTATGCCACTCCAATTATTTACCCGGTCTCCAGTGTGCCGGACCAGTTGCAGTTTATTGTTAAATACAATCCGGTGGCACCCCTGATCGAAGCATTTAAGTTTGGCCTGGTCGGGGCCGGACAGGTATCCTGGTCAGGCCTTTTATATAGTCTGATATTTACAGTGGTTCTGTTAATATTTGGAATGCTGGTTTTTAATAAGGTGGAACAGAGCTTTATGGATACAGTTTAACAGGGAAATGAATTGAGCAGGACCGTTATTAAAATAGAAGATCTTTCGAAACGTTATCGCCTTGGTCTTGTTGGATCAGGGACACTGAAGGATGACCTGAAGGGCTTGTGGTACCGGGCAAGGGGGAAGGAAGATCCCACACTGAAAATTGGCGAAGAGAACCGGTTAGACACGCAAAGTGGAAAGTATATCTGGGCACTGAAAGATATTAATCTGGAAGTGAAAGAGGGCGAAGTACTGGGGATTATAGGGAAGAACGGCGCCGGAAAAACCACACTGCTTAAAATCTTATCCCGCGTTACAGGTCCAACAACCGGAGTGATCAGGACCAGAGGACGTATTGCAAGCTTGCTTGAAGTGGGGACAGGCATGCACCCTGAGCTGACCGGCAGGGAGAATGTTTTTCTCAATGGCGCCATTCTGGGGATGACCAGACATGAGATCAGGGCAAAATTCGACGAAATAGTTGATTT
>SDBV01013373.1_pt1 | contig 10454 bp, 8 predicted proteins | sample 2277081 | NCBI WGS metagenome assembly SDBV01 (sample SAMN10402039, study PRJNA504765) | marine sediment metagenome | isolation source: marine sediment core GS10_PC15, 223 cmbsf | place: Arctic Ocean: Southern Knipovich Ridge | collected 2010
AGGGGAGCCAACAATCGATAAAAAATTACTTGAATGGGCCGTAAAATCTTTTAGAACTGTAAATAACTTTGATATTTTAGAGATTGTAACCAATGGACTAATCCCTCAAGGACTAACTTCAAATAGCCTGAAACTTATCGATGAATTAACTATAAGCCTATACTTCGAATCAGATGAACTGCTATCCTTATGGAAAGAATGGCTCAAAAAAAAAGTGCCTAATGTAAAATTCAACATTCGTATTCATAATTGGGATTATCAACATGGAGATTACATAGTTTCTGACTTAAAAGCACAGGAAATGTATGAAAGTTGCTGGTATCGAAAACATTGTACTACCATTGAGCGAAAAAGAATTTTTATTTGCTCTAGAATTGCTAAAGGCGGAGATGATAAAGAGGGGTTGTATTTAAATAATACTCTTACTCTTGAAGATATACAAGATCTTTTAAATTCAGAAACTTATTTTCCATCGTGTAAAAGATGTATACCATTAATGGGGTTTGATAAAATTAGACCCGGAATGCAGCCTAATAATGGATTATTTCCATTAATTAATAAAGCAATTAAATATTTAAAAGAAAACCTAAAAAAAGATGGTGGTTGAAATTAAAGAACAAATAGAGAAGGTATGCATTTCTCCAAATTCAGTCTGTAATTTTGCTTGTAAATATTGTTATTTCTATAATCCCGAAAATCCAATTTTTCCACAAAAAAACCTAACAGAGACTGATATTAGAACTATTTTAGATAAAATCTATGATTATAGTGTTAAATTCAAGTTAAAAAAGAAAATTAAAATAATTTTCGTAGGAAGTGGTGAACCTCTCTTATCATGGAAAGAGATCTCATTAGCAATAGAAGAATTTAGAAATGAGGGAAAGCATAAGGAGGTTAAATTCTATATGGTAACAAATGGCTCATTATTATCAGACGAAATAGTAAGAAAGATGAAGGATTTAGCAATAAAACCCAGTGTTTCTTTAGATGGTCCAGCTTTTATTCATAACAAAAATCGTATTTACGTAAATGGTGATCCCACTTTTGATGTCGTTATGAAAGGAATAAAAGTTTTAAGAAGACACAATCTTAGGATTATCATAAATCCAACAATCTCAAGAGATCTTATCGATAATATCGATTTATTTTTTAAATTTATTGGAAAAGAGAGTTTCGACAAAGTGATATTTGGGAGAATGATAGATGGTCCATCTTTTTATCCTCCAATTTCATATGATAACTATTATAGAATTTTAGAGGTGATTTATAATCTACAAAGAAAATATAATCTCAAAAACATTGAGATAGGGAATATAGAAGCATTTCGAAAAGCAGTAAAGGGAGAACCCGAAAGAGTATGTACGTTAATAGGAAGCTGTTGTGGAGCAGGAACGTCAAATTTAATTTATCTTCAAAGAGAAGTCTATCCATGTGGGAGAATGTTTAATGATAAAAACTGGTTATTAGGTGAACTTGATCAAAACCTTGAATTTTTTCAAGAAAAAATGATGAAAAAACTTGAGGAATATGAAAATGAATGCAATGATTGTGATTTAAGAAAAGTATGTGTAAGAGATTGTATTTTAGACACATTTTCTAATTTATATAACTGTCAAGGCAGAAAGGAGTTTTTAAAGTTAATGATTAATGAGTTAGATAAATAATTTAATGGATTATTACAAATAAGTATAAATTTAAATTACATAATAAATATAAATAAAGTATGAGTAGAGGACACGGGGAAAGAGGTCGAAGCCAAGGGAGGCGAGGCAGAAGCCAAGGGGGGCGAAGTCGAAGCTCAAGGACGTCTACGAGGATGACCAGTGAAAGAGCTCGAGCCATTCAATCTCATGCAGATAAAACTGGTAGAAATCAAGATTTTAAATCCAGAGCAATGTCTGCGGTAGATAGAAATGAAAAATCCTAATACTCCTGCTGTATTTCATTAATAAAATGAGCGTATGGCAAATAACTTCAAATCAGCTTTCTTTCGAATTACAAATTCCTGAAAAAAGTTTGGATTTATTTAGGGATTATTTATTTCATAGATTTAGAGAATTATTTTCTCAAGCAGATAATTTTATTTTACCTGACGATTGGTCATTCATCAATAATATTCTTGTTCTAAAATTTAAAGATGCATATGGATTAAAAAGAGTTAAGATAGACGAGATTGAAAAAGATTTAAAAGGTTTAGATTTTACTATCGAGGATTTTATAAAAGTTTTAAAGACATTGGCAAATCAGCATGAACTAAACATAATGGGGTTTTCTCAATTTCTTCCAATAGAGGGAAAATGGGTTGCTCCAATATCCTTCTTTACAAGATCACTTCAAAAACAAAAACTTGAAGAAGCTTTACAACGAGACATTAAATTTATGAAAACATGGATCTCTTTAATCCTAAATAGATTAAATAGAATAAACGATAAAGAGACCATTGGTAGATTTAAACTTATAAGGGAAGCATTAGATGAACGCAATTACTCAGAGATTCTAAAATTAATTAAGAGTTTCAAGATAAAGGAAAATCCATCCTTCCTCGATTTATTAACCGAATCTGAATTCTTCTACAAAATTCGCCAAATCTACAAGTTTAAGAAAATGCCCTTAAATGAGGCTCCTATTAAAGATATAGGAAAAAACGAAGATGTATTAGAAATTAATTTATATTTTAATGATGATCATTTTGGAAAAATTAAAAGACCATCTGTTCAAGAACTTTGGGATGAGTTAATGGAAAATAGTCATATTACAAGACTATTGGTTTATTCTGGTTTGAAAACTCCCCCTAATCCCTTAAAAATCTTGAGAAATAATGAGAAACTTGTTGAATGGATAGGATTGCATAGTGATCAACAAATAATCGTTATAAAAAATCGCGGAAAACCGTTACCTAAAAGAGGCTTTCTATATGTGTATGAATTTGGTGATATTGATCAAATTCAAAAAAAGCGTAAATTTATTAATTTCGTAAAAAATCATCCAATTTTAGAAGACTATCTAAATAAAATTCCAATTGAGGAAAATGATGCATTTACTAATAGTTATAAGAGAAATAACCTTGCTGAAACTATTTGTAAGAACTGGGGATTATTCGCAGTTCAAGGTCCACCAGGAACAGGCAAGACCTATTTGGCTGCTGAAGTTGTAGCCAAATTTTTGAAGAATAATCCATATGCGAAAATTCTAGTATGTTCCAAGGAGCATTTGGCTTTAAATTATATACTTAAAAAAGTGGTGGAGAGACTAAAAAATGAAAACACGGAATTCCGTGCTTTTCGCTCTCTTTCATATATAAGACAAACGACTTCTACAATTGAGTCTTATATTAAGGAATTTCTAAGCTCAAACATAATGAGAGAAATTGGCTCCTATAAATGGAAGAATGGTTCAGAAATCTGGTATCATGCACAAGAAAGCTTAGTACAAGAGTATGATCTTCGGAACCTTTCATTAGCTATTAGCTCAGCTTCAATTATTTTTTGTACTACTATGGATGGAATTTTTCATCAGTTAATTAATAAAAAATCATTCGATTTAGTAGTAATTGAAGAGGCTGGGAAGAGTTATCCAAGTGAATTATTACATACTATTTGCCTTGGGCATAGAGTATTGTTAATTGGAGATCAAAATCAGTTGCCACCATATCAAATTAGAGAAACCGAAGAAGCTTTAAGGATATGGGAAGCTATTTTAAAAAGAGTTAAGTTAGATCCTCATCTTAATGAAGATTTACAGAAAAGATTCGGATATGATTATTTAAAACTAAAGAATTTTTATAATAAATATTCTTCATTTGATATGCGGCAATTGTGCTGGTTAAAACCTTTTGAAACTCTCTTTAAGTTGCTTCCTGCGGAAAAAAAATATTTTCTTGACCAACAATACCGAATGGAGCTTCCTTTATCAAACGTCATTGGTAGAATTTTTTATAATCGAGAATTTAAACATAAGAAGAAACCTGAAAAACCTCTTATTGGCATTATCCCGGAAGAATATGACGTTCCAATGCTTTGGATAGATACACCTCATATGACTGAATATATGGATGCTAGTGATGACCCTGAAAAAATTGGAATGCGAGTCAATTTTTACGAATTGAGCATACTAATCACATATTTAAAATTACTAAAACCACTCAAGAGTATAGATCTTATCATTTTAACTCCCTATAATGATCAAAAAGATTTATTTTTAGAATCCGAAGAACTTAAAAATGTATGTTTAGAGATGACTAATGAACCGTTTAAAGAGATAATACGGACTACTGACGAATATCAAGGACATGAGGCAGATCTTACTATACTTAGTTTAGTTAGAAACAATACACTGTATGCAGCGTCATCTTGGGGCTTTATAATAGAGCCCGAACGACTTAATGTAATGTTTTCACGCACAAAATCGCGTCAAGTTATCATTGGTTGTACTCAACATATAATAAGAAATAGTCACGAAGAAAGAATAAAAATCTTTCATAATTTATATTTGGAGTATAAAAAAGAGGGAATATTTGTATCTTCAAAAAATTTCTTAGGGAATCAAGAAAAAAATAAGGAGCGTGAGAATAACGGATAAGTATATAGTAAGAATCCCAGGTTATTTCATTGAAGCAAATATTGATTTTCCAGAATATAATCCTCATGCTATTTGGTGGTTAGCATACGTATCAGAACTCTTAGAGGGTCGAACAATAGAGCAGATTGAAAAGAATCCTCCCTGGCCAATCCCTAATAATAAGTTAATTACTAGACAAATCTTAAAGGAATTAATTGATCAAGGCTGGCTTATTCCTAATTGGACTAAGTCTGAATTTAGGATTATTCCTAAAATAACTGAAATGTATAAAAAAAGAGGAGAAACTGCACTTGCGCAGGAGTTTCTAAAATATTCCACTGAAAGAGGTCAATGGTGGGTAGATGCGTTATCAGGTACACCACTCTCAGTTCAGAAGGCGATACAATACGATTATGATTTTAATAGACCTAAACCAAAAAATTTAATAAAACTAAAACCACAATTAACCGTAGAAAATCTAATTGAAAATCTTAATATTGATATAAAAACCCTAATCAAATTATTTAAGCCAGTAGAAATTAATGATTTTTTCAAATATAGTCGTGCTTTTCTTAGTAGTCCGTTTAATTTAAGCGGAAAAAAAGATATTGAATTTGAAATGTTTGGCAGTTTTAAGGGTGAACATCAGAGAATAATTCCTCAAGATCTTGCAATTCTAGAACCGATGCTTTGGGAGTTTGCACCAGAAATCTTTGGAAAAAAATCGAAAAGGAGAAAAAAGCTGTTTTTCTGGACTAAATCCATAGTGGAAAAATTTGCTCTACTTTTGGAAAAATTCCCTAATTACATATCATTAATCACTTCTAAGAATTATTTTCAATATATTATCGCAAGATTACAAGAGCTAATAAAAAAAAAAGAAGAGTGGATAAATTGGTACTATACGAGTATTGACATTTTACCATTGGCCGATGTTAGCGAGCTTTTTTTCGATACTCTCTCAGAAATCTGTGAGGGTAGGCTTAGTATTAACGAAAAAAAGCCAAAATCTCCTCCACAAAAGATTATCCTCTATACATCATTTCTTAATGATAATCATCTACATGCTGAATTCGGATTACTTTACTCCTTAAAAGACTCCCAGTCTGAAGCTGAAATCTTATTGATTTATGGTCATGCCAATGATGATCCTCCAGAACAACAAAAAGAAGACATTACGGAATATTATAATAAGATAGTTCAATTAGCACCAGAACTTAAAGGTCGTCTTAAGATTGTCTCTTCTGTGAAACGTTCTCATGAAAAAATTATTCTGAGTTCAAATGGTGATTGGGTGATAAGTAGTTGGAATCCAGGAAGTAGTAATCCAGATTCTCAATTATTCGAAGCAGGAATATTAGGGAGATCTGCTCGATTTTCGCTAGAGATCTTGAAAATAGTCGAAGAAAATCTTGAAGGTCAAGAGATCATTGAATATCTAAAAAGTTTTAAGGAGCTTCTCAATTCAAAGACTGAAATTGATTCAGATCTCCAAGAGTTAGCTGAGTTTTATTATAGTAGATTAAATCAATCCTTATTATCGTTTATTTCTCTAATACAGGGGTGCACAGAATTCAAAGAAAATCATCAGGAATATAAAGAATCGCTATATAATGTCAGAATATGCTTATTTCCATTCTTAAAGCGCAGTAAAGTGAAATTGATTAATGAACATCAATCACGGGATGTTTTAATGACACAAATTAAGTCCACAAAAGATGAGATCTTTCTCGCTTCTGATAGAGTGACTAAAACTGCTTTGGATCGAACTCTCTTGAATGATATCGAGGGGAAAGGAAATGAAAGTAAGAGGTTTCTAAGAATTTTATGGGGGAGAGAATGGGAAAACAAAACTAACCTAAGCCCAAAAGTAAGAATTCAATTAAAGGATGCAAGAAATACAATTAAAATAGCCCAATCAATATTAGGCAATCGATTAAAGACTAGTTTAGAACCTATGGAAAACCATGCAAAATTTGCATTATTTGATGGTTGTAGAGGATTAATCACATCGGAAAATATTTTGAGCTATGGAGGTGAAAAAGGGATTTATGAATCTCGTGAATTGGGTATATTTATTCAGTCACTTCCAGTAGTTAGACATCTTCAAGGATGGGCAATATTTCACAGATTGAATCACTTACATCCAGACCGAATAGTCTCAGAAATGGGATATCGCCCTTATGAATGGATAGTGTTCGGATCTGATTGTTATTTTTCTTTTGAAATGATTAAGGATGAACTAAACTTTGATTTTTCTAATTTATGTTATATTCAAGGAGGAATAGAAGACTTTTTAATTAATCCTAACCCGGACGAATTCGATGATTTCGATAAGAAATTACTACAAGAACGTCTTACGTGTTATCTAGAGAGGAATGAATTAATACAAGATTCATTTATCGAATACTTATGGAAAGAAGGTATGCGATATTATTTACTTAAACCTACCTTGGATAAAAATTGGATTCCTTATAGCGAGCCCATAAAGAAAGATGAAATTCAGGAGATAATCATTATAGACATTGAAAAATTAGGAAAAACAACTAGTAGTTCTAATCAAAAACAGCTAAAAACGAAAATGGGGAAAAAGGATCATGGAGATATCGTAGAAAAAGAGGACCCTATTATTGAAGAAATTATGAATAATATGGTTCTAATTAAAAGTGGCTCGTTTATGATGGGAGATAATGAGATTTTTTACGATAGACCCGTTCATAATGTCGAAATAACTCAAGATTTCTATATGAGTAAATACATGATCACGCAGAGGTTATGGGAAAATATTATGGGAAAATTGCCTGTAATCCCTTCAAAACAAAGATCTCCAAACTTTCCAGTTATTTACATTAATTACTATGATGTTCAAGAATTTCTAATAAAAATAAATTCTCTTCCAGGGGGTGGAGGTTTTGATCTCCCTACAGATGCCCAATGGGAATATGCATGTCGGGCTGGTTCGAAAGGAAAATATTGTTTTGGAAATAACCAAAAATTACTTGATCAATACGCATGGAGCCAAATTAATTCTGATAGAAAAATTCACGATATAGGGTTGTTAAAACCAAATGAATGGGGTTTGTATGATATGCATGGTCTAATGTATGAGCTTGTTAAGGATGATATTAGAAAATATACTAAAATATCTGTTAAAGACCCTGTTGGACCTCTAACAACTGATATGGGTATAGCAAGAGGTGGATCATGGGGGAAATATCCATTTCCAAAAAACATTAAAAACCAGTTTTTTAGATGTGGTCGGCGTAGTCCAAATGCAAAAGGAGAAAAATCTCATCGCCTATCATTTAGATTAATAAGAAAAGCCCGAAAAGAATCTATATAAATTTATATTTATTCTCAATATATTTAAATTGGGTTGGTTAGTCAATAGACAATTATTTTATATTAATGACAGATTTTCAAAATTTCATTAAAAATGACGGCTTATGATTATAGCCTTAAACTTATGATCTTAGGAGAGGAGTCTTTGCAAAAAACTGCCTTAATTAATCGGTATATTTCCGGTTTTTATGCTCATTTATGCCCATAATAGCCGAAGTTTCTCCTTTACTAGTCAATGCTTCTTCATATTCAGGGTCTATTTTAAGCGCATTATCAAAACAAACAATAGCATCTTCATATTTTCTTAAACTCACAAAAGCAATTCCTTCAGCCCACCATGCTTCTTTTAAATTAGGATCAAGCTCTAACGTTCTACTATAGCAATCAATCGATTTTTCATATTTACCCAAAAAACTTAAAGCCATTCCTTTACCGAACCATGCACTCGAATACTGAGGGTCTATTTCAAGTGTTTTATTATGGTATTCAATTGTCTTTTCAAAGTTTCCTAAAACTCCCATGGCCATTCCTTTTCTATACCATGCTTCTTTACATTCAGGGTTAATTTCTAATCCTTCATCATAACATTCAATTGCTTCTTTGTACTTTTCTAAATTATACAAGGCTATTCCTTTGCTAATCCACGCCTCTTCATCCTCAGAGTTCAATTTAAGTACTTTCTCATAGCACTCAATTGCTTGCTTATAATCATTTAACATTCTGAAGGCTAGTCCTGTGTGATACCATGCCGCATCATCTTCGGGGTCAAGTTCCAATATTTTCTCATAGCAATTAATTTCCATCTCATACTTGCCTAAATTCCTCAAAGCAAATGCCTAATGATACCATACATCGACATCTTCCGGGTCAATTTCCAGAACTTTCTCAAAACTTCTTTTGAATAGATTAATATCATTCCTTCTTCCCACATTCTAGTTATATCTAAGATTCTTAAAGTTATTTGAGATGCTCCTTCCATAAAATCAGTTATTTCAAAATTTACAAACCCGATACTCATATTAAAAGTATTGGGGGCAGGTTGACCTAACATTTGTGTTAAAGTGTTATTATCTAATATAGACCAACCACCATTATTTAGGTATAATAGATTTATAACATTTCATCTAGCTCTACTAATTTAGAATAGATGTTCCCCAAATAATTCTGATTTATTATTTGGATTCACGAAAAATTTGGCGTTTTTTGGTAAAAATTAAACAAATTACGCTAAATCCAATGAATATTAGGAAAGAATTACCAAATGGAATTGCTCCACCAGAGCCGTCTGTAGTTACTTCTTTAACAGTCATAATAATTCTATCAGTAACAAAATTATCATAATCGTCTGTAAAATTGACGGCATAGATATGGTCCCCTATAGCTAAACCATCCGGAACATCGTACGTGATTGCTACGCCACTTGACCACGCACTCGGACCTGCAACTATTACCCCCCCCCATATTTCGATCGTGTAAGTGTCCGGATTTGCATCAGTTGCCGTCCAGGAAATGCTCTGTCCAGTATTTCCATATTCTACAGTAAAATCGCTTGGAGCACTTGATATTATCGGGTCTTCCATATCAACCCTCTTTCGGATTTGAATGATCGCCAAGCCCGAAGTAAAAGCCGCCACGTAGGCGTAATCTCCGCTCACGTAAACGCCACGTGCACTTTCGGTCGTGGCTTCGTAGATGGGCGTTCCCGGGTTTGTCGGGTCAGAAATATCGATGACCGCCAAACCGGACCAGTAATCCGCCACATAGGCGTAATCTCCGCTCACGTAAACGCCACGTGCATTTCCGGTTGTGTCTTCGTAGACGGGCGTTCCCGGGTTTGTCGGGTCGGAAATATCGATCACCGCCAAGCCCGAAGTAGTATCAGCCACGTAGGCGTAATCTCCGCTCACGTAAACAGCATACGCATTTCCGGTTGTGTCTTCGTAGACGGGCGTTTCCGGGTTTGTCGGGTCTGATATGTTGATCACCGCCAAGCCCGAATTAAAATCAGCCACATAGGCGTAATCTCCGCTCACGTAGATGCCCCATGCATTTCCGGTTGTGTCTTCGTAGATGGGCGTTCCCGGGTTTGTCGGGTCAGAAATATCGATGACCGCCAAACCAGCGGACCCATCTGCTACGTATGCGTAGTCTCCGCTCACGTACACGCCACGTGCATATCCGGTCGTGGCCTCGTAGATGGGCGTTCCCGGGTTTGTCGGGTCAGAAATATCGATGACCGCCAAACCAGAGGCAGCATCTGCCACATAGGCGTAATCTCCACTCACGTAAACATCCCCTGCATATCCGGTTGTGGCTTCGTAGACGGGCGTTCCCGGGTTGGTAGGGTCGGAAATGTCAATGACCGCCAAGCCTCATACACCATCAGCCACATAGGCGTAATCTCCGCTCACGTAAACGCCACGTGCATTTCCGGTTGTGTCTTCGTAGACGGGCGTTCCCGGGTTGGTTGGGTCGGAAATATCGATCACCGCCAAGCCCGAATTACCATTCGCCACGTAGGCGTAATCGCCGCTCACGTAAACACCATATGCCCA
>SDBV01013374.1_pt1 | contig 10454 bp, 9 predicted proteins | sample 2277081 | NCBI WGS metagenome assembly SDBV01 (sample SAMN10402039, study PRJNA504765) | marine sediment metagenome | isolation source: marine sediment core GS10_PC15, 223 cmbsf | place: Arctic Ocean: Southern Knipovich Ridge | collected 2010
TCGAGAACGGCGGCCCTGCCCAGACCCCGGCGGCGGTAGTCGGGATCGGTTGCCACGGGCGGTTCGCAGGGATGATCGAAGCCGCGGTGAAGAACCCGGTCCATCTTCCGGAGATCGTTGTCATCGGCCAGGCTCTGCAGGCGAAAGCCATGCGCCAGATCTATGGGCGGGAACGGTGAGGGGATCTCGAATTGCGACATCGGCCGATGCGAACCCGGTTCTTCACGATAACAACGCGCCGCTACAGCGCTCTCGAAATCCTCATCGAAATCGTTCAAATACGCCTTCAGGTACCGCCCGCCCGCCGGTTCGAAAGCGGCCAAGTACTGCTCCGCGTAATCGAGCATCGGGACCTTCAGATGTGCGTAGCCCGGGTGAACGTTGAAAAAGGCCTCACCCAGGCGCGACTCGTATGTGGCAACGGCCACGAGCTTGCCATCGTCTTCCCAGAGGCCTATCCGGTCCAAAGCCGATTCGTCGAACCACGGGTGCGTATAAGCGTACTCCCAAATCGGCTGCAGCCAGTTCCAGTCCCTGTTTCCGGGAAGATAGAGCCGGGTCAGAAGAGAGCTGATAGACTCGAAGTCGCGCTCCCTGTCTAAACGTCGTCTGCGAATTGCCAATGCCGCCCCCGCTATTGAACGTTGCTTCGCCGTTCGGATATTTCTACAGCCGTGGCCTTGCCGGTGCGGGAGGGCCGCAGCCTGGCACACAACAACCCGCCTATGGTATAACCCGCATTGCATACATCTTCAAGGGAGCAAGCATGAAGCCCGAGAGTCTCGAATGATGCGCATCACGTTTCTGGGCACTTCCGCCGCCAACGCCTTCCCGGAAGCCTTCTGCGGTTGCCGAAACTGCGAGCGGGCTCGCGAGCTCGGAGGCAAGAGTCTGCGCAGGCGGTCGGCCGCATTGATCAACGACGACCTCCTGATCGACCTCGGTCCTGATATCATGTGCGCTGCTGCCACGCTCGGCCGCCCTCTGACCGGGGTGCGCTACTGCCTGCAAACCCACCCCCACGCGGATCACCTGGACACCTCCCACTTTCTGTCCCGGAGCCCTGAGTACGGCGTTGTCGGCGCGCCCCGCCTGCATTTTTATGGCTCGGCGTCAACGGTGCGACGGGTCGCCGAGTTGCTAGAGCGAGATTGCGAACCCTATAGTCTTCTCGACCGTGAAGCGGGAGAGCGGTTGAACCTGCAGATTCACTCTATCGAAGCCTGCCATTCTTTCACCATCGGTCGCTATCGCGTAACGGCGCTCGAGGCCAATCACGACCCTGCGGCGGGTTCGCTCCTCTACGCGATCGAAGGCGAGGGGCGAACCATCTTTTACGGCACGGACACAGGAGTACTGCCGGAATCGACCTGGCGGGCGTTTCACACGCACGGGCTGCGCTTCGATGCGGCGATCCTCGACCACACCTACGGCCCCGAGGAGGCAGGCGGCGATCATCTGAGCGCGCGGGATGTCATCGAACACGCCGCCCGTCTGCGCGACGAAGGATTGCTCGCTGACGGCGCCCGCATACTCGCGACGCACATCGCCCACGAAGGTAACCCAGCGCACCCTGATCTGGCGCGGTTCGCCGAACGGAACGGTTACGAAGCAGCGTATGACGGGTTAACGGTCTAGCCGCTGCTTCCCGGCCGCGCAACGTCAGGCGGGTTCGATCCGGACGCTGTCGAGGTAACGGTGGCCCTCTACCAGGCTGTAGCAAACCTTCTGACGAATGCCTCTGGCCCCAAGGGCACGACCCGCGGCTTTTTCATCCCGCCCTACCGCGATATCGCCGGGGTGCGGCCCGTCTGCCAGCATCTCATTCAGCACACGACCATCCATGCCGCCGCCCCCGGCGATGCCCAAGAGGTGCAGAACGGTCGGCGCCACATCGACTATGCAGCACGGCACTTCGGACACGACGCCCTGTTTGATGCCGGCCCCCCAGGCCAGAAAGCAGTTGTTCACCGTGTGCGGGCCGGCTGGGCCGTGGGTCGCCCGGTTGCTCGAGTCACTGGCGATAGAGCCCGGAACGTCGTGCTCGTTGGCCCGATCCGTCCAGCTGAACGAAACGGTAATCGCCGCGGACCTCATCTGACTTCCGCTGAAGACGGCGCTCTGAGGCATCGCCCCGGGGAAGCCATCGAGCAGGTCCTCGCGCAGGAACATTCCGCCAACCCACGGTTCGTCTTCGAGAAACTCTACGATGTCGGCAACGCGCGTCCGCGCGAGGCGGTCTGAAAGGTAAAAATTGGAGGCTGAAAATACAATATCATCGGATACCAGGGATTCCTTGAGGCCGGCTTCGACCAGCCGCCGTTGCGGGTCCACGCGCTCGGAGATCGTGCTGAAGCCGTGGTCGGAGAGCAAGAAGCAGGTCAGATCGTCCCGGCCGGCGCGCGTTTCGAGGTGTCTCACAAAACCCTCGAGCATGCGGTCCAGCTCCCGCAGTACCGGTGGAGCCGGAACCACAAAATGCGAATCTCTTGCCGGCCCCGCGCAATATCTCGCCGACGGTCGGCACGTGCACGACTCCCCCACCCTCACTGTCCGCCAGGGCCTGCAGGGATCGCCAGTCGCCGCAGGTTACCGGCTCATCCGGATTGACCTTTGGCGCGAAGAGAGCGTTGGCCACGATTCCATGACGCCGGGGGTAACACCCGGTGGCCAGGGAGGCCGAGTTAACCCGCGTCGCCGTGGGAAAGACGGCATGACCGGCTCGGCAAGTAACGCCTTCGCCTGCTTTACCGAACAGAAACGGCGTGGTGTCGGCATCTATAGCGTCGGGCCGCAAACCGTCCCACAGAAATATCACTATCATCGTGCTAATCCTTTTGCCGGGCGATGCTGGAAATCTGCGCCCAGACTATAGGGTATCGCGCGTCATTTCAATGCCTGCCGCAGCCTCGCAGCACCAGGCTTCGATCGGGCTGCTGCGGGGCCTGACGGTTTAACGTTTTCGCCATCTCATAAATACGGGCCGGTGCTATAATGGGCACACAGCGCCTTGCTTCTCCTTCCGTGCTCGGGAAGCACGGAAGCGTGCGGATCTGAAAAATCTGCTTCCCCTTACGTGTTCGGGAGGCACCCCACAGCGGTGCAGAGGTAAGATTTGGCGGGCAGCCTTTCCCTTCATGCGAAGGGGCTCAAGTAAAAAACGACTGATCGGGAGACTCAAGGTCCGGCGCGGCATGCTTGTCATGCTGACCATCGGCATGATCCGGTACCTGATCTTTCAATTCTACCCCATGACCAAGGTCTATTGGGCCTTCACCAACATCGGCCAGGTAGCGCCCTCCAAGGTGTCCTTCATCGGCTTCGCCAACTTCGCCAGGCTGTTCGGCACGGCTTAATTCCGCCGGGCGCTCTTCAACACCTTCATAATCAGGCTGGGCCGGGTGCTGAACCTGTTCAAGCAGGTGTTCGTATTGACCACGGCTATCGTCAGAGATCTCAGCGATGTACTGATGACCTACGCCTACAGAACCGGCATCCAGCAGATGCAGGTGGGATACGCCATGGCCGTGTCGCTGTTCAAAGCCGTCATAGGGCTGACCCTGGTCATGCTCAGCAACTGGCTGGCCAAGAAGGTCAAGGAAGAGGGCGTTTTCTGATGATAGCTATGACGAGGGGTCAGAGAATTTTCGGCTTGTTCAACTACCTGTTCATGATGCTGATCGCCCTCTCCATGATCCTACCGGTAGCCCACATCCTCCAACTCACGCTATCCGGGCACCCCGATCTCAATTTCCGGCTTTTTCCGAATCAATTCACCCTTGACAATTACGTATTCGTCATCGAGCAGGGCATTATAGTGCGTCCGCTCACTAACAGTATCGTGCTTTCTGTCACGTCTACGGTCTTCAGCCTGTGCATGACATCGATACTGGCCTATCCCCTGGCGGACAAGAATCTGCCCGGTAGAAGGTTCTTCAATTTTCTGGTCGTCCTGACTATCATGATAAGCCTGGGCTTTCTGCCCCAGTACCTGTTGATTCGCGAGCTCAAGCTCATGAACACGTACTGGGGCATCATCCTCGTGGGGGGCATAAGCTCGTTCAACCTCATACTCATGCGCAACTATTTCCAGAGCCTGCCGGTCGAGCTCTTCGACTCGGCCCGCATCGATGGGGCGTCGGAAATGACCGTTCTGCTCCGCATCGTCCTGCCCCTGTCGCTGCCGGTAATGGCCACCATATTCCTGTTCTATTTCGTGGACAACTGGAACGAATACTTTCGGATCATCCTGTACATCACCGACCGGAGCAAGCACACCCTTCAGGTTATTTTGCGCTCCATTATTATTCTGGAAGAGGAAATGGACGCCTCCGAGGCCGATGCAATTATGATCGACAATATCAAGTACACGACGGTAATCATAGCGTTGGTTCCCATAATGATTCTCTATCCCTTTCTCCAGAAATACTTCACCCGGGGTATACTGCTGGGATCGGTGAAGGGCTAGAGAGTCAAATACTTTTAATTCCGGTAAGGAAAGGAGTCTGGCATGCAAAAACTTGCAGTAGTTCTGGCGGTGTTCCTGGCCGCCGGGCCGTGCCTCTGGGCCAGGGGCGTAAAGGAAGAGGCTGTCGTGCCCGTCCTGGAAAAAATCGTCTACCTGCCGGCGGACTACCACGACAACCCGGAGGTGCACGACGAGTGGGCCGCCGAGTTCAAACGCATCACGGGCGTCGAGGTGGAGCTGAAAACCGTCAGCTCGAAGAGCGCCAATGACCTGATGATGGCCCAATTCATGGCGGGTGAGTTTCCGGATGGCGTCAAGTTCGGCGGCGACAAGATGGGCCCACTGGCGAGGCAGGAGTTCATCGTGCCGCTGGATGATTACATTTCGGGGTCTGCAGGAATGCAAAAGCTGCGCGATCTTTACCCCAGCTCTTTCTCCGCCCATTCCGTAGACGATGCCGTGTACGGCATCCCGGCGTTGGTAGGCGCTAAACGCGCGCTCTGGGTCAGGACCGATGTTTTAGACAAATTGGGGCTGGCCAACTACTTCGACGTGTCTGTCGATCCGGCCATCCGCCGGCCGGGCAGTCGCAAATTCAGGGACGGCTGGGACAGCCCGCAGTTCAAGGACTACGCGCAGTTCGTGAAGACTCTGTGGGACGAACAGCTCATCGATCCGGATCACGCCCTGCCCCAGAAGGCGTCTAAAACCCGCAGCAAGCTGTACGCCGGAAAAGGCGCCTTCATCTACATGTGGGCCCAAAGGTATCAAGGCATGGTCACGGAGCTCAGAAAGAGCTTCCCCGGGGCAGAGCTGGACCTGGTCCCGCCCATTGTAAACCCCAAGGGGGGCGTTTAGGCTCTTTCCATCGTGCCCGGCTACCGGCCGTTCTGCATCACCTCGGCGTCTGCCGGTCCGCAGTTCGTGTGGGACAACTTCATCGAACCGCTCTACCTGGACCGCGAAGCCGTCATGCTGTTCGTCAGGGGCATCCCCGACGTGTCCTACAAGGTCGAAAACGGAATGTTTGTCGACAACTTCGAGGAATCCGGCGTGCACCTGGGTGTGCGCAGCCCGTTCAACCCTGATATCAAGTTTCCCTACACCCTGCCGCCGCTCGTGGAGAGGGGCGTCGCAATCGAAACCAAATATGACGGGTGGTTTTCCCAGCACGAGACCTACGTCGTGGCGGAGGAGCCTTCGACGTTCGTCCCGGAATACGACGCCATTTACAAGGATATGAAAGAGAAGAAGAACCAGCTCTTCTGGAAGTACGTGCTAGGCGAGCACAGCTTCGACGACATGGTGCAGCAGTTCGGAGCTTACAAAAAAGAAGTGGGCTTCGACGACATTTTGAGCCAGATCAACGAAGAGCTTTGAGAGTCGCTCCGGGCGGGGGCCTTTGCGCTCCCGCCCGTTGTGCCGGTTACAATTCAGCATCTGCAAGTTGACACGCCCCCGGGCTCCGGCTCTAATGGGCCCATCCCACGATAAGGAACAATCAGCATGCCTCTCTCCAACTATATGCAGGATCGTCTGGGCTCGGCGACTATCAACCTGTCAGAGCCGGTAGTGGCCGGAAGTTATGCCTGCTTCGAGCTCGTCTACACGGCCGGATACTTCGGCATCGACGACTCCGGGTGCCTGAAGGTGGTCCAGAGGACTGTGAGCGACATGGCAGCGCCCCAGTTTACCGAGCCGGGCCAACCCAACTACGTGTCGGTCGAGGCCGACAACGGCACGGGCCTGCAGGTCCGCTACGACAGCAAAGATAATTTCCGGCCCTGGGGCAAAGCGATTACCGTGAAGCTGGTAAAGGGCTTTCTGCGGGAGGGCGATCGAGTAAAAATCCGGTTCGGTGATCCCGAAGGCGGCGGCCCCGGCATGCGCATGCAGACCTTCTGCGAGGACACCTTCGAGCTCCGGGTCCTGGTAGACGCATTCGCCACCCGCGACTACGTCGAGCTCACGCACAGCCCGACTCTGACAATTGTACCGGGCAAGCCCGCGCGCTGGAAAGTCGTGCTGCCGACACTGAGGCGCAGGGGCGAAGCTTTCCGCCTGGGCCTGAAAGCAGAAGATATCTGGGGCAATCCCACCCACACGACCGGCACGCGCCTCAGACTCGAGTCGAGCTTGGCCGTATCCGGACTCCCGCAAGAGTTCGACATGCCGGACAGCGGCCTCTCTGCGATAATCGACGGCCTGTCGGCCGGCCGGTGCGGAGATCTAGTTATAAAGGTGTATGACCACAGCGACATTCTGCTGGCACGCAGCAACCCCCTGCGGGTCGTCGACTCGAGCGACCGGCTGCACTACTGGGGCGACCTGCACGGTCAGAGTGAGGAGACGGTGGGCAGCAACACGATCGACCAGTTCTTCTCCTTCGCCCGCGATACGGCCTTCCTGGATGTAGCCGGCCACCAAGGCAACGACTTCCAGGTGACGCCCCCTTTCTGGGAAAAGATTCAGCAGACGACCCGGCGTTTTTACGAGCCGGGGCGTTTCGTGACTTTTCCCGGCTACGAGTGGTCCGGGAACACCGGCATGGGCGGTGACCACAACGTGATTTTCAAAAACGAAGGGCAAACGATCCACCGTTCCTCCCACGCCTTGATCGAGGACCTGTCAGACGAGCATACGGACCGGCACACCACGCGCGAGCTGCTGGATGCCCTCAAAAGCCGTGAGGTTTTCTTCTACGCCCACGTAGGCGGCCGGTACGCCGATCTGAACCTGTCGAAGGAATTCGTGGAAGGTCGGGCCATAGAGATTCACTCTGACTGGGGAACGTTCGAGTGGCTGCTCCACGACGCCTTCCGACTGAACATGACGGTGGGCATCGTCGCCAACAGCGACGGCCACAAGGGCCGTCCAGGCTCCAGCTATCCCGGCGCGGCGACCTTCGGGTCCTACGGCGGCCTTACCTGCTTTCTGTGCCCGGAGCTCACCCGGGATGCCGTTTTCGAAAGCCTGGCAGAACGGCATCACTACGCTACCACCGGCACCAGAGCCTTGCTGGAAGTACGCCTGCGGTGTGCGGACGGCAGCGATGCAATCATGGGCGATCGCGCCGAAAACGCGGGTGCGGAAGCCCGCCTGCGCATTACCGCGCTCTGCGCCTCTCCGATCGAGCGTCTCGATGTGCTCGATGGTCCGACGCTCGTTCGAAGCGTTCGGCCCTGGGCGCTGCCGGTGAGGCCGGAAGCGGATGCATCGGAAACGTATGAATCAGCGGCGAACCGGCCCGGTGCATCCCGCCGCATCCGTGTCGTGTGGGAAGGCGCCGAATACCGCGGCCGGGGACGGGAGACCGTTTGGGACGGTACGGCCGAAATCGAAGGCAACACCCTGCAGAGCTACCGGCCGATCAACTTCTGGAACCCGGAGAGCACGTTGTCTTCGCCGGCGCAGAACCATCTTTCCTGGAGCTCTATCACCACAGGCGGGTTCAGCGGCTTCGAAATTGTGCTCGCGCATGCAAAGCAGGGCTTAATCCGGCTGCACACACCACTGGTCAGGGAAGAGCTTTCGATTGCCGGTATCGGCGAAAACGACACCGTGTACGACGCCGGAGGGTTGGATCGACGTGTCCGTGTCTACCGGCTGCCCGACGACAATCCGCACCGTCAGGTGGATGTCACCATGACCGTGCCCTTGGCGGGCGCGGGCGTGCACCCCCTTTACGCTCGCCTGACCCTGGAAGACGGGCATCGAGTCTGGTCGAGCCCGATATACGCGCGAGTAAAGGGATAATCAAAGCCTGGAGGGCTCATTTATTGCGCCCGGCCCATGCGGAATCGAGTGGCGGGCCTCGAATGGGGGACCTCGAATGGGGGACCGGCGAGCCTATGTCAGGACTACCGTCTCCCACCCCATAGGATAAGAGTCTAAAGTATGACTATCTATTTTGTTGTATTATAGTTAGATAGGATTTACGGAGATAGAAAAACCTGATACTTGCCCTTTATTTTCTTGCCAAAAGAGATATTGGCAATCCTCGGCCTCAGACCATGGGCAGCGCACCTGTTCAGGAAATCTTGTTTCTTTTGCTGTACGGCCATACAAACTCAAGAATCAATCTTGCGCCCATCCCATTCTGTTTGAGTTTGTAGGTTAGAAACGACTAATCCTCCGACATTCAGAATACGAAAAAAATCATACTAATGCCCGATTTAACGACTAATCCTCCGACATTCAGAATACGAAAAAAATCATACTAATGCCCGATTTATAAACTCTGTTCAATGCGGTAATAATTTTGGCTAGATTGGATAAGTATGCACAGGAGGTTGGTCGTCGGATGGAAAAAGGATCTTCTTCCATACGACCAGAGATTTGAATTTAGAGATATACGACATGGACTCCGACGATGGGTCCGATGCAAGAAATCTGACTAATCATCCGGGAAACGATTTTTACCCTGGCTGGTGAGGATGTACAGGATCATTTGAGTGGGGTACTTGCTTTAGATGTCAATAAACTAAGAGTAGAGGAGAAGTGTTTATGAAAAAACTGAAGGTTCTAGGGATTGCGTTGCTTGTCCTTGCCGCGGTTTTGCTTGTCTTTGGCGGATGCTACGATCCGCAAGACGTAGCAACCGGGATTCTGGGCGCCACAGCAAAGGCTGCAACATGGCATGCCCCAGACGACTTTGAGACCATTCAGCTAGCTATCAATTCGGATGACGTTGAAGCCGGCGATACTATACTCGTTGGTCCGGGCATCCACGCTGGGGCAATAGTTACAAAAGCCGTCGAAATCAAGGGTGAAGGCGGTGCTGTGATAAACAGCGGACCTATGCGTGGCGACCGTATGACTGGATTCTTATTCCTAGACGGTGACGGCAATGGTGCTACAATCAGCCACTTGTCATTTGAGACAGTGCTTTTACCTATTTACAGCCGGGATACCAGTGATGTTACTGTCGACCACTGCACGTTCACCAGCCCAATGCAGGGCATCACCAATTGGAATGGCAGCGGTTGGAGCATCAGCCATAATGTAGTCAACGGACTGGTGACAGATAGTGGTGGCGGCATTGGAATTTTTGTCGGCACTTGGGGCATCGAGGGAACAGCAGATGACAATCTCGTGGCCCACAACAAGATTACAGGGCAGGTCGTAGTTCCGCAGGACGAAATTGATAGATACAACGAGCCGGGCGCGAGCCCTGGCTACTCCGTGCCGGGCATCTGCCTGTATTCTGATGGTCGGAGAAACCCCGCTGGCCCTATGTCTGGAAACCGCATCCTCAAGAACAAGGTTTCCCTGTCCAGCAACAATCCTTCTCACCACCCGGCTGTCGGCATTGAGCTCACGGACTATGCACTCATCAACGAGAACCCACCTGCTGACCTTAGGGACAACAATGTTGGATTCAACGACGTCCGCGGCGTAAGCGGCGAGAGCAGTGTACCAATCTCTCTAAACCCAGACGGGGTGGCGGACAACAACAAAATCTCTCGAAATCTAGGTGATGACGCCGATAACCGCGGCCATGGACTGCACCCGAAAGTGTTCTTCAAATGATGCCAACCGCAGGGAGAATTGACTGAGACTGATTCCACAAGAGTTCAGTTTCACAACGGCAGGGCTTATTGAGTCCTGCCGTTTTCTTTTTACGAAGGAATGATAGAAGGATAGAGTAGAGAACTGCCACAGTACCTTTAGGCTTTCGATGGAGATGCCGCCTCAGTCCCGATGAGGGATAAATGCAGGATGTGTACGCGGTTAAGGAAGCCCTCGGACATGCGACCGTGAGGGTGAGGCAGCGGCGACCAATCTACGCCGGTGGTTCAAACCCCAGTGTAATGTCATAATCCCAATATCTTTGTGCGTCCAGTTCCTGAGCAACCATCGCATACTTCTAATCTCCCACAAGGTGGGGAAAGGGTTTTTCATACAGATCGCAATACATATCGAGTATCTTGTACGAATACTCACAAGCCTCTTCATCAGACATTTTATTTACCGTAGCTTGTAC
>SDBV01013375.1_pt1 | contig 10453 bp, 7 predicted proteins | sample 2277081 | NCBI WGS metagenome assembly SDBV01 (sample SAMN10402039, study PRJNA504765) | marine sediment metagenome | isolation source: marine sediment core GS10_PC15, 223 cmbsf | place: Arctic Ocean: Southern Knipovich Ridge | collected 2010
GACTCGAAATCAGGTGCCCCGCAAGGGGTTGTGGGTTCGAATCCCATGCCCTCCGCTTTTCACAACGAGTAGCCCCGCCTAGAGTTGCGGGGTTTTTCTTGCGCGTTTCATGCTCTTCGGATCGACTCGTTCGACGGGCCAATGTAGCCAAAATGTAGCCAATCTCGGGGCGGCGGCGCGGTGGACGTCGGTGGACGTGCAACAACAACGTGGACGTTCAGACAGCGGACGGCGTCGGACGACGGTGGACGGTGGCGGACGTACGTGCGCTGGATAACGCGGGCCCCGGCGCCCAAAGGTTTGGCTGCCGCCACGGTGCGAGATGGGATTCTCAAGAATCTAGGTCGTTCTCACGAGTTCTTGGACGGATGCCGATCTACGCAGAATCGGTGCAAAATCGCCCGGCTGTAGAGTGCAGCGGTCGATGTGACCGACGCAAGTTGTCTCGACGTCGGCCGGTAAGCCGCAGGTTGCGGCAAGCTCAGTCGCATGGCGACAACAGCCCCGGCCTCAAGAGCACGCGAGTCGGCGCGGCAGCTCGCAATTGGACGGTGGCTGGCGAAGTTCACAGGGGTCTGGCCGTGCCCTGTTCGGGCAAATGGCTGGCTTGCTTCAACCATCTGTTTTGGAATCCGATTCAGTTTCATCAGAACCGCCGGTAGTTTCCTCGTCCTTTCGAGCGAAGAAGAGGAAACTGATCGCCATCAGGCACTTTGCCGAGTCCTTGACTCCCATTGCCCGCTGTATCAAACCATGAACGATTGCATGGCGATTCCAGTAGTTCTCGTCAGCCAGCGACTTCTGGTCGGGATCTTCTTGAAGTGATCCGAAGGTCTGGACGAAGGACTCGCAGTAGCTCGCCAAGTCGGGCCCGGACGCCGTCTTGAACGCCAGTTCCGGCTTCGACTGGTCGCCGCCCCTTCGCTTGGCCCTCTTCGTCGTGAATGTCTTACCGCCGTACAAGTGCTTTGCGAGCTCATCCAGCAACGGGACGCCAAGGTAGGTTGCCTCCTCGTAGTTCCCCTCGTCGTGGTGCATTAAGAACCGGCAGAGGCGGCTGATGCAGTAATCAGGTACTCCCTCCTGCGCCAGCCATGCCCGCAACGAGTCCACTTTGAACTGCGGCAAGTGTTCCATCATCTCCTGATCGACCTTGTCCCACTCTTCCTCTCGGACGGACTTCGCCAGCCTGTCCGAGAGCGTGCAAGGCTCCTGCCCGCTCAAGTACCATCCCCGTTTGGGCAGGGCGACCGAGATCAACATGTGGTCTTTCTGCCCACGTTCGGCCCAAGCAACCATCCGGGCGTCGTCCTCTGCCACCTTCTGAAAGTACGTCCACGTCCGATCCTGCAAGACGAGTTTCTCGAAGGGTGACGAGAACCGGGCCGCCATCGCCTCAATTTGGCGGGCGAACCGGTTTGCTTCCTTAGCGTGATTTTGAATCCGCGAGAGGTCTGCCGCAAGCCGGTCGATTGAGGCTTTGGCTTGGGCAATCTGTCGTAGCATGTACGGGTCGATCATGCGTCACCTCCAAGCACCCTTGGGCTCTTCTCCGAGCATTTTAGCTAATCGGTGAATGCCCATCGACGCCTCGACACACGATGGCGAATCAGCGAATGCCGTGGCCGCTACGGTTCAGAGCGTGCGTGTAGATCATCGTGGTGCGGACTCCCTTGTGGCCATGCAGCACCATTATTCTCATGGTCGATAGCCGACGAATCAAGCGATCACCTAACGCGCCCCGGTCCGACACACCGACGCGCGTTACTCGCCGCAGCCGAAGGGCTCGAGTCCGAGTGGCTTGCAGGCGGTGCAGAAGCGCCGCGGCGCGTAAGCACGGGCCTCCGGCAAGCCGTGGTCCAAGGAAGAAGTCGCCTCTGCGGCACATTGCCCGTTGCCGAAGTCGTGCGGCGCACGGGATGGACAGTGTTCGCCGTCAGGCTCCGGCGGCGAAAGCTCGAAATGCCGGATGGGCGAAGGCGAGAGAACAGAGTGACAACCCATATAGCCGCCACAATCGCAGTCGCTCATTCGGGATGGTTAGCAGTTGATGCTCTAAGGCGAGCGTTCGCGAGGGCGGCATCACACTTCTGGAGGACATAAGCAGGCGCGCCGGCGGCCTCGAGATATGACCTCGCCTTAAGGACGATACGTTCCCCGTCTGGCCCCTTCCCTTGAGCAATCATTTTGAGACCGACCGCGAAAAGCTGCGGTGCAAACTGATCGATTCGCTCGTCTGATGCGCCAAAGAGTCGAGTGATCACATCTATCGCATGTGAGAGAGTGGAGCACAGAGTATCTTGTTCGCCTAATTGACCATCGACGCTAACCTTCGCACGAAACGAATCAATCAAATCTTCTACCTCAGCCTGTTCCAATTGCCCGATTCGCGGCTCTGTCGCACGGATTACTCGGTCCAACAACTCTTGCGCTGTCTGCAAGTGTCCCATCCCGGCTTCAAGAAGAGCAAGAGTTTTGATTGCTGTGATAGTCTGTGGATGCGATTGGCCGACATGCTCATCTAGTATCGCAATTAGCTGCTGGTGAAGGCTCCGCGACCGGTTCCAGTTTTGTCGTGCATCTTCGAACACCGTAAGACGTCGAATGATGTCGGCAAGCTCGATGCTCTTTGGACCGAATAATTCTTCGCCGATCGCAAGGGCTTCTTGCAGGGGTTGCCCCACGCCGCCGTTATCACCGAGCAGATACTTCACAAGCGCCAGCTCCTTGCGCAATTCGACTCGGCTAATTTGCGGCCCAGGAAAGACTTTGTCGGCTTTCGCGACCGCTGCATTTAGCATGTCTCTGGCAGCCACAAGATCACCACCATTGCGCTCGATCATGGAGCGCATGCGAATTGCATCAAAATAGTCAACGTACGGTGGGCTACTCGACGCGCCTGATCGAATCGCCTTCTCGTGGAGCGCAGTCGCCTTCGTCGCAAAGTCGCGCGCGCGATCGTAATTCCCTCGGCGCATTTCGACGTCGGCAAGGTTGAAGTAAGTGAATGCTGCTGTAGGCTCGTCGCTTTGTCCACATTGCTCTTTGAGCGTAAGAGCCGTTTGTAAATGTGTGGCTGCCTCGGAGAGATGTCCACGATCGAGTTCCAGTCGGCCCAGGTTCGTGTGAATAACTCCAATTGCCACCTCGTTTGTGGGGTCATTCTGCTGGATGGTTTCCAGTGCCCATCGCATGTGGCCGATAGCATTATCGTCATTCAAGGAACGTTCAACCCGCGCGAGGGGACCGGCAATCTGCACCAGCAAGTCGCGGGTCGTGACCGAGAGCTCAAAAGCGCGCAGTAGTAGCCTGCGGCATTCTTCATGCCGGCCCAACTGCCAAAGCGGATCGTGAAAGTCAAGGACCATCTGCACGCCGTTGTCCTGATCACCGTGATCGAGGAAGTGCGAGGCCAGCGCCACTAGCGGAGGCAATTGCCATCGGGCATCCACCTTCGTCCATTCAGATTCGATACGGCCGGCCTTGACGATTGCCAACTTGGCGACGTTCGCGCGAAGTTCCGCAAATGTATCTTGCCTCTTCAGTCGGCCGATCAAAATCTGTTGGATAAGTTGGTGCATCCTGGCGACCAAAACTTCTCCACGCCTATCGACAACCGCCGTCACCTGCAACAGTCGGAGATCCATCAGCTGACCGAGCACTTTTCGCCATGGGCCCGGAGGAGCGGATAAGACGTCCGCTGCTTCTCGTAGCAGGCTGGGATAGTCGTCCGCCGCTAACTGTCGCAGCCAGGGCAGAGCGATTTGGTCGGCAGGCAGAAGCGCGGCCAATGTAAGAACGTGAAGTTCCTCGGCGCTCAACGACTCAATCGTCGGGGCAAGTGTACGTTCGAGGAGCTTTTCCTTGTGACGCACGGCCACCATGGGGTCAGCCGCCGTGGCTTCACTCTCGGCAAGTAATTCCTTTCCGACGCGCGCGATAAAACTGGCGATCGTGCCGCGGGCGGCATGCCGCCCCAGGTAGATGGCGGCGGTCTCTATGGCAAGGGTGAAACCGTCGAGGAGCTTGACGAGTTGGCGTGCGGCGGCCTCGTCTTCGGCACTGGCAAAGCCGACATCGGGTTGGTGTGCGCGGATGAGCGCCAAGGCGTCGTCAGATGGCAGCTCATCGACCGCAACAAACGTGTGGTCATGGGCCGAACCTGCAAGCTGAGCGGGTCCCAGACGAGTGGTGACTATGATGTGGACGTGTTCTTGCGGTGGCAAGCGCATCAGGACATCCGGTCCGATTAGTTTGCTTTCAGTCACATTGTCCAGCACAATCAGCGAGCGTTCGCGTTCGCGAAGCGCTGCCAAAATGCGCTCGCCGGCCAGTCTCGAACTAGTCTTTTCGCTCTCGCTAAACTCGATGTGCAGCGGCTCAGCAAGTTCGCGAAGGACAAGGTCGAAATTGTCCAAGCCTTCGCAGCGCACCAGCCAGCGGCCACCAGGGTAATCCCAAGCAAACGCGTGCGCGTAGGCAAGTGTAAGTTCGGTTTTGCCCATGCCGCCGAGACCGTAGACGGAGGTCGCAGTCGAGGCTTTAGCGTCTGGGCGATTCTTGTGGCCGACCACGCCAACGCTGCCGCCCTCGTTGAGCGCCTCGCGCAACAGCGTTAGTTCGCGTACACGGCCGACGAATTGCGGATTGTGGCGATAGATATTCGTGGGCGATTGCTGCGCGCGGTCGGCGCGGCTCAGCCGCTCGGCCATTTGCTCCTTCAATACATTCAGTCGACGTGCGACTTCCGCGTCTTCGAGAGCGCGTTTGCCAGCCTCATGCCAGGGAACAATCTTGAACGGCTTTTGAGATGCCAGGTCGCACCACTGGCGCTGGCGCATCTCATCGACGGCGGCGACAATGCTTGGCTCGACTCCCCGACCGTCGAGGCCGGGTAGTTCTATAAAGTATATCGGCGAGACGCCTTCGCCGAGGCATTGTCGCATTGCTTCGTAACGAACGTATTCCTCAAATTCGCGCCGACAATAGTCGCTGGCGAAGAAGGCCGGCGAGAGCACGGCAAGGAACAAGTGTGATTCACGCAGCCCTTTGGCAATCCGTTTTTGCCAGTCGTCCATGCTCAGGATGTCGTCCTCGTCAAAGAAAATGAGAGGGACACGTCCAGCAAAGTTATTGAAGTCGTCCACAATGGCGTCGCGTAGTTCACGGACTTGACTCCGCGCGTTGTCGGAATGCGCATAAGAAATGAAGGCGTCGTAGGGCATCGAGTTTCGCTCAGATACGGAGAATCTGTTGACGACTCTTCTCCGCGGGCGTTAGCGCGTGTCGCCAAAACTGACCCGGTCGAATCGATGTGGAATCACGCCAAGTATAGCCACGTCGACAACGTTCGTGCCCAACGGCGCTGGTCACCCGTTATACCAACTTCCCTCTCCAATGTCATGACGGTACTTCGAACAGCCCACCCACCTGCCCACCGTCCTCCACCGCGACGTGCATGTGGACACTCGAACATCGGCATGGCAGTAAGCAACGAACAGGTCGTGGAAGAATTCGCGTTCGCGTACCATAGGCTCAGTCAACCTGACCGGAACTCGAAGACGGTCCGCCCGCTGCTTACTCGATCGCCTTGATCTTCTTACGCATGTGGGCCGCCTCATTTTTTTTACCGAGCTTGTCGTACAGGTTGACGAGTTGCTCGGCTGTCTGGCGCCACCCCTCGACCGCCGGACTGTCGTCAGGGAATCTCGATCGAACGTCATTTCGGATACGCAACGACTCGAGAAGGAATTTCTCGGCCCCTTCCGGTTTGTCCGAAAACGAGATCACGAAACCCAGATTGTTAAGCGTCGCAGCAAAGTCATTGCCGAACGCAGGTCTTCTCGGGTATTCGGCCGACAGTTCCGCAAACAGAGACATGGACTGGATGAACGCCTCCCGGGCCTGTTCCATAATCCCGAGAGCAAGCAAAACAGAGCCAGTGTGATTGACCGCACTGGCAAAGCGGTATTTGAACTCTTCTTCGTCCGGGTTCTCGGAGTGCAAGTGATCGAAAATACGCGCGGCTTCGGTGAAGGCATCAAGCGCCTGATCGTACTTGTCATTCGAGTAGGCCTCGGCTCCCTCGAATTCCAGCAGATCTGCTTTCTCAAATTCGTCGTCTCGGGTTCCCACTCCTGTTCCTCCATCATAGAGTGCAATTCGCGATTCTACTGGTTGGCGTCCAGACCGTTCCTACCACTCGTGCCCCTTTTTCGGCGAGAACGCTATCGCACCTCGGCTGGCCCAATACACGTGCGTTCTCCTACCGAACCATCATTCCACTGCAGTCCTTTTAGCTGGCTTATGGATCGTTATTGTATGTTACCTGAAAGCCGTCGATGAGTCGCCGAACTCGCGGGCAGGTGATTTTGGTGAATCGAATTACAGCTGTTGGCCCCTTGTTTGTCACGCGTTTTTCGGCGCGTTAGACAATTCGCCCTCGCGCCCATACGCCCGGCGAGCAAAACGTCCGCCGAGACGCCACTGATTGACGACCTTCTGGGACTGCAATCCTGTCTTCGTGGGGCGCGTCGGTCCGACACACCGACGCGTCTTGGAGCAGACCGACACCACTGGCTTAGGTCCGATTACAGTCGCGCGCCAACGCTTGTGCAGCTCAAGTTACGCTCGACGCCGTGACTTCGCAGGCTTTCGCGACGGCTGCATCATTGCGTCCAGCTTGCCGGCCGCCTCGAGCTGCATCGTCGGCAGGACATGCGAGTAAATGTCGAGCGTGATTCCGATCTGGGCGTGGCCCAGGCGTTCCTGAACCACCTTGGGATGAACTCCGGCCGCCAGGAGAAGTGTTGCGGACGTATGCCGCAGATCGTGGAACCGAATGTCGGGAAGACCGGCGGCGAGCAGTAGCGGCTTGAAGTGGTTCGAGCGGAAATGGGTTCTTCGAAGTGGCCCGCCTGCAGAGTTGCAGAACACCCAGGGCGCGCTGGCGAATCCTGCTCGCACTGTCTGAGCGCGATGTGCCGTCAAGGCGTCGACGACCACCTGAGGAAGATCGATGCGCCGCCGGCTCTTGGGCGTCTTGGGTTCGGCCAGCGTGAGCTTCCCATTGACCTCGATCAGGGTGTTGCGCACGGTGATCGCGCGGCTCTTTAGATCGACATCTGGCCACCGCAGTCCAAAAATTTCGCCGAGCCGCATACCCGTCCCGATCGCTACCACGAACAGCGCGTGCAGCCGGTTACCTTTGGCAGCGTCCAGGAACTTTTCGACCTGCTCGCTGGTGAGCGGGGATATTTCATGTTTGGGTACGCGGGGAGGGTCGACCGCGTCACATGGGTTTCTGGCGATCAATCCCCATTTCAGAGCTTGTTTCAGCCCGCGGCGCAAGACGGCGTGCGTCAGCTGGCGGACGCGGGGACCAACGCCGTCACGCTCCATATCTGCATAGAGACCTTGGATGTGAGCCGGGCTGAGGACACAGAGCGACGTTCCGCCAAGCCGTGGGCCAATGTGGTTATTGAGGATCCCTTTGTAACTGGCATAGGTCGTTGGTCGTATCGATGGCCGTGCGGCGTCTTCCAGCCAGCGATCAAGAAACGCCGCCAGTCGCGTGCGGTTCGGTTGTACGTACGAGCCGTTCAAGCGTGCGGCCGTAGCTTTCGCCAGTTTCTTGGAGACATCCTCTTTTGTCGTTCCAAAGACCGTGCGGCGAATCCGCTTGCCATTGGCGGCGTAGCCCGCACTATATGTTGCACACCAAGTGCCGTCGGCCCGCTGATAGATTGATCCTTCTCCTCGTCCGCGGCGTGAGCGGCCCATAACCTAGTCCTCCTGGCTGGCGATCCATTTCTTGATGGTGTTCATGTCCGATCCGGTGACCTTGGCGATTTCCCGGAGCGATTTTCCGGATGCCCGCATTTCACGGGCCGTTTTTTGCCGCCGGCGAAGCGCACGACTCCGGCACGCGTCCGAACAGTAACGCCGATCCGCTCGATTCACGTCAGGAGACATCTCCATCGATCGGCTGCAGACTTCACAGGGCCGATAGCTCTTGTTTCCGCTGATGGACAATGCGAACTGGAGCCACAATGCACCAATCAGGTTGCGTGGGCACGTGACGAGCCGATATTTCCCATCGACCCAATCAAGTGCGGTCTGTGGTTCGAGCTTGGAAAGCCGCATGTTGACCGCTTGGACCAAGTACTTGCGCGCCTCTTGATGTGGTTTTCCACTTCCGCCGACTGAGTAGTGATCTGCAAGGACGGTAGCGCCCTTTGCCATGTGCTCGCGTATCAACGCCCGCTTCCAAAGAAACGGCTCGTAGCGGATCACCGTGTCCACGTATGGATATTTGACGACAGGAGCATTATCACGCGCAAAGTGTCTGGCGAAGCGCTCGGTCAATCTCCCAGCCTTGACCTCGTCCCATATATCAATGAGAAACCGCATGGTGCGGACTTCGTACTCCCATTCGGCGAACGGTTCTCCATCGGCATCCCAGAGCGTGCCAAACCGGCTGACAAAGTTGATGATCTCGTCTGGCGTCGGGTCCATCGCCGCAAAGTTCCGGAATAATGCGCTGTCTTCGTGAATGGGAAAGACGCTCCGGCGGTTCAGCCTTTCGGGACGCTTGCCCACGAGCATGAGCCGCGGCGTGTTCTCACCCTGCGCGTTCCATGGCGGCCGTATGCGCGGCGCACGGCCTTTCCGATCCGAGGGCCTCGCCCACTCGTATCCTTCGTTGTTTAGAGCGCCTGGATAGGTGGCCACTTGGTCGGTCATAGGAGTCTCCAAAGATTGCCGTCACGGATATATTACGCATAATCGTGTTGAAAGTCAAAGAGGAAACCGATACGATTGTTTTCATGGTAGCCGTGGCGAACAACAGCGGCGCACAAGAGACCGAAAGCCAGAGAGAGAACCCATGAGCACCCCGACGTTTTCCCCGGAATCCCGGTTGGTCCGGGTCACTGAGGTAGCCCGGCATCTGAGTCTCAGCCGGAGCAAGGTTTACCAGATGATGGACGTTGGCCAACTCCCCTACGTGAAGCTCGGCAAGAGCCGACGCGTGCGTTGGTCCGACGTTCAAAAATTGGTCGACGACAACACAATCTCGAACTCTTAGCCACGTCGCCATCACCCTGGAAACTTTCGACCCAATAGAGCGAGCCGGAATGGACGATCAGCGAACCTTTTTGCTTTCCGAAGCCCTAGCCCTGCTGGCACGCGGCTGGCCGGTGTTTCCGCTGCATCGCGCTGTCGACGGAGCGTGCAGCTGCGGTAAAGGCGGTTGCAACAGCGTCGGCAAACATCCCCGCACGCGGAACGGCCTGAAGGACGCCACGACCGATCGCAGCCAAATCGAGAAGTGGTGGCGCAAGTGGCCTGACGCCAACATCGGCTTGGCGACCGGTGCGAGTTCCGGCACCGTGGTCATCGACGTTGACCCGCGGGACGGGGGAACCGAATTGCTGGCAGCGCTCGAGGAAGAACATGGCGAACTGCCACCGACGGTCGAGTCGCTGACCGGCGGCAACGGCAGGCATCTGGTCTTTGTTCATCCGGGTGAGATAGTTCGAAACCGATCGAACGTTCGTCCCGGCATCGACGTGCGGGGTGACGGCGGCTACATCGTGGCGCCGCCGAGCGTCCATGAGACCGGTAGTCGCTACCGCTGGCGGGAAGGCCATGCGCCGCACGAGATCGAGCCTGCCACGCTTCCAACATGGCTGCTGGATCTGATCCAGGAGCGAGCAGCCCCTGAGGCGATAGGACCGGGGCCCGAGACGCCGAACGACGCCCGTGATGATCGCTTCGCCCGTTGTCTGCAATCGTTGCTGAAGATTCGAACTTCCGACCAAAATGACGGCAGCAAGCGGCTCTTTGCCGCCGCATGCCGGTGCGTGGAATTTGATCTGCCCGATGCAAACGCCGTGGCCTGCATCCGTGCCTATCAGGCGGCACGGCCATTTCCAAGATCGTGGTCCGATGACGACGTTCTTGCGCGTGTACGAGACGCCGAGAAGCACGTGGAACGGGGTAAATCGTTAAGCGGGATGGCTGGGAACCGACGCAGTCAACCGCGTGAGCTTGTGCCCTATCTTGTGACGGATCATGGCATGGTCTGGATGAAGGACACGAAAGACGGCGCGGTCGCCGTGCCGCTGATGAACTTCTCGGCCAAGATCACCGGGGAAGTACTGTACGACGACGGAGCCGAGCAACGGCTCCTGTTCGAGATTGAGACGAAGTGCAAAGGGCAAGTACAGTCGTTCGTTGAGCCTGCGGCCCGCTTTGCGGCCATGAATTGGGCCACCGAACACTTGGGGGCAAGTGCTATCCTCTATCCGGGCCTCGGGACCAAGGATCATGCCCGATGCGCCGTGCAGATGTTGTCCGGCGACGTCCCTCGTCGAACCGTGTACGCGCACTTGGGTTGGCGAGAGATCCATGGTCAGTGGGCATATTTACATGGCGGCGGAGCGATTGC
>SDBV01013376.1_pt1 | contig 10453 bp, 13 predicted proteins | sample 2277081 | NCBI WGS metagenome assembly SDBV01 (sample SAMN10402039, study PRJNA504765) | marine sediment metagenome | isolation source: marine sediment core GS10_PC15, 223 cmbsf | place: Arctic Ocean: Southern Knipovich Ridge | collected 2010
TTGACACTCAACTCCTGCCCCTTAATTGTCTGGTAAAGCAACAACGCAAACGGATGAACCGCCCCTATTCGAAGTGTTGAGAAGTTTGGATACATCGAAGAGAAACCAACTTCTAGAAAATACCCCTGCAACAAATCTGGAAAAATCAGTTCTGGATTGATGTACTCACTGATTCGAATAGTCCGTGTCGCTGCAGGATGGACAATTGTTGCCTGTGATCCTTTGAAGATTTCGCCCATTACTTCAAGTCCTCCTCCATTGCCAGCTTCAGAATTGCCGTAATCTCTTCCCGAGTGGCGTCCACAACCGCCTGACGAATCGGATTGGCGTCCAAGGGCGGAACTATCCAAGATGCGGGATCAGAGTTGATAGAGACGACCCTGAACGTCCTGTACTGGTGTGTACGACCTGCACCAGCCTGTAGGCGCGTCATGCCAGTACTTTTGCCAGTCTTCCACGTATAGTCACCACGGGATGTCTTCTTGGTGCGTACTGGCCCACCTTTAGACGCTGGTATGCGATATCCCCACTTGTAGGAGCGTACTTGCCGTCGACCCAAGCCTGCCATCCCACCAGCATTAGTTTTAACCCATTGCTCTGTGGTTCCCGTAACTCTAGAAATACCTGGCCTTCCCATTCGACTCTTCTTGTACGCTGTCTCAGCTTTGGCTGTCTCTTTCTGAATCAGGTTGTAGGTGTCAGACTCCATAGGTCTATTCGACGGTAGAGTATTCGGTGTGCCATGCCTGAATGACACAATGTTGTACGGCCCGCGCTTACCCATTCGAGACTTCGGTCCATGCAGTAGTCCAGGCTTCAAATCTATCTCTCCATGACCGCGTTCTATCCTGTCTGTGTTTGGTCCTCTGGAATAGACAGACTTTGTATCAGAATCTCCAGCATCTATGGAGATCGAATCTGCATACCCACCAGCCCGTGACCAAATCGGATACGGCATTCCTGGAAGCTGCTCACCAGTTGCGGCCTTCCTCCACTGCACAAGGATCTTATGAGCCGCAATATTGAGAGCTGCCAAAGTGTTAGGGAACGTTGTTTTGAAGTCTACGTTCTTTGCTAGATTGGCAAACTCCGGGAGGAAGTCTGTTACTTGAACTGTCAAATCAGCCATTAGAACGTCACCTCTCCCGTCATTCTGTCGCGAAGCATCATATTGCTTCGATTGACAAAGCTCTTGTTCTCACTAGTTCTGGCCGTGTCATACGTGGTCAACGCTGCAAACGTCGGATGGTACATGAAGTGAACTGTGTAGGGGACTGTTGGTTTACTGACATTCCACGCAATCTCATTACGTTCATACAGCTCCACATTGTTTCCAACTCCCGTGGTATATTCTGTCCCGCTTTGGTCGATAACATCTAGAAGTTTGCTCAAATCGAATACGTCCCTAAGCACATCATTTCCGGCAGTCTGTGTAGGATCTACCACGGCATATCCTGCCAACTCCATAGAAAGAGCTGTGAGCAAATCCAGAGGAGCCACCTCAGCCCAATAGGGTGTCACCAACGTAGCGTCTGCCTGATCAATCACGTATGCCCTTTCGTACCTCCGCTTCTGACTCAGAGAATGAAGCAGGAAATCAAAAGGCTGGACATAGGTGTAATCAACTTCTAGAACATCGTTGACCTCCCACGTGCCCATAGCAGAAAGATAGATGAACTCCTTATTGAAGGAACTCACCGTGTACGTCTCATCTTTGGTATCGTTGTAGACACTCGTCACACCATCAATTGAGCCTTCAAAAGTTCGTCCTTTTTCTGTGAACCTTGGAGCAATGACCCGCAACAGGTTCGTGCCGTAGACCTCAGAATCCTCATCTGTAACCTCAACTACAGGAGTGAAGGTGTAATCTGCTAGAAGTCGCCTGTAGTTTTTTGGGTAAGGAGTTGCCAACTGAATGTAGCTACCGTCTGCTGGCTGTGACCCGAGAGTAAGTGACGTGGTTCCCAACCAAACGGTACTCTCACCGGCAACAATAGGCGTATTCGCTGTGTAGACTCGACCCGCGTTGTCATGGTCTACAATCTCCTGTCGGATCAGGAACGGCCCTGGATTGCGGTAGATTTCGCCCCGTCCTTTGCATAGTGAACATTGCAAATCAGGCTGCCCAGTCTGTGGCGTCATGCAGGGGCATACTAGAACCCTTGTCCAACGACACCATTGGCCATGGCGAGCTAGAGATGCTTCGTAGCGTTGAACCGTCTGTGTCGTGCGAAATTGTTGCTCAACGCCCATTACAGTGCCTTTCTGAATGGCGCATGTGTTGTTTCACATCATTCTTAAATTGCTGAAATGCCTGTTCATCAGTGACAAACAACCGGGGACAATCCTTTCTGGTTACATCGAAATGCCGAATAATTCCTGTTTCTGGATCTAGATCAAACTGCTGACATAGCTTCGCTGCAAGCTGTGCACCGTAGGACAAAACTTGCTTTGAAAAGTTCCCACTCCAATCTAGATGATTTAACTCAATTCCAATTGTATGCGCATTCGGATACCTATTCCCAAAATGCTCTTCTTTCCATGGCGTGTACGATCTTGACCCAACATGGTACGCCATCTCATTGACGGGAATGAACTGCATTACCCCTGAATTATCCACTCCAAAATGAGTGGACCCGTAGCGCTCCAGTTCTACGGATGTGACAGCAAACCATGTGAATAATCCTTCATTCACTCCTTTTGGATTACCGGTCCAGTGAACAACGATATATTCCACTTTCTCTATACTTCGCTGAGGTCTAGTGTATTTATTCACTGGAAGGAACCGTTCAACAATTTGCAGTTCTGATTTCATATTGCTCTCCTCTTCTCCCAATTTTTTTTCGCAATTTCGCTCATTTTCTTTCTAGATTCTATAGAACGGGTTTTCCCTTTATTACCCTTACTTATCTTTTCTTTCGTCTCTTTAGAGATGTGTTTACCAAACATAGGACTCTTTTCACCCTGTTGACTCTCACTCAACTTTTTCCTCGTTTCTTCTGAATGGTGTTTTCCAAACATGGGATTGTTCTCCCCTGTACTAGCCTTACTTAATTTTTTTCTGGTTTTAAGAGAAATGTGTATTCCTTTTCTACTTTCACTCATTTTCTTTCTTGTCTCTAACGGGATCTCTTTTCCTTTGTGACTCTCACTCATCTTTCTTCGAGTTTCTTCCGGAAGATGCTTGCCAAACATAGGATGGTTCTTTCCTTTGTTCGCTTTACTCAATTTATTTCGAGTTTCTTCAGAAAGATGCTTACCAAACAACGAACTCTTCTCTCCCTTGTGTGCTTCACTCATTTTCTTTTTAGCGCTTTCCGTATGTGTATATCCTATTGATCCACCACCACCTTTCGTGAGATTGTACCCTTTAGAGTTGTTCATAGAATCGTGCTGCTGAATGTACATTTTCTCGGCGATGTCGAGATATTCTTTCACTAGAAGTTTCGTAGGCGCGCTGACTTCACACAACACCGTCCACTCGAAACTTTCTATAGAGTATTTTCGTAGAGCATGATTGAAATACCCCCCTCCTACTTTGCATGCAAACCGATGTCCATCCTTTCTACGTTTAGGATCTCCAACGGTTTGTCCAATATAGACCTTCTGATTCACGAGATTAGTTGCGCAATAGACTGTTCCTGTTTCCATCTTTTCTCCTCAATATCCGACAAAGGAAATCGGAACTCCAAATCCGTACTTAAACCTGTTGTGTTGGAGCCAAACCTTCACCTCGTCCTGATAGCTCTTAATACGGGCACCAAAAAATGCGGAGGTTGCCGATTGAGTTGAACTGAAGCTTTCACTCAGCCCGTCCAACGAAACGCTCTGACTAGAAAAACCGGCGAGCAATCCATCTCCCACGGTCTGAAGGCACTTAATAACGGACCACTTCCCAATCACCGATCTCAAACTGTCGGGGACAAATTCCGCCGTTTCGTAACCCGAGGTGTAATCAATTTCGTAGCCTTGTGGAAAACGCCCGCCAAATAATCGCCACGGCAACAGTCCAGTATGAAACGGCCCATACGGTTGTCCAGTGGTTGGGTAGAAGTGAAGCTGACCCGTGCGCGCAGTCAATCGAACCCAGCCCTGATCTAGAAGATCAATAACATCTCCTCCAACCTGATTCATTAACACAGCTCGTTCAACAGAGATAACAGGAGCGTGCCTGAGAGGTAAAAATCCGAAATTTTGCCACTGGTGGGGATCAAACGAATATGGGTCTTCGATGTCCGTGTAGTCCACGCCTTCAGCCCAGTACTTACTTCGATTCAGGGTACTGGCCGGGTCCGTAAGATACACACGCTTCCGAATATCCACCGTCAACAGCGTCTCAAAATCTGCTAGAGCTTCACGAACAAAAAAGTCAAACTGCTCATCTTCAAAGTCCGTCGCCGCCACGTCGCTCGCCGTCGCGTCTATCCCCCACATATACGTGTATCGAATGTCATCAGCAGTCAAGATTTTTCCCCATTCGTTTGGAGGCGGTGTGTAGTTACCGAAGCTGAATCCAATCTTCTCTGTCTCCGATCCCCCAAGTCTGGCCGAAGCTAAATCTCCTTCAGCGTCGGTAGTAGAGTTGAAGTATGATGTCTTATACCAATGACTGTCTGTGCCGTCGTCATCGGAATAGTAGTATTGATGTATGTGGAGGACCAATTCAATTCTAGTAGATGAATCAGTGATTTCGGAATAGCTTCCCTCTTCCGAAGTTGCTCTGTACACCTTGATTACGTCATAATGCTCTAGAACCTCAGAGATGTTGTCTACGTCTATCATCAATCTGTTCATCTATTTCCCCTTAATCGTTGGTGTACCAATTCTCGCTACTCTTCCAACAGTAGGTGTTCCAACACCAAACACATCGTCTATTACCGGAAATCCAATTCGATCTATATCCACAATTCTAGATACTCCAAAAGAGTCAGAAATGCTCAAAGATTCCACGGCAAGCACTCCACCATAAATACCAAGAATCGTTTGTCGGTCTGCCTGGTCAATTCCGTTCGCATCGGGCCAAACAATACCGAGAACGCTGGCCCTTTTCTTGACAGTGTCGACTGCCATTTATGAGCCGATTCCTTTCTTGCCCTCAGTGAAGATCAAACCGTCATCCGACACGGCCCCCTCCTGATCAACAGTGACCCCGTCGTCGTTATAGATCTCCTGTTTCCCCGTCGTGGTGTTCACGATGTTCAGATTCCGCATCTCTTTGTACAGCATGCTCAACATGAACACGATTGTCGTTGTGGACGGAAGGGCGACCTTCCCGGGCTGCGCGAAGGTGTCGACGTTCATCACGTCAACCATCTGAGCGTTTACCTGAGCCGGTGTTGCAAGAAGCGCATGCGCCGAATCCATCTCCGCCTTCGTCGCGATCACTGCGGCGATTCTGGTCAACAACGTGTCGATGTCCGCAGGGATGTTTGCCCCATCAAGTTCGGCGAGCCTCCCCTCTGTTGCAACAGAGGCTTGAGCCACCGCACCCACCGAAAGGTTATCCAAGTACCCCGCCCTGACCGCGCTGAGCCTTGTCAGCAATGTGTCATTGTCCGCAGGAAGATTCTCCGCGTCCAACTCTGCTAGACGCGCTTCTGTCGCGACGCTTGCCAACGCGACCGCCCCGGCCGACAGGTTGTCAAGATACCCTGCGCGAACCGCCGAAAGTCGAGTCAACAGCGTATTCAAATCGACCGAATTTGAGTCCATCTCCTGTCTGTTCTCTACGGCTGTCGGTAAGCCCGCATGCTCACCAGACAAGGCGGCGTGCTCTCCTTCAAGAACATCATGCTCTGCTGTCATCTGCGCAAGAGTCGGACCGGTTCCTGCTGGATCAGGCACCACGACGTTCGGTGTGTAGTTGGGTTGCGAAGTCGCGAGAGTAGCACCATCCGCGCCAGTGAGCTTGTCCAAATCCGACTGAGCGGTATTCTGTTTCGCCTCTGTCGCGGTAACATCGCGTATCGCCTCATTTGATTCCGTCGTGGGTGCATAATCTCCCGCGCCGCTGCCTTCATCGGTGTTGATCTCGCCAAGTTGCACAGACCGGTCGGCGGCTATCCCCGCGTCAGATCTCATGAGCAGTTGCATATATGCCAACAACGTGTCTGCCGCAGTTGACGGGAGAGATGCCGTTATTTGTGCTTTGTCAACGTTGAGCACATGCGAGGGATTACCGGTGCCGCCGCCGTGAATAAGTCGGATCAGCACTGTGCCCGCATTCGTGTGGTTCGGAGAGAGATTGAATGGCAATTTTGAAACCGCATCGCTCATAGATATCTCACCAATCGGCTCCCATTGAGAAGTGGTGTTGTCCCACGCTTCGACATTAATGAAGTGCGAACCGCCTCCGTCGTAGAAGCCCCAAAGGTCCAGCGTCCGTCCCACGTCATTGGCTCCGAGGGTGAATGTTCCGAGCACCTCCAAGAACGTTCCCGATCCGATTTCTCCCGTCGCAAAATAGACACCGTTGACGCTGATCGTATCAGAGCCCGCCCCGCCGTCATTGTCACCAACCGTGCGGACCCAATCGGTAGTCGTGTGAACGTCGGCAGCGCCTGCGCTGCCGCCGGTCAACCACGCATGATCACCACGGTCGCGGAGAGCTTGGTTCGCGTCCGTTTCATTCAGGAACGTTCCGCCACCACTGCCGCCATCAGCATTGAGTTCCGTCAGTTCGGTTGCGTTATCGGTCTCGATCGCGGCGTCCTTTCGGACCATGAGTTGGAGATATTTCAGCAACCTGTTAAAGCCCGGCGTAGTCGTCCACAAAGAGCCCGGCACCCCGATCACGATGACATCGGGCGTGGTGCTGGAAGGAGCGATGGCGAGATTGTCGGCGTTGGATTCGGCCTGAGTGATATCGAATACGTATTGCCCCTCTTCGGTCTCGGTCGGATTGGTGTCGTCTATCGCATTCTGAACACCGTCCAGACGAAGGTTCCCCGTGATGTTTGCAGCGTCTCCCGTGACCGGAAGGTTAGTTGTCGGATCGAAGGCGAAAACCGTCCACTTTTGGCCCGCTACATTTTTCTGCATTTCATGCCGCTCCTTGCATCAGCGTTCGGTAATAGGACGTGGGGACTACTCCGCCGGCCGCTACGAACTCCGCCGCGCCAATGGTCGCTGGATCGTTCCACGTCACACCTGCAATATCTGTCGCTGTTGCTGCTGTAGTTCCTCCGTGAAATACATTACCACTATTCAGGGGCGTGAAGTCCCGGAGCGCTGGTGTTGCGTTGTTGGGATCAACGTACTCATTTGCAAAATCTGAACCTTGCGCTGCGACCGCATTGGTTCCTGTCCCGTCGTCACTTGCACAGAAATCGACTGTGATTGTTCCGCCGAAATCTGTCGTGTTGTTAAACGATGACGAATTTATAACGCTCATCGTCCCGTTCTGCCGCTGAAATCCGTTGGTCGCTCCTACGCAAATACAATTGTGAACTGTGAAAGAACTGACGTCGAAACACCGCATCCCATAGGTCCCGGCATCATCGACAATCGTGTTCGTTACCAGTAGATCCAGGGTCCCGTCATTCGTCGTGATCCCACGATCGCCCCCTGCCGAACCAGCAACTCCCAACCGACAACTGTCTATCCGTACATCTGTCGATCCGCCAACAGAGATGACAGCAATCGTGGCACCGGACGCGAGAAATGCCTGTAGCCCTATAACTCTCACAAAATCATCACTGATAGTCAGACCTGCCGTGCGCCGATATCTGGCTGCATCTCTTGCTTCTTGCAACGCCTCCTGACCAGCCTTCGCAACGACTGTTACAAAGTTCGCGGCGGCAGTAATGAATCCTTGAATTGTTGCTACTATTGAATCTGCTGTACCGGCGGACGCCTCAAAGGTCCCTGTCCAGGTATCTCCCCCGCCGTCTGTGAGATCCTGCGCTTCTGCGGTAATAGCGGCTTGCATCGAGGGGTAGTCTCCGGTTCCATCTGTGTCGATAGCGGCGGTGAGTTCCATACTCAGCCCACCTGCGCGAGTTTATCGCGGATGACAACTGACTGTTCGGTCTCAGTCACCGCCTGCCCAACTGTATAGGGGCTGTCCACTGTGTTGCGATGCCCATGGATGTATTTGTCGTCAGCGTCCAACACCGGGTCCGCGAGATAGGCAACCGGCTTCACTCCCGGCAGTTTTACACACGCAAAGCATTTCAGCATCCGCGAATTGGGATTCTTCAACACCACGTTATCCCACCAGCCATCCTCACGAACCTCAACGATGTCACCGGGGATTGGGCGACCTCGCCACTTGTTTTCCATGTTGGCTTTTGCTTTGAGTATCTGCGCCGCGTCAAGGTCCGTGCGCCCCTCGATTCTGATCATCTGCTGCTCGTAGTCCGTATCCAGCCAGTGGCCCATTTTGGCAGAGTCGCCGTTGTAGTACTGTCGGCAGAAGATCAGCAGTTCCAATTACTCCTCCGCTCTCAATTGCTGAATTATCGGCGCACCATCCAGATTCGGCACTACCACAAATGGTCCGTCTTGCGTAATCGGTGGCTCGTCAGTCGACCAACCAACCAACCCATATACCGACACGCCCGCCGTAGTGATCACCACACGCACTCCCAAATACCACACCGCTCGATTCGGCGGCGTAACGACCATCTGAGAAACCGACACCCGCCCGAGATAGGTCAATTGCGCAGTATCCTGCGGATCGCTTGCCGTTCCGTCATCCAGATACACATCGTACTCCACGGAATCAATGGACAACAGCGGGTCACCGTTGATGTCGGTCGTCGCAGCATCCCAATACAGCGTCACCGTATCGGCCACGATGATCTCCTGAGCGCAACCGGTGGTCGCAATGACCACCAGCACGGCCAGAAACAGGGCCCCTCGCCTCATGTGTTTGTGTCCGGGAATACGATCGTGAAACCAAACACGTCCGCGAGCTTGCCGATCAGTATCATGCCGATCGACACCCATTCCGGGGTGACGTCAGTCTTCAAAAAGACAGCCCCAACGATGATAAACACCGTACCACCGATCAAAAAACCGACACCTTTCTTTTTCCTGCTAGTCATTTCGTCCTCCTGTTTTTATTGTATATATTTCCAAGCCCTTTACTTCGGTTGAACAACCGCCGTATCAGAGCGAATATCCTAGAAAGTCTACTTGGCAATGGGCCGAGTACTTTGCTCTTGTCCATGATAATGATATTGATATTGCGTCGCCTCTTTGGTTTTTGAACTAGACTCATGCCTTGTCCTTCTTGCTGGCCAATGCTTTCTGTTGCTCTATCTCCTTCAGAATGGCTCCACAGATCAGGTTTGGATACCGCTGATTTTCATTCACTGCCGCTTCAATGAGCTTCAAATCAGCAAGATCGACTTCTATTGTCTCGGACTTATTGATCCGCAAAGCTAGTTCGTAGAGCTTCAGTTTGTCCCCAGTGTGAGCCATTACCATGTCTGCAAGGAAGGAAGTTGTTTTGTCGCCAACCGCCTTACCATTCAACTCAAAGATTTCGAATTGCAGATCCAATACCATACTCTATCCTCTCTCTTATTCTACCACTATAAGCGCACGTCCGTGGGCATGTGCTTTTTTCTCTCATTGCCATGCTCCAACTATTATTCCATTTTTCATCTTGTTTATTTGTCTTTGCAAGTCTTGCACATACGCAACTAAGGGTGCTATTATTTCTGTGTAGGCTAGGCTCTTTGTTCCATTTTCGACAGTAGAGACTATATCAGATATTTGAATCTCCTCTACTTCCTGAGCAATAAATCCCATACTCTTTTTATCGGGAGAATCTTTGTATTCAAAATTAACAGGTCTAAGTTTATGGATGAATGATATTGCATCGTTATCAAGATATTCAATATTTTGTTTGAGGTTTCTGTCTGAACCAACTGACCATGAATGAGATGTTCTATTCAATGCACTTGTAAGCTGAATCCATCTAGTCCTATTGAGGTTGTATAATGTTGTGTTAGTCCCATCAAGGATAAATCGTTCATAGTTGTTAGCTGTCACTCTTACGTCACCGTCTGCATAATCATTGAAAATATACAATCCGTGTCTATTGGAAGAACTACCATGTCCAATCCAACTTTTTCTGGTTGAACCTTCTTCATAAAAATCAATTATAGTGGCTTGATTTGCTTGTGATTGTTTAACACGTAGACCAACAGTTCCACCGATTGCAGTTATTGCCACTCCAGTTGAATAATTAATTTCAACATGTCCAGTAATACCTGTATCTCCTTGAAGTGCTATTCCAGTATTAATTACCTGAACCCACTTTGTATTACCTGGTGAGAATAAATATGAATCTGTGCCGGTTAGATTCAATCTTGCGGCTCCATCATGATTTAGATATATTCCTGCATTTCCAACCGACATGTAAGACGCACCATCTGCAGCATACATTCTAGAAGAACCAGCATCGGCTAAAATTCTTGTTCTAGTACCATCAAAAAAG
>SDBV01013377.1_pt1 | contig 10452 bp, 4 predicted proteins | sample 2277081 | NCBI WGS metagenome assembly SDBV01 (sample SAMN10402039, study PRJNA504765) | marine sediment metagenome | isolation source: marine sediment core GS10_PC15, 223 cmbsf | place: Arctic Ocean: Southern Knipovich Ridge | collected 2010
GCCGCGCACGGTGAAATCCCCCGCGCTGACGATTACGTTGCGGCCGTCGAGCTTGCACATGCCTTGTACGTTTGGTTTCGGCAGGAAGGCGGTCAGCTTGTTGCCTTCGTAGGTGGCGGATCCGGCGAGCATGCCGGTTTCGCGGAACGAGCCCTCGTCGGCCAACAGGTCTATTCGTTCGCGTACGGTCAGTTTGCCCCGTTTACGCTGCCGGGCGACGCCCTCAGGGCCCCCCATCTGGCGTGCGAAATCTTGCCGGCGCTTCAATTCATCGAATTCAGGTTCCCACGTCATGTCGTATTTCCTGTCAAATAAGGACCAAAGTCAGCACAAAGGTGGATGAGTTGGCCGAAGGCCGCAAGCAATATACATAATAAGCGGGCCCCGCGCCAATCGGCGGCCTGAGTTCAGGGCAGGTATTGTGTGAGACGAACTATGAGGCGGGGGGCTGCGCCGCGGCCTTCGGAGGATCAGCGGGTCATTGTCGCGAGGTTACGTAGGAGTACGACGCCGAAGTAGAAGGTGTAGATGACTTCTGTGAAGGCGTAGGGAAGCATTCGGACGTGCCATGTGGGTTTCCAGAATAGCTTCCACTTTTGTTTGCCGTAACGGATCCAGAAGTCGTTGAGCCAGCGGCGGCTTGGGCGCTTGAAAACATTTCGCCACCACCCTTTGGCCCTTTCAAGCCTTTGGGAGACCTGCTCGGCGAGTTCGCTCTTGCCGCGCGCCTCGAAATAGACGTGCTGAAAGATGTAGAACTCGCGGAACAAGTGGCCGGTGTACTTGAGGCGGAAGACAAACTCCCGCCAAAGGTAGGCAGGCAGCGTTTCGCTTCGGCCGGGCCGCATGTCGCTCCGGGAACGCTTGGACCAGAACCCGGCCATCATCGGGTGCGTGCCCTCGCCGAGCGCAGAGTTCCGGTACCAACCGTAATTGCGCAGGAGGCCCCAGAAATTGTCTGGTGACGTGCGCTTGAGGGCGGCGATCATCTGGCGCGAGCGGTAGAATTCCTTGAAGCTTCGAAACACCATGCGGCGGAGCTCGTCACGCGACATATGCGGATGGTCGAGCACGGCGTGAAAGCTGTCGTAGTTGTTCAGGTCGGGATCCATGGGCACGCCGTCGACCCACGCCCGCACGTGGTCTTCGGATCCGGGCAGGGGCGTTAGGATAAAGAAGGACGCCTGATCGACGCCGACGGCCTTGACGGTTTCGAGGTCGGCCAGGATGCTTTCCTTTGTGTCCATGGGAAAGCCGATGATGTAGCCGACGTGAATGGCGATGCCATAGCTGTGCAGTTCGTTGCAGAGCCGTTCGTAGTTCTTTACCTGGTTTTGGCCTTTGCCCTCGGCCTTGAGGGCTTCTTGATTGACCGTCTCCATGCCCAGGAATACCTGTGTGCAACCGGCCTCGCCCAGTTTGGGGATGAAATCCTTGATGCGGTATGAGGCCAAGTCGGCTTCGATCATGAACCCGAATTCATAGCCCCGCCGCCGAAGATCGCTGAGTCCGTCGAGAATGGTCCGCCAGTGCGGGTTGCGCGCGAAGTTGTCGTCGGTCATGAAGAAAGACGCGTCGCCGTCTCGCTCGCAGATCCGTTGGACCATGCGGACGATCTGGTGCGGATCGCGATGGCGCATTGTGCGGCCTTGCACGTTGATGATTGAGCAGAACTTGCAGGCAAAGGGACAGCCGCGGCTGGTGTCGAAGGTAAAGATCTTCGTCGCGAAGTCGTCGAAGTATCCTTCTGGGTACTCGGGCAGCGGCGCGGTGTCGAGTTCGGGTTGGCCGCCGCGGTAGAGGGCTTTCGGATTGCCGGCCAAGATATCGCCGAGAATCGTCACCCATATGTTCTCGGCCTCGCCGTGGCAGACGATAATGCCTGCATCCATCAATTCGACGACTTCATCTGGCATCTTTTTTGGGCAAGGGACATCTTTGCGCCGCGGATCTCCTGCGGCGATCCCGTCGTAGAGCGCGCTGATGGATCCGCTTACGTGGAATCCGCCGATGACTACTGACGCGCCCGCGGCCTTGAACGGCCTGGCGAGATCGACTGCGCGGGGGAACTGATTGCTTTGCACGCCGACCAGAGCAACCACTACATGGGTCTGCCCGTCGTCGTAGCGCCTGATCAGGGCTTCTGGATCGGAAATGCGTTGGTTCCACACTGCATCGTCGAGGACTTCGATGATGGAGCCGAGTACAGGAAGGGTTTCGTCTTCGAGCGCCTGCTTCGTGAGGGCGTACATGGCGGCGAGGCTGTTTGAGGGCAATACGCCTTTCAGGAAACGCAGCGGGAAGCCCCGGTCGTCGTAGGTCGTCGGTTTGACGAGAAGGACGACAAGACGCCGCGCGCGCTTGCTCGCTGTCGTTGGCATCTCTCTCCCCCTTTCAAGTGGTTTATTGTCGCATGAATGACCAGTGTCGTCAATCCCAGGTTTCGGCCATCGCACGGAGATTGCGATGTGTGCGGGCTATGCCTGCGGCCTGTTGGGGCTTTTTGCAGCGGGCGTCCCTGGACCTAATGGTTGCCATACTGATTGAGCGGAGAACGGCTCCAGCCGGCAGAGGGCCTCCGCGGCGAGTACAGCATTATGTGAATAGTACGGGCGACATCCATGTCTCGTTGGTGAAATCACTGCAACGGGCCTGCTATACTGCGCGCGATCATTAGGCGTTGCGACCACGGATGCGTGGGGGTGGGAGCCCTTCGGCCGCAGGGACATGACGGCCGACCACTGCAAGATCGTTGGCCTTTTGGTTACTCTCCGGGTGGGATCCGTAGTGTGGGCGAATCTCCAGCTCCAGGTGTATTCGCTTCTGTTGCACAGGACTCGTATTGAATCTCCTGTGGGGATCAGCGGATGACAGACTCTGACCCATCGCTTGAAGATCGCGTTGAGGCCCTTCGAGAAGAGGTGCGCGCGCTCGCCTCGCGGCTCGATGGCCTTGCGGGCCAGGTCGCGGCAATTTCAGGAACGAAGGCTGCACCGGTCCAGGCCCCGCGTGTCGAGCAGGAAGATGCCGCGCCAATTGTCAGTGTGCCGGAAGCGTTGACGGGCCGGACCTTTCTGTCGAGTGTGTCCGCGTTGAGCTTGCTGTTGGTGGTCGCGCTGGTTCTTCGCTGGATCGCCAACCAGGAGATTCTCAATCCCCAGATCGCCTCGCTTCTGGGCGTGGCCTACGCCAGTTCTCTGATAGCTTTCGGTTTCCTGCGATATGCGAAGAAACGGCGTGCGATGCCTCTTTATATCACGAGCGGCATTCTCCTCCTATTCTCGATCGTCTTTGAGACGTACTACAGCTTTGAGTGGATTTCCACTCCGTTGGCCTACAGCGTTCTCGGTCTGTCCGTGGTTATAGTGACGGCCTTTAGTCTTCTTTACCGGGTGGCGGCGCCCGTGTCGGTGGGTGTGCTTGGGGCGGGTGTGCTTGGTCTGGCGCTGGTTTTTCCAAGCCCGCTTTTCCCCTATCTGCCGGCCCTGCTCCTGCTGGTGAATGGGGCCTCCTTCGTGGCTGGACGGATCCCCCGCTGCCGGGGGCTGTTGGGTGCGGCGTTTGTGCTCACTCTATTTTTCTGGTTTATGTGGACAGCACGGGTCCGTGTGCCGCTGGTAAACGGAGAGGAGCTTTCAGTGGAATTGGCGCTCCCTTGGCTCCTCCCGAGCGTGGGGGCCTTTGCGCTCCTGTATGTCCTAATGGCCCTGAGGTCGGCCCTGCGTACATCAGAGGGACCGGGCCCCTTTATGAGCGCTCTTCCGTCGCTGAATGTCGCATGGGCCTACGCCGCCGCATCGGTCGTGGCGGTCCCCGGGAGCGGATGGGAGGGCCGTGTCGGGCCCGCTGGAATTCTTGCCGCGGTTTTTCACATGGGGCTCGTGTTTTGGCTGGCCGCGGGCGATAACAGACGGCCGCGGGCCGCCGCCTCTTTTGCGACAGCGGCCGCCATCGCGTTGTTGGCTTCGCTCCCCGCGGCAGTGGGCAGCATGCCCATCGCCATTGCGATCTGGTCGCTGTTCGCCCTTGGCCTGGCCGTGATGTCTGTGTTCTGGGGCAATGGCGCTATCCGCGCCTTGTCGTTCTTCGTGCAGTTGTATGCCTGCGGCGCGGCCTTGGTTTCGGGCAGCATGTCCGTCGACGGGCCGTTCGAGGGGTTGAGCGCGGTGGCGACCGCCGCGGCATTCGGCCTCTGTGCGACACACTATGTTTGGTGCCGCAGAAGAGCACCCGAACCGCATGGCCCGATCTGGGACGTCTTCGAGGTCATGTTGCTTCTGGCCGCTCTTGGATATGCGTACGGGACCCTGCGGATGGTAAGTTTCGCATCTTTCGGGGCGGGCGCCGAAGGGGTGTTTCAGAGTAGCCAATCCATTGTCATCAATATGTCCGCGCTCGTCCTGATGTTGCTCGGTTTGCGGTGGATGAGCGGCCAGATCCAGTTTGCGGCAGGCATGGTGGCTGTGGCGGGGGCCCTGAAGGTGTTCGGCTACGACCTTTTTAACATTAGGGATTTTCCACTCGTGTTGAGTGTGTCTTCGTTTGCGTTGACGGCGGCTGTTGCTTCGGTCGTCTGGGGAAGGTGGCAGCGGCAGACCTCTCAGCTGGGGGTGGAACAGGATGAATGAGGGCTACGGAGAGGGAGTCTCAGCCTTTTTTCTCTTTCGTGGCCCGGGAAATGACAGTGCACGTGTGCACGTAACTTAAGAGGTGTCTTAAATGCTGAAGTGGATTAACGAGTTGATTGGAGTCACCGTCACCCTGTTTGCACGTAACTGGATTACGCTTTTCGGCGCGATCATGACCACGACGGGCGCCCTTTTGCTCATCGCGTTCCTTGTGGTGGGAATCGTGGGCCTGCCCATGTCGCCCTATGCCGGGATCATTGGGTTCATGTTCCTGCCTGCCATCTTTGTCGTTGGTCTGATCATCATCCCCATCGGGGCGTATTTCGGCCCTCGCGGCGCGCTGGAGGACAAGACGAGTAACGGAAACGCGCGCCGCCTACCCCATATCCGTATCGATTTCAATAGCCCGCGTGTGCGCATTGCCATCGCCATCGTGGCGGCTCTGTCGGTCGTCAACCTCCTTGCTCTGTCGACTGCCACATACAGGGGCGTGCAGCATATGGAGTCTGTGCAGTTCTGCGGGCAGACCTGCCATACCGTGATGGAACCGGAGTTTACGGCCTACCTCGCGTCCCCACATTCGCGGGTCGCGTGTGTGGAATGTCACATTGGACCGGGCGCCCCTTGGTTTGTGCGCTCGAAACTCTCAGGCGTGCGGCAGGTTTTCGCCGTGGCCTTCAATACCTATTCACATCCCATTGAGACCCCTGTTGAGAACCTTCGGCCTGCGCGCGAGACCTGCGAGGAATGCCATTGGCCGGAGAGGTTCACGGGGGACCGCGTCAAGGTGATCACGAAGTTTTCTGAGGATGAAGAGAACACACCCGTAACAACGGTACTGCTGATGCACATTGGGGGAGGCAATGGCCGGAAGGGGGGCATTCACAGTTGGCACATCGACCCATCGAAAGAAACTCGATATATCGCCACGGACCGCGAGCGGCAGGAGATGGCTTTCGTGCAGGTCACGGATGCCGATGGGACAGTGACCGAGTACATGGCCGATGGGATCGAGTTGACGCCCGAGCAACTGGCCGGAAGCGAAATGCGTACCATGGACTGCATGGATTGCCACAACCGGCCGGCCCACACTTTCAGCCTTCCATCGAGGGCGCTGGACGCCGCCATATTTGCTGGCCGAATCGACCGCTCCATTCCCTACATCCGGAAAGTCGCCGGGGATGCCCTCGAAGCAACGCACGACGGCGAGGACGATCTCGGATCGATTGCGGGTCATATCCGGTCCTATTACGAAGAAAATTATCCCGAACTTCCTGGGCCTGAACGGGCCGCCCTGGAAGACGCGATCGAGGAGGTCCAGACCATCTATAGCCAGAACGTGTTCCCGTCGATGGCGATCGATTGGGGGACGTATCCCAACCATATCGGGCATGAGGACTTTCCGGGTTGCTTTCGCTGCCACGATGGTGAGCACGAAGCGAAAGACGGAAAAGTCATCAGCCAGGATTGCGAGATCTGTCATGCGGTGCTGGCGTGGGATGAAGAAGAGCCCTCCGTGTTGGCAGAATTGGGTCTGGAGTAGGACGGACCTTTGAGGATTGACCATGACATTTGCCGTTCGCAAGCCGTGCGCCCCACCGCGTCGAACAAGCGGTGGGGGCCGGGCCATGTTGCTTATCGTCCTTTGCCTTGCGGCCGTGTTGGTTTTTGCCCTTCCTGTTGCGGCACAGGACAACGAGGAGTGTTTCTTCTGCCACGGCGAGCCGGATGCGAGCGCGACCGACGAGCAAGGCCGGGAGATTTCGCTATACACCGATGCAGCCGTCTTCGAGGCTTCGATCCACGGAGGGGGCGATTGCATCATGTGTCACGCGGACATCGAAGAGGTCCCGCATGCGGAGAAGCTCGCGCCGGTGAATTGCGGGGACTGTCATGTCGACCAAGCCGAGGTCTACAAGGAAAGTCTTCATGGCGTGGCCGTCGATCAGGACGATCCCCTGGCGCCGAACTGCTGGGACTGTCACGGGACGCACGACATCAGGGCCCTGGTCGACCCGGCATCGGCCACGAATCCCATCAACATTCCGTCGATGTGCGGGGCGTGTCACGCGGAGGATGCCCCCGTGGCGCAGAGCCGGAACATCGAGCAACACGATATCCTCCAGCGCTATGAACAGAGTATCCACGGCGAAGGCATTCTTAGGAAGGGGCTGACCGTCACGGCCGTCTGCACCAGTTGCCACACGGCCCATCAGGTTCTGCCCCATACCAACCCCGAGTCCACTATCCACCGGGATAATGTGGTGGGCACGTGCCTCCAGTGTCACGCCCTTATTGAACAGGTGCACCGGAAGATCATCGAGGGCGAACTGTGGGAAGCCGAACCTGAGAAGGTCCCCATCTGTATCGACTGCCACCAGCCGCACGAAGCCCGTAAGGTGTTTTATGACGAAGGGGTCAGCGACCGGGACTGCATGCTGTGCCACGCCGAACCGGTCCAAGGTGGGGACGGCGTGATCCCCGCCGTTGACGCCGGACTTCTCGTCCGCTCAAGCTTTGAAGAAAAACCAGTTCACTCCGGTACCCGGTGCGCTCAATGTCACACGGGCACTACCCCTTCTCTCGAACGGGCCTGTGAAACTGTAGCAGCCACCGTGGATTGCTCGATTTGTCATGCATTGGAGGTCGATGAACACAACGAGGGCTTCCATGGCCAGTTGCTGGCGGAAGGAGATCCGGACACGCCGACCTGCCTCGATTGCCACATCGGCCACGGGGTCCAGTCAAGTCTCGATCCGACTTCGCTCACCTTTCCATACAACGTGCCGGATCTATGCGGCCGCTGTCACCGAGAGGGTGAAAAGGCTGCGGCGCGCCACCAGAGCACGGAACAGGACGTGGTGAAGAACTACACCATGAGCATTCACGGCAAGGGCCTGCTGAAGAGCGGCCTTGTCGTGACCGCCACCTGTGCGGATTGCCACACGGCCCACAAGCCGCTTCCGAGCAGTGACCCGGCGTCGAGTGTCCATCGCGAGAACATCCCCGACACCTGTGGAACTTGCCATCACGGGATCGAGGAGGCCTTCTCGAAGAGTATCCATTCGCCCTTGGTGAGCGATAGCGACGAGCCCCTTCCGGTCTGCACTGGCTGCCACAGCGCACACAGCATCCGGCGTACCGACCAGTCCGACTTCAGGCTTGAGGTGATGGAGACTTGCGGTCAGTGCCATGAGGACGTGGCTGAGACGTATTTTGACACTTACCATGGGAAGGTTTCGAAGTTGGGTTCGGCGGGTTCGGCCAAGTGCCACAGTTGTCACGGGGCGCATGATGTGCTCCCCGTGACCGATCCGCGCTCCCGGCTCAGCCACGCTAATATCGTGGAGACTTGCGGTGAATGTCATGAAGGATCGCACCGCCGCTTTGCCGGTTACCTCACCCACGCGACCCACCATGACCCTGGGAAATACCCCGCGCTCTTCTTTTCGTTTTGGATCATGACGGCGCTATTGGTGGGCACCTTCGCCTTTGGCGGGCTGCACACCCTGGCTTGGTTCCCCCAGTCGCTCCGGGAAATGGGCCGGCACCGCAAGAAGGCGGCGGACAATGGCGAGCGGCTGATGTTCCAGCGTTTCGACCCCGTTGTCCGGCAGATGCATTTTGTGCTGATCCTCACCTTCTTCGGGCTGGCGCTCACGGGTATGACAATCAAGTTCTCCTATATGCCCTGGGCCCAGTGGCTGTCTAAGGCCCTCGGCGGGTTCGGCGCCACAGGTGTCATCCATCGGGCCAGCGCTGTCCTCATTCTCATTGTCTTCGCCGTCCACCTGGCCGTGGTCCTGCAACGCAAGCTGAAGAACGGCACCACCTGGAAAGATCTCCTCACCGGCACCGCCACCCTGCTGCCCACATGGAACGACGTGCGCGAATTTGTCCAGACCGTCAAGTGGTTTTTCGGGCGGGGACCACGGCCCCAGTATGGCCGCTGGACTTATTGGGAGAAGTTCGACTATTTCGCCGTGTTCTGGGGGATCGCCATCATCGGCTCGACGGGCTTCATGCTGTGGTTTCCGGAGTTGTGCACCTATGTGCTTCCAGGGTGGTTCATCAACGTGGCCACGATCATCCATAGCGATGAGGCCCTCCTCGCCACCGGCTTTATTTTCACGATGCATTTCTACAACACGCATTTCCGGCCTGAGAAGTTCCCGATGGACATGGTCATGTTTACTGGCCTGGTCGATGTCGAGGAGTTGAAGCGGGAGAAGCCCCGCTATTACGAAGAGTTGGTCGCCAGCGGGGAACTTGAGAAGCGCCTTGTACCCCAAGCCCCGAAGGAATTCCGTTTTTGGGCCGCCATCTTCGGCACTCTAGCCCTTGTGATCGGTTTTTCGCTCGTTGTCTTCATCCTATGGTCCATGATTTTCGGATACCGCTGATCGGAAGGACGACCGTCTATACGGACTCATGCAGCGCGTTCTCAGTTTGATGGTGCTGAGCTGCGCCTGATTGGTGAAGTACGCGAGAACGATCCGGTTCTGCTGAAATCCAGCAAGCTCTCGCGAGAACTGGGCCGGACACATCCCAAATTTCCCACATGGAGTCGTCGTCCTTATACAACAATTCAGGGTTTAGTACCGATGAATGGGGGCATTGTTAAGGTTAGACTATTAACGTAGTGGAAGCTCCTATTGGAGCTGTGAAAGGGAAACGGGTTACGAATCGGTTCTGACCGCAGTTTGGAGCTGGAGTCCTGTGGCTCGAAGGTAGCGGGGCGTTGCGGTGCAACGCCTGAGCGAAACTTTGTTTCGCGCGCTTAGAGAAGCATCGCTTCGCACCGTTTGGGTAGAGAGCGTATGAATCAGTGGGTTTGGACAGTGTTTCGCGTGCTATCAGTGGGCCTTATGGCTATATGGATCCTCGCCGGGGCCTTTGGGGCCCAGGTCTTCGCCCAGACCGACGATGAATGCATGTTCTGTCATGGCGAGCCGGACCTGATCAAGGAGTCTGTCAGCGGGGAAGTCACCAGCCAATACGTCGACCACGCCATCTTTGCTGAGTCTGTTCACGCGGAGAATGGTTGCGCGTCGTGCCACGCGGACATCGAAGAGCTTCCGCACGTTGCGGACTTGGCGCCTGTTGATTGTGGGGGCTGCCACGATGAGGTGGAGGAATACGCGGAGAGTCTTCACGGCGTCGCTCTGAAGAATGGGGACCGCGACGCGGCCATATGTCACGACTGCCACAGCAAGCATGACATCCGCCCGGTCTCCGACCTTCTTTCACCCGTCCATCCACGCAACTTGCCGCAGACTTGCGGGCGTTGTCATTCGGACAGTGCGCTAGTGAAACGCCACATGGTCTCGGTGCAGAAGCCGTCCGACGCCTATATTAAGAGCGTGCACGGCAAGGCGGTCACCCTGAAGGGCCTCGAAACGGCCGCGGTGTGCAATGACTGTCATGGCACCCACAACATGTTGCCTTCCCAGGACCCGAACTCACGGGTCTTCTGGTTGAATATTCCGCAGACCTGTGGCCAGTGCCATTCTGGAGTGGTGCGGACCTACAGTGAGAGCATTCACGGACGCGCTTTGATGGCGGGCATCAAGGATGCGCCCAACTGCACCGACTGTCACGGCGAGCACGACATCGAATCGCACTTGCTTCCGGAGTCGGCGACTAGCCCACAGCAGATTTCCAAGTCCACGTGCCCTCGCTGCCACGATAGCGAACGCATGATGGACCGCTACGGGATAGCCACGATGCGCCAAGCCAGTTACATGGACAGTTACCACGGAATGGCCAGTGCAGCCGGCTCCGACGTCGTCGCAAATTGCACGAGTTGCCACAACGTGCATGA
>SDBV01013378.1_pt1 | contig 10452 bp, 4 predicted proteins | sample 2277081 | NCBI WGS metagenome assembly SDBV01 (sample SAMN10402039, study PRJNA504765) | marine sediment metagenome | isolation source: marine sediment core GS10_PC15, 223 cmbsf | place: Arctic Ocean: Southern Knipovich Ridge | collected 2010
TCTAAAGAGACGTTCTAAAGAGTCTAAAGATGGAAGAGGCATGCCAAGAGGTAAACTAAAAAGAATGCGGCAGAGTAAACCCTCTATCATAAAGCGTCTCTTTGAAACGGCCTTCCACATAAAGCCTGGCGAGTTCGGCCTGGTTCAGCTCTTCCTTCTCCACTTCACAACAATAGGTATCTTCTACACGATAGGCGCCACAGCAGGGGACACGATGTTTCTCAGCCGTTTCAGTCCCGAGAGGGTCAAGGCCCTGCTGCCGTGGATCTATATCGGTGTAGCTGTGACCTCGACTCTGCTGACGTGGCTCTACGATTTCGTCCAGGGGAGAGTCTCTCGACTGAAGCTGCTTGTAGGAACCCATATCATTTTGGGGATCTCTATTTTCGTTTTCCGATACCTGATCTCGACGTATCAGGATTTCACATGGCTATACTTTATTTTCGTCATTTGGCTCGAGTCCTGCTCCCTTATCTCGATTATGCTGTTCTACTCCTATGCCGGAGATTATTTCACAACACGGGATGCAAGGAGGCTGTACGGATATATCAACGGTGGGCTCGCGCTCGGCACCCTTCTCTCAGGATACATGATAGCACCGCTGGTTAAAGGGATAGGAACGGACAATCTGCTCTTTGTCATCGGCGGACTTCAGATGCTCTCCGCTCTGTGGGCTGTTACCATCGCTAGCTCCTCCAGAGCCGTAAAACACGAAGAGAAAGAACCCGGGCAGGAGAGAAAGGCGCCGCTCAGGACAATCTTCGGAAGACCCTATGTTCTCATCCTCATGGTTGTGGTCGTCGCAGGGCTCATTTGCTTCAGGCTTGCGGAGTTTCAATTTCAGATCACGGTGAGTCAAACGATGCAGGAAGAGAGACTGGCCATCTTCTTTGGGAGGTTTTACGGGTACGTCGGTATCGCGCAGGTGATCATACAGTTCCTCTTGGTAGGCTGGCTTCTGGGACGGCTGGGTGTTATCAAGAGCCTTGCTGTCCTTCCCATCTGTCTCCTCGGAATGAGCGCCGGATTCTACTTTCACCCGGCCGTTCTAACGGCCACTCTTCTGAATTTCGTGCGTCTCGCCTTTTCAGAAACCCTGGATCTGCCATCGCGGGAGGTTCTCTTTCTCCCGCTTCCTAGACGCATCCGTCTCAGAGCACAAGCTCTGTTTAGCGGAGCCATCGTACCCCTGGGCAGCGGTCTAGGCGGAGCCTTGATCCTGATCCTTGTGGGGCATCTGAAAGACATTCATCATTTCGCGCCTATCACCGCTCTTGCGGTTGTGCTGTGGTTTATCTGTTTACTCGTTCTTCGACCATTTTACAAGAGAACCCTTGCTCGAACAATCATGGCCGGCGAAGTCAGCCCTACGGACCTGCAGCGACTTGCTTCTATCCCCGGGAGCAGTGCCGTGTTGAGCGGGCTCCTTCGATCTCAGAAGGAAGAGCGTGTTCTCCTTGCCTTGGATCTCCTCAAGTTCAGAAAGCTCGGATTTCTCATCGACAGAATATGCCAATTGACGGAATCAGGAAACGAGAGGATTGCCCGAACCGCCTTCGAGCTTCTCAGGGCAGAGAGCGCAAAAATTTCTGTTGAAAACTTCGACAGAGGACTGGAAGATCCGAGACCGACGGTCCGTGCCGCAGCCCTCCTGGCCTACGCCGGAATATGGCGAGAGGAAGCGTTGCCGAAGCTGAGAGGCGCTTTGGATGACGAGGTAACGATCTGCAAACTGGCAGCGATGGTCGGTCTGATCCGTTTTGGTGGATTCGATGGAGCCATTTTGGCCTATCCCAGGCTTAACGACATGTTGGCGAGCAAACGAGTCGTAGAGAGAGTGGCGGCTGTCAGCATTCTCCATCGTATCGGCGGAAAGGGCTACGAGCAAACGATTGCTACACTTCTGAGCGACAGATCGAAGGAGGTCAGGAGAGAAGCGGCATTGGTCTGTGCAGAGTTGAGATCACCCGAGCTCGTTCCGGCGCTGGTCGAAAAAATGAGCGACCCCCTCCTGCGCGAGAACGTTATTCACGCGCTCGAATCCATGCCACCTGAGGCGGGACCCTCGCTTGCCGGGCTGTTGAGGAACAGGAACATGAGTAGTGAGGACAGATCAAGCCTGGCCATTGCCCTGGCCAAGGTTGGACAGCCGGAAGCCCTCGATGTGTTGTTCGAACTGGTCAGAAGCAGCGAACCTATCCTGCTAAGATCAGCAGCCGGAAGAGCGCTGAGGTTCGCTTGGGAGCGCAGAGTGGTGCCGGAAATAGATCCAGGGGTGGCGTATGGCTGCGTCGAGCGATTGATCGAAGACCTGACTCTCGTCGGTAAGGCCAGGATCGGAAGCTATACGATCGATCCCCGCTCGTCCATTCTCTTCCTGGACCGCTGCCTCGTTATCTTAGATATCATCTTCTCTGTGCTCATGTTGCTCACGAATAGAGACGAGCTGAAAGGAATTGAGTCCAACCTCCTCTCTACAGATCATATGTTGAGAGACAACGCTATGGAACTTCTCGACGTCATTCTGCCTCGAAGCCTCTCCTCGCGACTCATACCATCTATAAACAGCACACTTTATGAGCTGCCGTCTGAAAGTTGGGGTCTATCCGACGAGTTGAGGCAGAAGCTTCTCGAGTCCGACGACTGGCTGCGATGCGTCACTCTTTTTCACCTTGCGGGGGACAAGAGAAACAACAAAGGAGCTAAAGATATGAGGGACAACGATCTCAAGCTGCTCAACATCATCAATATTATATCCTTTCTGAAGACTGTTGAATTGTTCAAGGATATACCGGCGGAGTACCTGACGAGCCTGGCTGAAATCGCTCAGGAAGTCTCCTTTTTCAAAGGGGAGACCCTCTTCAAAGAGGGAGAGCGGGGAGACTCACTCTATCTCGTCCAGGAAGGTGAAATCTGTGTGAAAAAAGGCAGGAAAGAAGTGGCAAAGCTCGGACATGGAGAATGCATTGGTGAAATGGCTCTTCTCGACGGAAAATCCCGTTCGGCGACATGCATCGTCGAGAAGGATACGAAACTCCTGCGTATTTCCTCTGATAACTTCTCCAATCTCCTCACCTCACAGCCTGAAATGTCAAAAGCCCTCCTTCGCACACTCGCTCAGCGTCTGCGAAAGGTTACAGATAGGATTTGAATGATCGGAAGGCCCACGTTGCATTCAGAGATCGAAAGACTGAAATATCGAGCACCGGGGCAGTTGTGCTATTGTATCGGCCTGCAGGGAAAGCCCGAGATGTAGGGGAATCCTCCGCTGCTACGACTTTTTTGTCGAGATCCACATGATATACAACCATGAAACCCCGGTTGCTGTATTTCTTGGTCCTTCTCTGGAATTGGAGCAAGCGCGCACAATACTCCCAGCCAATTACTATCCTCCTGTTCGGTTAGGCGATGTCTACCGGTTGCTAGCTACCGGCGTAAAAATGATAATAATCATTGATGGAGTCTTCTATACATCCACACCTGTCTGGCAGCGAGAGATTCTGAGCGCACTTGAATCAGGTATTACCGTGGTTGGTGGAGTCAGTATGGGAGCACTTCGTGCTGCCGAGTTAGCCCCCTACGGCATGATCGGGTACGGGAAAATATACTCATGGTACAGTGACGGAGTCATTGAAGGTGATGATGAGGTTGCGCTGCTGCATTCAGATGTTGACTGGGGTTATCGAAGTTTTTCAGAATCATTGGTAAACATCCGGCACAATCTTGATAATGCATACCAACAGGGGATTATTAATGCAAATCAAAATGCTGAAATGATCAACTTCCTGAAACACAGGTGTTTTAGTGAGCGGTCCTATGATCTTCTATTCAAGAGTCAGGAGTTTAAAAAGCTTGAACCCTCAACACAGACTGACCTGCAAAGATTCATAGAGGAGAAAGCTGAGAACCTGAAACGTATTGATGCTGTTGAGACTCTCAGATACTGTGTTTCTTTGGTGGAAAAGGATATTCCGTCCGGAACAATAACGGCAGATACAAGGATTTCTGCTCAAAAAGTACATGAAATGCGTATGCGAAGTGCGCTACTGCCTTCAGGTATCCTCATCCCTTTACAGAGCATCCTTACAGAAGTCATGAAGGATGAAAACCGGGCGTGTGAAATGATAAAGCAGGTTGTACGACAGTTCTACCTTATGCAATGGATCAACTGGAAAGAGATTAATCCTCCGGTTACATATGTGGAAGAGTATTTTAGCAGGTGGTGCGGGAAATTATTTGTACCTGAAGAGAAAGAAATCTGGTTGAAAAGAAATGGTCTCAAGGCAGACGAGTACAAAGAAGAGATCACGGTGAGAGCATCAATCACATGGATTCTGGAACAAGGACCGTCTGCGTTCGGAATAAAATTCGAGAAACAAACAACAACAACCATTGCCGTTTTTTCATCAAAGATGATTAAAAAATCTGATGTTGTTCCTGACCATGAGGACAGAATGCTTGAAGCAATGGAAAACAGTTTTATCTGTGACTGGGCAAGAAGTATGGGTATAGATTGTCCTGAAGAGCTTATCAATGAAATGATTATGAACTGGTTACAGCATACAGGGATCAAAAACCTGAATGAATGGTTGCGTGAACAGAATCTTTCAGAACGTGCTTTTTATACAGTACTTTCAGAGTATACGCTGACTAACTGGCTTGTCAAAAACGGTCCTCAGTACTCTGGATACGATAAATGGTCATCAGATATGGCACTTATCAAAGAACTGCAGGTAACGGGGTTTGTTGCAAGGTCTGCTCAGGCTATGGGAGAGGATTGATTAGGTCATGACAATAACTGCGAAATATCAATGTGGAACTTTCAGAGTGGTACCACCCCATGAAACCCTTGATCGTGTTACTCCTGTTCTTCCGGTATGCGGGATTACCCGATGTACTTCAGTCACCCATCTCGACACTATCGGGATACCTGTTTACTGTTCGATTCGACCGCGGGGACTCGTCCTGCAGGTATCCAATGGAAAAGGGCTGACAGATGATGCTGCAAAGGCTTCAGCAATAATGGAAGCGCTCGAGATCCATCATGCTGAAAATCCGGTTCCGGAACGTCTCCAACGTGCAAACGTTGAAGAGTTGCGCAAGCAGGGGATAAACCATATGCAACCTTGTGAACTAGAAGGGTTCAGGGGCGGGTATTTCAGCGACAGGTTCATTTGCGATTGGGTGGAAGGCAGGGACCTTGTTTCAGGCAAAAAATTGCTGGTACCCGCAAGTGCAGTATATTTCTATTGCACACCTTCACTTTATGTATCCACAACAAACGGATTAGCCAGCGGGAACCATCCGGTAGAAGCAATTCTTCATGCACTGTATGAGCTGATCGAACGTGACGCGGTATCGCGGTTAAGTGTAAACGGGAAACTACAAATCCGGAAACGCTGTTCTATCATTGACACGTCGACGGTGGATGCTCCCGAGCTTCGCGAGATTCTTGACATGATACATGCTGCGGGTGTGAAGGTCGTGCTGCTCTGGGTAGAAAGCTGCGTTGTACCTGTTCCAACTTTCTGGGCGCTGTTTCTGGATCGTAATTCTCCTGCTGCAGGATCAACCCTTAATGTGGGCTGGGGTACTCATCTCGATATACGGGTTGCAGCCGCACGGGCAATAACCGAAGCAGCTCAGTCGCGACTAACGTTTATTCATGGTGCTCGGGATGATGCAATGGGAAAACCGGTGTACTATGAGTCTAATGTCCAATCCAGTCCGACTTTCCGCTATTTCGATAATCTCCAACCTACACTTACCTGGGCCGGGTTAAGCAAACGGAAAACCCTGCCGGTCACCACCGATCTTGAAGAAAATCTGGAGATTCTGGTTACTGAACTTGCTCGTGCAGGACATGATTGTTTGATTAAATTCGATCTGACCAGACCGGACGTACAGATGCCTGTAGCGAGAGTGCTGGCGCCGAGTCTGATTTTTAACCGCAAACTTTTCTGAAAAATCAAGATATTTCAGTGTAAGCGTTTTGTGTTGCCGCTTGAGAGAAAGATGCCGGTTCCCCATGTAGCAGGCTCTCCCTGTCTCATAGCACCATCAGCCAGTCCGGCTTCGGACAGACCATTTGTTATCCGTGACTCATCCGTCAATCCTGAGCCAGGAGCTCAATCCTGAGCCAGGAGCTCAATCCTGAGCCAGGATCCCAGCTCGTCGTAATTGCTCTGGCTGTTCAGATCATGGAAGATGGGGAGGATGCGGAAGCTCTCGGAAGGAATCACACTCAGGGGAATCGATACTTCGATCACGCGATCCATGGATGTTTCCAACTCTGCCGAATACTCCACCTTTTGAGTGTCCATTCGGTAGATCCACGGACCCTTCGGGTTGTTCAGGAGAAAGGCGAACTCCAGGTCGTGTTTGCCATCCGCGTTGGTGTCGACCAGTACATCGAACATCACCCGATCCCTTGCCAGGGGAGGTTTTGCAGTCACCACTAAAATATGAAGAGAATCGCTATGCACGAGGTATGACATCCGAACAAAATCGAAGTTATCCGATGTCGAATCCCCCGCAGCGTCCCTCGCCTGCAGCGCGTTCATCCATGCCCATTCCGTGTCCCTCCCGTCCACGAAGGGACCATACCCGGCTACCACTGCCGGGGCATCCCCGACAACGGGATTGAGACCAGCCTCGATTTCGTGCCCGTCGGGCATTCCGTCGCCGTCGGAATCGGTGCGCCAGAGATCGCTCTGCAGTTCGTATCGTTGCACCGCAGTCATGATCTCTCGATCGAGGGTGATCCAACCTGCCCACTCATCGTGATTCCGCTCCTTCTCGACATCCCGGACAATAGGGAGAAACTGAAACCTATCCGTTCCAAGAGAGCTCAGCGGTATCGATATCTCGAAGACGCGGTTCAGCGCTCCCTTCAGACCGGCAACCGACACAGCCGTGTTCGAGCGATGGGAGTAGAGCCAGGCGTGAGAGGGATTGTCCAGGCTGAAGGCGAACTCCAGGTCCGTGTCACGGTCGAAGTCTGTGTCCACCAGTACATCAAACATCACCTTCTCAGCACGCAACGGTACCGCTTTAGTCCAGACAGCCACGTTGAACAGAGCATTCCTGATGCTGTAGTTCAGACGGACGAGGTCGTAGCCTGTCACACTCGAGTCACCCTCCGCTTCCTCTACAGACACATGGGGTAACATCTTCCAGTCGTCTCCCACTCCGTCGATGAAGGGGCCGTGGATCTCTGTAAGTCCTCTCACACGTTGCTCGGAATCGGCTCTCAGGGGATTCAGACCCAGGTCCCGTTCCCTGCCATCCGGAAGCGAGTCGCCATCGGTGTCCACGTTTTGGGGATCCGTTGAGAGAAAGATCTCGTCAACCGAGAGAAGACCGTCACAATCGGGGTCGTTGAAGTCCCCGTACGCCACTCTCCGGTAGTCTCCTGCGAACACCCATCCACCGAGCAGTCCCTTCCAATCTGCTGGCTTCACCTCAGAGAGCAGATCGATGATCTCTTCGTTATCCCTCGAAGATCCGATGGCGAGAAGCTCTTTGAGAAATCGACGATACCTTTCGGGTCCCAGCTCCCTGTAGATCAGGTATTGGACCTTAAAGGTCTTGATGTAGAAAAATCCGGAGAACTCTGCCTTTACATCATACCGAAAATCTTGATTCACAGGCCGGTCCGATACGGCTCTATGACCGACAAAACCCCAGTGAGCGCGAATCTCACTGTATTCGCTCTCTGAAAGTCGTAGAAAGCCGGAATCTGCCATAGCTATCGGCAGAAAGCTCACAATCCCTTCGACCAACCAGTTTATTTCCTCAGAAGGGCTCCAATACCCATTGGTAAATCCGAACCAGAAATGCCCCAACTCGTGGAACAGAAGCCCGGGCTTGCCGATCTCACTTATTCCGTACTCCAGCTCGATCTTATCACCCAGATTTGTCCCCCCGACCCGAAAGCCGTTGTAGTGCACCTCCTGCCAACCGTAAATGGGAAAGAATGGCTTTGCCGGATACGACATCGAGAGGTATCTCTCAGCCGCCACGAGATAGTTCCTGGCAGAGGAGCGTACATATTCGGCCCAGTCCCGTCTGCCTCTCTCATAGTGAACAACGTATTCGACGCTCCCCCCCGTCAGCTTCAGCTGGCCACTCAGACGATCCGTTTGCGGATGAAGAGGGTGAAGAACGGAGAGAAACAAGATAGCGGCAGCAGCGGTAAGAGAGAAAAACCCGAAGCTTCGATTCAAATTCTGCCCCATGATGCTAAGGGTCATCCGTGCGCCGAGATGTAGCTTGTAAGCTTCTTCAACGCCTCCCCCTCGACACCCAGCTCGTACATGAGATCGAAGGCGGTGTATCGGTCTCTCAGGTACCGCTCATAGGGAAAGGGAAGGTAGATGTCTTGCGGTGTGGCTTCAAGACGTGAGAAGGAAAAGGGAAAACCCGACTCAGAGAGGGTTTCGATGGCCCGCTCGAGAGCCTTCATCTGTTCCAATGCCGTCTCTTCGATCATGGGTCTGTGGGATCGAAAGCGTTCGAGGCGCTCTTTGATCCTCTGCTCGGTCCACACGCCCTTGCCCTCCATCTCCTCGACCATCTTGAACTTGAACGGAAGAATCTCATCGCCAAGAGCCTGCTCCCAGTCCGGCTCGTCCCGGAAAGATTCGAGCCTGTCGGCTACGCCCGGACGCAGATCGGCGAGGGACTTAAAAAAAACTCTGTAGACCTCCATGACGAGCTGGCTCGCCAGCCCCACGAGAATACCGTGCAGATCGTATTCAGGCCTCTTGACGGTTTTGAACATCTCCCAGAAATGACCGATGGTGTGTTCCGCCGAGGCGGCCGGGCGTGATGAGCCCATGATCTGCATCAGCAGCCCGGAAGTCAGGACGGCATCGCAGAGATATCGGGTCGCCCTCTCTCTGTCCTCGGCGAGGTGATTCGCAGCCATCAGCGCTCTGTTCGCCGACTGCAAACCCAAACGGGAGGCCTCTTCACAGATCGGCTCTTCGGTGATCCAGTGGGAAAGATGCCAGTCGAGGTAGGCCAGATACTTGCCGAGAAGATCGCCCAACCCCGCGAGGAAGAGCTCCCGGGGAGCCTTTTCCAGGACCGAAAGATCACAGACAACGACCTCCGATACCTTGGAAGGTACCGCCCTGTGATAGCCCTTGAACCAGATGGCTGCCTTTGCAGAGGTGAAGGCATCGACCGATGGAGCGGTGACGACACACCAGTTTGCAACTCCCGTGTCGTGGGAGACCTTTTTCACGATGTCGCTTATGGTACCGCCGCCGACGGCGATCAGGAGGTCGGGCGAGACTGAGCGTACCGTCTCGACGAGTGTTTCGACGATTTCGATCGTGGGTTCCGGCTTCGGCTCACCCGGCAGGACCGTCTGCTCCACACGGAAACCTGCCAGAGCCTCTTTGAGACGGCCTCCGGCTGCCCGCTCGGTGTTCGTGTCGCTCAGGATCCAGAGGCTGCAATGCTCTCCATGGGTTTCTGAAAGCAACGCTGCCGCTTCGCAGAGGGCATTGCGACCGAATAAAATGTATCTTGTCCCGATTCGATGCCTCTCTCCGCAGGCGCAGGCATATTCGCCGGATTCGCCGTACTTCGACAGATAGTCCCGGTGGTACAGCTCCTCCTCGGGTTCTTGACTCCGATCCAACGCTTCCTCCTTACACATCACGATTCGGGATCTTCCCTCACAAGAGCCTCCAGAGCGAGAGCCGAGAGGCCCAGAATTCCATTTTCTATGGCTTCATCATTGAAGTCAAAGGAAGGGGTGTGCAGGTCGGCGTGATTCTCTCCAAGACCCAGAATCATGATCACTCCGGGAACCTGTTCGAGGTAGTAAGCGAAATCTTCCGCTACCATGTTCTGGGCAAGCTCTGCCAACCACGCCTCCTCACCGAGATACGCCTCTACCACCGATTGGGCAAACCGCGTCATCGCTTCATCGTTTACCAAGGGTATGTATACCGGATTATACTGAAACTCGTAGGAGGCTCCGGCGCTCTCGCACACACCCTCTATTACCTGCTTCATGCGTTTCTCTATCAGTTGTCTCAGCTCGGGCTTCAGATACCGCGTTGTTCCCGCCATCGTCACAGAGTCGGGAATGACGTTATCCGCCTTTCCGCCGTGAACCGTGCATACGGAGATGACCGCTGGTTCGAGAGGGTCGACGTTACGAGACACGATACTCTGAAGAGCACAAACCACCTGAGCGCTGGTGAGCACAGGATCCACTGAAGCATGGGGACGGGCTCCATGACTGCCCTGGCCGCAAATCGTAATCACGAACCGGTCCATAGCCGCCAACATCTGGCCGGGACGGGCAGAGAGGGTGCCCGTGGCAATCCCGGGCCAACCGTGCAGGGCAAATACCGCATCCGGTGTCGGCTCCATTTGCAGCAGTCCCTTCTCGACAAGACGTTTTCCGCCTCCGAGCATCTCCTCAGC
>SDBV01013379.1_pt1 | contig 10452 bp, 5 predicted proteins | sample 2277081 | NCBI WGS metagenome assembly SDBV01 (sample SAMN10402039, study PRJNA504765) | marine sediment metagenome | isolation source: marine sediment core GS10_PC15, 223 cmbsf | place: Arctic Ocean: Southern Knipovich Ridge | collected 2010
GAGGCGCCCTCCCGAAAGGAGAAGCAGGAGTGGCAGTGGAGCTCTACGTAGATACTAAACTCCATATCATATATACTGCTGGTGAAGCGTACTAGCGAGGAGAGAGCTTATGACTACGATGACAGTGTCAGGTAAGGGATGGGTAGTCATTCCACAAGAGATCCGGAAGCGGCATAACCTAAAAAAGGGCGACAAGGTACACATCATCGACTACGGAGGCGTGGTGGCCATTGTACCCGCCTCTAAGGACCCTGTTGCCGAAGGGTTCGGCATGCTCAAAGGTGGGCCCTCGCTGACGGAAGCTCTATTGGACGAGAGGCGCTGGGAGCTTGAGCGAGAGGAGCGGGATCTGCCGCGGCCCAAGTCACAATCGTGACGACGGACACGTCTCTCTACGTTCTCGACAGCTTTGCGCTGCTTGCTTACTTTCAGGCTGAGCCTGGCGGCCCTCGCGTGCGAAAGATGCTTGAACAGGCGATTCAAGGCGAGGTCAGCCTCGTCATTACTACCGTCAATCTCGGCGAAGTAGCGTACCGAACGGAGCGCCAGCATGGGCTGGAGCGCGCACAGGAGGTGCTGGCCAAGATCGAGGAGTACGCGCCATCGGTGGTAGACGTGGACCGGGAGCTGGCACTGGCGGCCGCCCATCTCAAAGCGAGGCACGAGATGGGCTACGCCGACTGCCTGGTTGCTGCGCTGGCCCAGCGCCTGGGTGCAGCCATCGTCACCGGCGACCCCGACTTCAGGCAGATCGAGACCTTGGTAGCCATCGAGTGGCTGCCCAGGGCCGAGCGTTGACGGCCATAGCTTCCACTTCAGCCGCGTCGACGCGCCCTCCCGGAAGGAGAAGCAGGAGTGGCAGTGAAGCTCTACGTACTCAGCCATACCGCTGCTCCCACCACGACTCCCTCATCTCGTCCCTAAACACCGTCACCGCACGCCCGTCCTCCAGCAGCACTTCGTAGTACAGGCGCGCGACCGGCTCCGCGGTCCACCAGCGGTCGTCCGTTCGGTAGCGGTCGAGCAGCTCACTCACAGCCAGCCACCCGCCATCGCGCCTGAGCGCGCTCGGTGCGCCGCCCGCGTCCGTACGCACCCCGACCGGTCGGGGCGTGTTCAGGCGTCGTAAGGTAGGAGCGCGCTCCGCTCCTCCGGGTGTCGAGAGCATGGGTCCACCTCCGCGATGCGATAGACCACCGGCCGGTCGTAGCGGGCACGGAGCTGCCGGATCGCCTCGCCGATCTGGTTCAGGTTCTGCTGTGTGTCGGTGAAGAGCTTCGCCTGTTTCGCCACTTCGCGGCCGATGCCGGTCAGCGTGATAACGACGGTGTCGACGGCCTGAGGCAGCTCCAGCAACGAGAGCCGGGTCCTGAGGATGAGCAGCATCTTCCGTTCGTCGCCGGTCGGCTCGCGAAACGTCTCCAGCCTTTCCCAGACGATGCGCTCCTCGGCCAAGAGCTGGATCTGCATCCGCCGCGCGGTGCGCCCACGCATGCGACGCAGGAGACGCGCCACAAGCTGCCGCCCCGCCAGCACCAGCGCCTCCGTCGCTACCACGGGTGCGTCGAAGCTCAGCCGCTCGCGCAGCGCTTCCTGGCGCTTGCGCGGGCGCAGCGGCTCCCGGTCGATGCCGCCGGCGAGCTCCCAGAGTCGCTTGCCAATGCTGCGAAACTGCGCTTCGACGGCGGGCCTGGGCAGAGCGGCGATGTCGCCCAGCGTGCGCAGCGCGAGCAGGTCGAGCCGCTGCACCACGTTCAGGTCGAACGGGAGGAGTGAGGCCTCCTTGTCCTGCAGAAACTCCCGTTCCCTGCCCGCCGGAACGATACCTGCGTCACCTGTCGAGGTGATGGAGGCAGCGACCTTGGCGGAGAACGTTCCGCCGGCGATGCCCACGCTGGCGAGGAGAGCCGTCGCGCTCCGAACGGTCTCGATCAAGGCTCCGGCCAGGGCGAATTCGTCCTTGTAGTGGCCTTCCAGGCCGCGAACGTCGGCGTAGGCGCAGCCCAGCGCGGCTGATTCGACTAAGGGAGCCACTGACTCCAGGGCATCGAGCATCGCGTCGAATACTTCGCGATAGAGAACGCGGTTCGCCTGGAGAAATATGGCATGGGGACAGAGCGCCTTCGCCTGGCGAAGCGGCAAGCCGCTGCGAACGCCTAGCGCGCTATTCGAGGCATCGATGACACGGTTTCGGTCAAAGATAATGAACGGTTGATCTGCGAGAGCGGGGTTCGCTTGCCGCTCAACAGCAACGGCGAAAGATGGGATAAGAACACAAGCGACACGCATTGGATGGCCCCTACCAGCAGCTATGAGGAAGCTAAGATCAGGATAATAGAACGTGTGTTCTTTTGTCAAGCGGTATATTTGCTGAAAACAACATGCGCGGGGTTGCATTCTCCCGCTCTACTGTGTATAGTGAGTGGTTGACACTTCCAAAACCGAACTGGTAAACTAAGGCACGGCTAGACAGACCTCTTTGTATTTTTCTCCCTAGCACACGCCAGAGGAATCGCGCCCTCCTGCTTCAGCAGGGTTAGGGCATAGTTCGTATTGAGGAGCGCGCCCCACCATGGTCATGACTCGTGAATTAACTCGCAGCGGTTCCGATGTCCCCAGTCTGAACAAGTTCTACGGCAAGATCCCGCATGTGCTGGACATCCCCCATATGATCCGCATCCAACTGGATTCTTACCAACAGTTTCAGGAGGAGCGCCTCCTTGAGCTCTTGAATGAGATCTCTCCGATCCAGGATTTCACCGGTAAACGAATGGAGTTGCGCTTTGAGAGAGAGATCTCGCCCAAGGATACGTTGGAAAAGCCTGAGGATTACGTGGGCCTTATCCCGCTGGCGGACGTGAAGCTGGAACGAAGGACGCTCGCCCATCAGGGTCAGCCCATCTCCCTCGAGCAGGCCCAGGAGCTGCGCAAAGCGAAGATTGCCTCGGTCGCCGTGCGGCCGTACTCCTTTGGCGAGCCAAAGTACTCCCAGGAGGAGTGCCGCGAACGGGATATGACGTACTCCGCCCCGCTGAAGGTGTGGGTGCAGCTCTTGGTGAAAGAGACGGGTGAATTGAAGGAGCAGGAGCTCTTCATGGGCGACTTCCCCCTCATGACCGAATACGGCACCTTCATTGTGAACGGTGCTGAGCGGGTTGTCGTCTCACAGCTCGTCCGCTCTCCGGGCTGCTACTTCTCCCTGGAGACACACGCAACCAGCGGCCGTGAGCTCTGCATGGCAAAGCTCATCCCCAACCGCGGCGCGTGGCTGGAGTTTGAGACATCCAACAAAGACATCGTCTCGGTCAAAGTAGACCGCAAGCGCAAGATCCCTATCACCACGCTGCTGCGAGCCATCGACGAGGACGACAAGCTGAGCGAAGAGGAGCTCGGCACGGACGAGCGGATCCTCGCAGCCCTCGCCTCGGTGGACACGAACGAGGATCATACCTACATTCAGTCAACAATCGAAAAAGAGCCATCTAAGAACAAGCAGGAAGCGCTGCTTGAGTTCTACCGCCGTCTCCGCCCGGGCGATCCGCCCACGTTGGATAACGCCCGCGGTCTCATCACGTCGCTCTTCTTCAACCCACGTCGCTACGACTTGGGGAAGGTAGGCCGCTACAAGGTGAACCAGCGCTTGGGTCTCAAGGTAGACGAAACAACGCGCACCCTCACGCCCGGAGATCTCATGGCCATCGTGCAGGAGATGATCCGCCTCAACAACCGTCAGAGCCACCCGGACGACATCGATCACTTGGGCAACCGCCGCGTGCGCGCCGTGGGCGAGCTGATCCAGAACCAGTTCCGCATCGGCCTGCTCCGAATGGAGCGCGTGGTGCGGGAGCGCATGACCATCACGGACGCCGATCAGGCCACGCCAAGCGCCTTGATCAACATCCGACCGGTGGTGGCCTCCGTGAAGGAGTTTTTTGGTGGTTCGCAACTCTCCCAGTTTATGGACCAGACCAATCCACTAGCCGAGCTGACGCACAAGCGTCGGCTCTCGGCCCTAGGGCCGGGCGGCCTCTCCCGCGACCGAGCGGGCTTCGACGTCCGGGATGTCCACTACACCCACTACGGCCGCATCTGTCCTATTGAAACGCCGGAGGGGCCGAACATCGGCCTGATGGGCAGCCTGGCCACCTACGGCGTGCTCAACCCGTACGGCTTCATCGAGACGCCGTACCGCAGGGTAGTACGCGAGCTGCGGCCCGACGCGCCGGAGCTGGTCGGCCGGGTCGCACGGGAAGCGATGACCGGACCGAGGGGCGGCGTGATTGTGGAGGCGGACCAGGAGATCACACCAATCCTGGCGAAGCGCGCCGCTGAAGCGGATATCGACCTGGTCCCGATCAAGCCCTACGCCACAGACGAGATTGAGTATCTCTCCGCGAATACGGAGGAGCGTTACGTCATAGCCCAGGCCAACTCGCTCTTGGATGAACGCAACCAGTTCATTGAAGAGCGGATCGAGGCGCGCCAGGGCGAGCGCTTCCGGATGGAGTTGGCCGAGCACATCGACTACATGGATGTCACGCCGAAGCAGATTCTCAGTGTCGCGACGTCGCTCATCCCCTTCCTGGAACACGACGACGCGCCCCGGGCCTTGATGGGCGCCAACATGCAACGGCAGGCCGTCCCCCTGCTCCAGCCTCAGGTACCACTGGTCACCACGGGTATCGAGAAGCGGGCCGCCACGGACTCAGGCCGGGTGCTCCTCGCGGAGCATTCCGGCGTTGTCGCCAGCGCGGCCGCAGACGCCATTACCATGAAGTACGACAACGGCGAAGAGAAGACCTACCATCCCCTGAAATTCGTCCGCTCCAACCAGGGGACCTGCATGAACCAGCGAGTGCAGGTAAGCCGCGGCGAACGCGTCACCGAAGGTCAACTGCTCGCAGACAACTCCTCCACCGACGCCGGCGAGCTGGCCTTAGGCCAAAACGTGCTCGTCGCCTTCATGAGCTGGGAAGGGTACAACTTCGAGGACGCTATCGTGATCTCAGAGCGGATCGTCCAGGAGGACCGTTTCACCTCGATCCACATTGAAAAGCACGAGGTGGAATCGCGCGACACCAAGCTGGGCCCGGAGGAGATTACCCGCGACATTCCCAACGTGGGCGAAGAGAGTCTGCGCGACTTAGACGAAGACGGCATCGTCCGCATCGGCGCGGAGGTAAATTCGGGCGACATCCTGGTCGGCAAGATCACGCCTAAAGGCGAGACGGAGCTGACAGCGGAGGAGAAGCTGCTCCGTGCCATCTTCGGAGAGAAGGCGCGCGAGGTCAAGGACACCTCCATGCGCGTGCCTCACGGCGAGCGCGGCAAGGTCATCGACGTCAAGGTCTTCTCTCGCGAGGACCACGATGAGCTGCCGGCGGGCGTGAACCAGTTGGTGCGTGTCTCGATTACCCAGCGTCGCAAGATCGCCGAGGGCGACAAAATGGCTGGACGCCACGGTAATAAGGGGGTCATCGCCCGTATCCTGCCCGTCGCGGACATGCCGTACTTGGAAGATGGCACGCCAGTGGACATCATCCTCAACCCAATCGGCGTGCCGGGCCGCATGAACGTCGGCCAGGTGCTCGAGACGCATCTCGGCTGGGCGGCCCAAGAGCTGGGGTTCCGCGCCACCTCGCCGGTCTTTGACGGCGCGCAAGACGAAGCCATCGAGGACACCCTCGCCCGAGCCTGGCTAGCACGAGAGGCGAACGCCCTTCGGCCAGGCGTCAACGCCGACCAGCAGCACACCTACGGCGAGCATTTGGATCTGCCCGTGATCGAGTCGTGGCTGAAGAGCAAGGGCTACCTGGCGGCCGACATCCTTGACGAACAGCAGACTGGTGTCGCCAAGCGCGCCTGCCTAGAGTTGTGGCTTGAGAGCCTTGGCGAAAAGCGTGTCCGCAACCTAACACCGGAGCGGCTAGAACAACGCACCGAGAAGGCGCAAAAGCGTCACGGGCACTCGCCGCCCATCTTCGGCAAGCAGACCGTCTATGACGGCCGCACCGGGGACCCGTTTGATCAGCCGATCACCGTGGGCAACATCTATCTCATGAAGCTTGTCCACCTGGTGGAAGACAAGATCCATGCGCGCTCCACCGGCCCCTACTCCCTCATCACCCAACAGCCCTTGGGAGGCAAAGCACAGTTCGGCGGGCAGCGTTTCGGAGAGATGGAGGTATGGGCGCTGGAAGCCTACGGCGCCGCCCACCTGCTCCAAGAGCTGCTCACGGTGAAGAGCGACGATGTCATCGGTCGCGTGAAGACATACGAGGCGATCGTGAAGGGCGAAGATGTGCTTGAGCCGGGCATTCCAGAATCATTCAAGGTGCTGGTCAAGGAACTGCAGAGTCTTGGACTATCTGTTGAGGTCTTAAACGAACGCGAAGAGCGCGTCACCATTCCCGATGAGGGACTAGAGCCCCCACGCCTGGGCATCAATTTGCAAGGTATGGAGCGAGGGGAGGAGTTACTGAGTGCTGGAAGTTAACGAGTTCAACGCCGTCCGCATCTCGCTGGCTTCGCCGGAGCAGATCCGGTCGTGGTCATACGGTGAGATCACAAAGCCGGAGACGGTCAATTACCGCACCCTGAAATACGAAAAGGACGGCCTATTCTGCGAAAAGATCTTTGGGCCGCAGAAGGACTTTGAGTGCTACTGCGGCAAGTACAAGCGTGTCCGCTATAAGGGCATCGTCTGCGACAAGTGCGGCGTCGAAGTGGCGCGCAGCAAGGTGCGACGCGAGCGTATGGGCCACATTGAGCTCGCCTCGTCCGTCAGCCACATCTGGTTCGTCAAAGGCACGCCCAGCCGACTCGGCCTCTTGCTGGACATCTCCCCGCGCAGCCTTGAGCGGGTCATCTACTTCGCCCAATACATCATCACGGAAGTGGATCAAGAGGCGAAGCAGCAAACCCTGGAACGGCTGCGCGCAGAGATGACAGAAGGGGCGGCCGCACGCGAGAAAGAGATCACGGATCAGATCGCCTCGATAGAGCAGAAGCGCGACGATGAGGTCGCCAAGTTGGAGGAGGAGAACGAGAAGGAGCAGCGCCAGATCGAGCAAGAGCGCAAGAAGGGCGTCGACAGCCTGTCGAAACAGTCCCAGACGCTTGATACTGACCTGCAAGCGCAGGTGGGGAAGAAGGCGCGTCGAGACTTCGTCCTGGGCGAGACGACCCTGGTAGAGAAGGGCGAGGAGATCGCCAAAGGAGCTAGGAAGCCCCTGAAAGCGCTCGCGAAGGAGCTCATCGCAGCTCTAGAAAAGGAGCTATCGCAGAAGAGTTCCGACCTCCAACTCACCACGGACGCCGCGGTCCAACAACTGCGCGACAGCGCCTTCCAAGAGCTCGAGCCGCTTCAGGAGAAGCTCACATCCGAACGGCAGAACGTCCTCGATGAGTTCCAGCAACGTCTGGACAATCTAGAGGAGCTCTTCGACCCCGTGGCCGACGACCGCGTCACCCTGCTCACCGAAGCTCAGTACAAGGAATACACGGAGCGCTTCGGCGAGATCTTCAACGCCGGCATGGGAGCGGAGGCGGTCCTTCAAATCCTCCGGCGGCTGGACATTGAGCAACTCCGCGTGCGCCTGTATGAGGAGATATCTTCCACCAGCGGCCAGCGGCGAAAGAAGGCCACCAAGCGACTACGCGTCGTGGAGGCGCTGCGCAAGAGCGGCAACAAGCCGGACTGGACCATTCTCACGGTCCTACCCGTGCTCCCGCCGGACCTGCGCCCCATGGTACAGCTAGACGGCGGCCGCTTCGCCACAAGCGACCTGAACGATCTCTACCGGCGCGTCATCAACCGCAACAACCGGTTGAAGCGCCTCCTGGAGCTCGGTGCTCCGGAGATCATCATCCGTAATGAGAAGCGCATGCTCCAAGAGGCGGTCGATTCGCTCATCGACAACGGCCGGCGCGGTCGAGCCGTTTCCGGTTCCGGAAACCACAAGCTGAAGTCACTCTCAGACATGCTCAAGGGCAAGCAGGGCCGCTTCCGGCAGAACCTGCTTGGTAAGCGGGTCGACTATTCCGGCCGCTCCGTCATCGTCGTGGGGCCGAACTTGAAGCTCCACCAGTGCGGCCTGCCTAAGCGGATGGCGCTGGAGCTTTTCAAGCCCTTCGTCATGCATTCGCTGGTGGCTAAGGGCATGGCTCACAACATCAAGAGCGCCAAGCGCATCGTCGAACGGGCGCGCCCGGAGGTGTGGGAAGTTTTGGAAGAAGTGACCAAGACCCGGCCCGTGCTTCTGAATCGAGCACCGACACTGCACCGGCTGGGTATCCAGGCGTTTGAGCCCATATTGATCGATGGCAGCGCCATCCAGTTGCACCCCCTGGTCTGCGCCGCCTTCAACGCGGACTTCGACGGTGACCAGATGGCAGTGCACGTTCCCCTCTCTCGAGAGGCCGTGGCGGAAGCGCGCCAGATCATGCTCTCCACGCACAACCAGCTCTCCCCGGGTTCAGGCGAACCGACGATCACACCCACGCTGGACATGGTCCTGGGCTGCTACTACCTGACCGTGCCGATAGGCGGGCATGGCGAGTACAAGAAAGCGACCAACGGAGCTCCGCCGCGGGGCATGTACGGCAGCTTCCAGCAGGTGCACCGCGCCGTGGATCTCAATCTGCTCGGCCTGCACGCTTCGATCAAGGTGCGCGATAGCCGCACGGATGGTGAGTTCGTCGAGACCACGGCCGGCCGTGTGATCTTCAACGAAATCCTGCCGGAGGAGCTTGGCTTCTACAACAAAGTGATGGACAGAAACATGCTCAAGCTGGTCGTCACCCAGTGCCATGAACGCCTGGGGAACGAACGCACCGCGGAGGTCGTCGACGACATCAAGCGCCTTGGATTCTACTACGCCACAAAGTCCGGTCTCACCATCGCCGTAAACGACCTGAAGGTGCCACATGCAAAGGCAGGACTGTTGGAGGAGGCGGATAAGCGAGTCGCCGAAATCGAAGACCAGTTTGATATGGGGCTCATCACCGAACAGGAACGCTACGACGCCTCCATTGCCATCTGGACAGAGACGACAGACAAAGTCCAGGAGGCGATCGTAGACGAACTCGATGAGTACGGCTCGATCAACATGATGGCCAGCAGCGGAGCGAAGGGGAACATCTCACAGATTCGCCAGATGGCCGGCATGCGCGGCCTCATGACCGACCCCTCCGGACGCATCATCGACCTCCCCATTCGCAGCAGCTTCCGGGAAGGGCTGAGCGTATTGGAATACTTCATCTCCACCCACGGCGCCCGCAAGGGACTCGCGGACACCGCGTTGCGCACCGCCGACAGCGGCTACCTCACCCGACGCCTGATCGATGTCGCCCAGGACGTGATCGTGGAAGAGGACGACTGCGGCACGACCACGGGCATCTGGCTCACGCAGCCGGAGGAAGAAGGAGTGATGCAGCCCTTCCGAAAGCGCATCCTCGGACGCTGGGCTGCCTCCGACATCATCGATCCCAAGGGCAACGAAGTGGTCGTGCTCCGTGGCGAGGAGATCGACGACCACATCGCCGACCGCATCGGAGCGCTGGGTATTGAGCGGGTGCACGTTCGGTCGGCTCTCATCTGCCAGGTCAACCGCGGCATCTGTCAGCTCTGCTATGGCCGCAGTCCGGCCACGGGCCGCCTCGTCCTACCGGGTTCGGCCGTCGGCATCGTCGCGGCCCAAAGCATCGGTGAGCCGGGTACCCAGCTCACCATGCGCACCTTCCACACCGGTGGTGTCGCGGGCCTTGACATTACCAGCGGCCTGCCTCGCGTCGAAGAGCTCTTCGAGGCGCGCGTGCCCAAGGCGCAGGCCGTCGTCGCCGAAATCGACGGGACCGCTCGCACCGAGCGTGACGGGGACATGCGCAAGATCTCCATCTCCAACACCGAGTTTTATAGTGATCCATACGAGATCCCGGATGGCTGCGAGCTTCTGGTCAAGCACAATGAGGAAGTGGAGCAGGGAACGACGCTGGCCCGCCAGAAGCCACCCCCCAAGAGGAAGTCAAAGAAGGCCGAAGAAGAGACGGCGCTGGCCCCGGTCGAAGAGATCACCGCTAGTATTGGTGGGCGAGTGGTGTTTGAAGACCGCAAGCGCCGCCCGTCCCGCATCTCCGTCGTCTATGAAGCAACGGATGAGCGCGAGTACGCAGCGCCCGCCACCGCCCGGCTTCGGGTCCAAGACGGAGACCAGGTGCACGCCGGCCAACAATTGACCGAAGGGCAGCTCAACCCGCAGGACATCCTGCGCATCATGGGTCCGGAGGCGGTTCAAGTATATCTGGTGGAAGAAGTACAGAAGGTCTACCACTCGCAGGGTGTCACGATCAACGATAAGCACATCGAAGTGATCGTGCGGCAGATGCTGCGCAAGGTCCAGGTCGACATGCCTGGCGACACGGACATGCTGCCAGGCGAGCTGCTGGACCGGT
>SDBV01013380.1_pt1 | contig 10451 bp, 8 predicted proteins | sample 2277081 | NCBI WGS metagenome assembly SDBV01 (sample SAMN10402039, study PRJNA504765) | marine sediment metagenome | isolation source: marine sediment core GS10_PC15, 223 cmbsf | place: Arctic Ocean: Southern Knipovich Ridge | collected 2010
TTCGCGATCTTCGCGGTTAATTTTTAAAGCCACCATAATCCAAAAAAATGATATCATTAAACAACTGATGGAAAGTTATTTAGCTAAAGAAATGCTAAAGTCGAGTCTGTGCCTCTGTGGTTAAATGAAAACGCGCTGAATCCTTGGTCCTAAACAAGCAATCAGCTCGTGCGCTATGGTTCCTCCATACCGCGCAAATTCTTCAGGAGATTGATTTTCTCCGAATACCTCTACAACATCACCGACGGATACATCCGGAATCTCAGACACGTCGACCATCATCTGGTCCATGCAGATGGTTCCTACAAGAGGGGCTTTGGTCCCCTTAACATAGACATACCCTTTGTTGCTGTAGCTCCGATGGATTCCATCATGGTATCCAAGTGGGATGACTCCAATGAGAGCGTGCTTAGATTTCACTCGATGGTGCCTTCCATAACTCACTGTCTCACCTTTTTTACAGCGATGGATAGCGATGAGTTGGGAGGTTAACGAAAGCGCACATTTGAGAGGTAATGTGTCGTTCATAAAAGGGGAAAGGTGAATGCCATACATTGCGAGCCCTGTGCGCACCATATTGAATCGAGAGTATCGGAATCGGATGGTGGCAGAGGAATTAGAGACATGGACCCATGGGATTTCAATCCCGTGGGCTTTCATTTGCTCGAGAACCCCTTCGAATTGAGTCGTCTGCTGATGAGTCAATAAATCTTGTTCAGGGTCGTCAGCGCTGCAGAAATGGGTCATGACCCCCTCTAAAGTCAGATGTTTGTCATCTGAAATGATTTTAGCAAGTGATAAAGCTTCTTCACAAGAACACCCCAGACGGTTCATACCTGTATTTACATGGAGATGGACCCTGACTGGTTCTTTCGCTTGGGAAGCCAGGGATTGAATCATCTGGATATCACTCACTGCCACTTGTAAGTCATAATCAAGGATGTCTTGGATATCCTCTTGCAGGGGAGTCAGAACAACGAGTTCCTTATCAATACCCGCCTCCCTGAGTCGGATAGCTTCATGAGTGTAAGCTAACCCGAAAATATCCACACCGAGATCCAACAAAAAATTCGTCAGCGTTACAGTGTCATAAATCCCATATCCCGAGCTCTTTACGATAGCCATAATCCGAGTATTTGAGGGGAGATGAGAACGAATTTGATCCAAGTTTAACCTGACCGCATCGCAGTCGATGGTCAGTTGATTGATTGCTGTATGAGTGGTTAAAGCTTCGGTCATGACGCCATTCCGTCAAATGAGTCTTAAAACCGTACTATATCATTCATTTATTTGTTTGACTATTGGAGTGAGGAAAGCTCGGCAATTTTTTGTTTTCTACATAGGGGTTCACGCAATTTTCGCTTTTTGATGGAATTAGAAATTTGATCTCCCTTTCGCTTGGCTCCTCGCAAAATATCGATATAGTTTACGCGAAAAGTATGTTGATGTCAAAGGTTCTGTAAAAAATTAACCGCGAAGCGTCAGTCCTCATGGACCCCTATCGGGAAATAACCACATCCTGTCCATCCTTACTATCCTTTTATCCTGTTTTTTTTAGCACAGGATAACAGGATAAAAAGGATTGTAAGGATGGACAGGATTTTTTATGGATTTTGTTATTTAGGAGATCGCGGTTAAACACCTAAGTCAGCTCATCCGATAATACTTCCAGCCAAAGAAAACTGCATAGGCAGCAAACGGAATTCCTACTGCCACAATCGGTGGATACACCTGATTCTCACCAATGATCATGGCGGCATTCATAATCAGATAAAAAGTGACTAGAGTAATCATGCTGACAAGATAAATCATAAACACAGGCAATTGTCGCGTGAACCTCAAACAGTAGGGCGCCGGTCCAATAATCGCCAACAAACACAACCAAGGCATTAACATCTTGTGAAAAAACGAGGTCAATGTTCGGGCTTGCATGTCGTCAAGACCAAATTGCTGAGACGGTAAGTGCTTCCATAAACTTGTTAGAGATTCTTGACGGGGATCTATGATGGATTGTTGAAGGCGACCAGGATTGAATTTCATGGTGGGAAAATCCCACGTTTCTTCAGACTTGGCGATCAGTAATTCGCCGTCTTTTGTTCGGACAAAATGGTCGACAAAACGTCCTCTGGGGACTCCCTCGTGAGGAAACAAATATTTGATGCGATAGATTTCATCCGTGTCTTTTAACCAATACACGTCAAAGAATGATTTCCGTGCTGAATCATATCCATGGTAAATCAATTGCCCTTGATCGACAACTTCCAAACTTTGGATATTGCGCTCAAGATCAAGGTTCGTGTTGTCATCCATATGTATGTCTTTCAAGAAATTGATGTGGCGAAAAGCTATGGGCTGAAAAAACTGCTCATTCACATACATCAACGCAACAAGACAAAGGGCGACAAAAATAAAAGGGTGCATTAGGGTTTTGAGTTTGACACCAGAGCTCATCAAGGCCACAATTTCATTGCGGATATTTAGAGAACACAATGTTTTGACTCCGGCCACAATCAATGCAAAAGAAATTAAAATGTCCATTCTCTGGACGAAAATGAAGCTGTAAAGCTTCATCATTTCAAGAAGTGTAAATTTTCCCGCGTAATGCGCTGCACTGCGTGAGGAATAGTCGATCAAAATGTAAAGTCCATAAAAACAGAAGATAAAAAGAAAAAAGATTTTGAGAATTTCTTTGAGAAAATAGCGTTCCCAGATTTTTTTAAAGATCATTCGATACCTCGGCTAATACGGTTGAGGTTCCAGATGGATAAGGCAATGATGATAATATCAGGGAGAAAAAATAAACAGGCTGTTAACCAAATTTTACTCATGACTGCTTTTGCAGAAAAGATACATATCAGCAAAATACTTGCTAAACCGATCACATAATAAGCATTTCGAAATGAGGGTTGCCTACTCGTGGAAATTCCGAACGAGGCTCCTAAAAACGTGAGAGTAAAAACTGTTAATCCGATGGAAAAACGTCTGAGGATCTCGGAATAGGCTCGTTTGATTTTTGTTTTAACTTCTTTTTTATCCGTGTCATCTAGCGTCAGCTTTTGCTTCAAAATCTTAATGTAAGACAATAACATTCCCATTTTGAGGTAGTCATCATTCAACTTTGTCACTCTCTGCTTTAAGTATAAGGAAAAACCCTCCACATCCATTGAAGAGTCCGCAATGTTTTCTAAATAGAGGTTGTCATAAAAATTTCGTTTGTTAGGTTGGAAACTCGAAAACATCGTCAACTGTTTACTCTTGATCATCGGTTCTTCGAAAATCAATTCCTTTGCAGTAATTAAATTGATACGGCGAGTAGTGTTGTTCCATATGGCCACAGAAAGTCCTTCTATGGAATTTCGTGAAAGAGCTGGGTTTTTAGTGGAGATATAAAGGTCTTTGTGGCGAAAAAGGTGTTTCTGTTGGATCAAGGTAAGTGGATTCACAAGTGTCAGCTGTCTTTGAAGGGTGCGAGTTTGAAGGACAGATTCTGTGGCGACTTCGGAAACGATATAAAAATTCATGAGTGACAAGAAGGCTGAGGTGATAAGGATCGGAGTCAGGATTTGCAGCATCGAAAGTCCGCTGGATCGCAATGTTGTCAGTTCCTGGGAGTAGCTGAGCCTTAATGTCAGCACAATGGCGGAAACCAGACTGGCGATAGGCATCACAATGGGGAGCACATAGGGTATTTGTAAAAGAATAAATTTTAAAATTGTCCATCCGCTTCCACCCGCTGCGGCAAAATAGGCAATTTCTTCGAGTCTGGTGGTGAGTAAAATGGCAATAAAGAACATCAGGCATAGTCCAAAGACCTTTAAATACTCAAATAGAAGATAACGATAAATAATCATAAGCACCAAATTATATTGAGTTATGATACAATAGCAATAAAATTATGGAGAAAGTTTGGTACATCAAAATTGAAGAGGAGCCTGAAGGACCCTATAGCTTCGAGGAGCTTCAATGGGATTCCCGCATCACCCTTGATACCCTGGCTTGGAGGGAGGGGATGCCTCAATGGTTACCTATTCGGGAGATTACGGAACTGGCGTTTCTTTTTGTGAAGCCCGATCAAGATCAAGAGGAGGAGTCTGAACCTCAGGGTGACGGGCGAGTGTTGACGCTTTCACATGAACCACAGTTTCAGTACTTCCTTATCGTGGCCTTGGTGATCATTGTTTTGATTTTTCTATATTTTCAGTACTTGTCATGAATATCGAACAAATTTTCGAGAGATTTCTCGCAACACATTCAGATCCAACACTTCCTCTCATTTTAGGACTTTCAGGTGGGGTGGATTCGTTATGCCTTCTTTATTTATTGATGAAATATCAAGATAAATTTTCATATTTACATATTGCCCATGTGAATCATCAGTGGCGAAGTGAAAGTGGACAAGAGGCTGATCAATTGCGAGATTTAGCTCAGTCATTAAATTTTCCTTTTCACTTAAAAATAATTGATCCTCAAAAGCTTGAGGGGAATTTGGAGGATGCTTGTCGACATGAGAGAATTGCGTTTTTTACAGATTGTGCCAGAGAATGTCAGGCGCAAGCTGTGATTCTGGGTCATCATGCTGACGATCAAGCGGAAACCGTCTTAAAACGGGTGCTAGAAGGAGCTCCTTTAAATCGCCTTGGCGGAATCAGCTCTGTTAGTTCGCAGTCAGGAGTGCCCTTTTGGCGTCCGTTGTTGGAGATCTCAAAAAAAGAGATTCAGGACTGGATGATGCATCATGGTTACCAGTGGTTTGAAGATGTGACGAATGCTGATCCTCGTTATTTGCGGGCTCGGATGAGGGAATCGCTGATCCCATTACTGAATCGGGAATTTGGAAAGAATATTGTGGGGCCTCTTTGTCGGTTAAGTGAGGAAATGGGTGAAGTGGAACAGTATCTCAAGAAAAAAGTGATGAAATACTTGTCACAGAAGACTTTAGGGTCATTTGGAGCCTGTTATGACTTTTCCCTGTCTCATCCAGAAGAAACTGTTGAATGGAAAGCACTTGTGCGGCTTGTTTGTGAAAATGAGTCATTTCCTCTCTCTCGGACAATGCTGGCGAATGCTGTGGAGATATTGGAGAAGAAAAAAGCACACAAAGAAATTGAATTTGGAGAAAATCGCATGGTGCTCGACCGTGGGTGCATTTTCTTTTTGAAATAGCCTGTTGGTCAGAGATTTAGCTCCGATTTTTTTATAAATAACGCATGAATTTTTGACTGCAAATCAAACATTAACCACAAAATTCGCCAAAATATAAAAAAATCTATTGCTAGGATTTGTTCAGTGCTTTTTAGTAAAGATAAGTGAGTGGTGGTGTGTCTAGTACTCGGTGGTTAGGGTTTAAGTGATTGTAGTTAAGAAAATTACTCATGTTCCGCCCACCACTTTGAGTACATTGTTCATAAGTATTGAAAGTGAATACTTTGTGTGGTAAAATGGCCTTTTATTCTCGAAACTTAAGGCAATACAAAGGTAAGTATGAACGACTCTGATAATCAAGACACAAAGAAGGGAATGCCAGGAAATTTCGTATTATTCTTGGTGATTGCGTTTTTTGTGATTCTCCTGATGCAAAATTTCCTTGATGTGAAGTCAGCAAAAGTTTCTTTTAGCTATCAATTGGAATCCTTGGTTAATCTCGATCTGATTCAGCCTGAAGACAATCGAAAAACTGCTATCAGTGAGAATTTGGTTACATTTAATGGCCGTTTTCGAGATCACCAGACTGATGAGGGGAAAAAACGGTATAAATTCCTTCAGCTGCTTGAGGATAATCATAACCTGGTTTCCGAAAAAGAGATGATTGAAGGGGGATTGGTTGCCAGTAAGGAGAAAATACAAGAAGCTGCTTCATTATTTCTTCAATTGAGAGGGACTCCTATCCCAGCTGGCGGCTATGTTGTGGTCGACAATATAGACAGTTCGGTCGTGATTCAGGCCCCTTCAAAAAAGAATGCGACCAGTTTCAAAGATGTCCAGGCTGAATATGAAAAGCTTACTCTGAATCCCAATGAAGCCTCAGCCCGAAAATTTGGAAATACACTCACTGAACTCATTAGAAATTTCAGCTCTCCATTATTAGGGATCGGAAGTGAAAAGATCAAACAACAGTTGCGGACAACTCTGAAAAAAGTCTCTGATGTGTCGAATTCGAATCTTCCGATAAATGAGCAGCTCGCTGTTTATGAGGAAGCCCTTTCAACTTTGCAAGAGATGATCGCAGACCTTAATCTTATGGTGGACGGGTCTCGTCTCAATCAATTACGTTCTGTCAGGGATTATAAAGAGGAGATGGCTCGATCCAGTCAACTTCTTGTGCAGTTAGATGAAAATCAAGCGCAACTGGAAAAAGCGCAGAATGCTGTGTCCGGAGTGATCTGGTTTTTCAATAATAAAGAGATTTCGACGAAAGCACTTACCCGACAAGATCAAGAGATCTATCAGCAGTGGTTTTTTAATGCGAAGGAAGAGTGGAATAATTTTGAGAAGAACCGCGCTGGATATTTCAAAGCCCCCGACCAACCTTTGAATATTGTTTTAGAAAAGAAATTCCGAAGTGAAGAACCTCCGCCAAAATACTTAAGTTACCTTTTCCCCGCACTCTTAGCTTTTTCTGTTATCGCCGTCTTGTACATGCTTTTTGCTAGGCAAATGAAAGGTGTGGGTGGCGGGGCGATGAACTTTGGGAAGTCTCCCGCGAAATTAATTCAACCGACTGACGAAGACAAAGTGACCTTTAACGATGTTGCAGGAATTGACGAGGCGCTTGAAGAATTGTCCGAGATTGTGGATTTCTTGAAGAATCCTAAGAAGTTCACTTCGTTGGGTGGCCGCATTCCCAAAGGGGTTTTGACCGTTGGAGCCCCAGGTACTGGAAAAACTTTGATTGCGAAAGCGGTAGCAGGAGAAGCCAACCGGCCCTTTTTCTCCATTTCTGGTTCTGATTTCGTGGAAATGTTTGTGGGTGTTGGAGCCAGCCGAATCCGTGATCTTTTTGAACAAGCGAAAAAGAATGCTCCCTGCATTATTTTTATCGATGAGATTGATGCTGTTGGACGTCATCGTGGAGCTGGTATCGGTGGTGGTCACGATGAAAGAGAGCAAACGTTGAACCAATTATTGGTTGAGATGGATGGATTTAACACCAACGAGGGTGTGATCATCATGGCAGCGACCAACAGACCGGATGTGTTGGATAAAGCTCTTCTACGACCTGGACGATTTGACCGACTAGTGGTGATTTCTCTTCCCGACATTAAGGGGCGTTTTGAGATATTAAAAGTACACGCCAAAAAAATTAAAATGGACACCGATGTTGATCTCATGACCATTGCTCGAGGAACTCCTGGGTGTTCTGGTGCTGATCTTGCGAACATCTTAAATGAAGCGGCTCTCATTGCCGCTCGTAAAGGACGCACAGCAGTGACCATGCCTGAAATGAATGAAGCGCGGGATAAGGTGCTTTACGGGAAAGAGCGACGTTCACATGAGCTTGACGAGCATGAAAAGCGCACAACGGCTTATCATGAATCTGGACACACAATTGTCGGGCTTATCGTTGAGCATGGGGATCCAATTGATAAAGTGACAATTATTCCACGTGGTATGTCGCTTGGGGCGACTATGTTCCTTCCTACAAAGGATAAAGTGAGTTTCTGGAAAAAAGAGCTGGTTGACCGTTTGGCTGTCTTGATGGGAGGTCGATGTGCAGAAGATATTTTTGTCGGTGACATATCAAGCGGAGCCAAGCAAGATATTGATCATGCCACTCAATTAGCCCGCAGCATGGTTTGTGAGTGGGGGATGAGTGACAAGCTTGGAGCCGTTGCATACGAGGAAAAATCTGAATCAGGGTCTTTTATGGGAATTCAAGGATATCACGAGAAAAAGTATTCAGAAGCTACTGCACAATCGATTGATGAAGAAGTTCGCGAGATCTTAAGCGAGGCAAACAAAACGGCTATGTCGATCATTAAGGAGAATCGCGTCAAAGTTGAATTGATGGCGAATCTTCTGATCGAGTATGAGACATTGGATTCCGAAGATCTTCAAATGATCATGGAAGATCGTTGGGATGATACTGAAAAGCGTCTCCGTCTGAAGAAGAAAGAAGACATGCACAAGAAGCCCGTTCCGCCGCCTCCGCCGCCGCTGGAAGGAGAGGGTGAAGAAGAAGAGGAAGGGGAGGCGAGTCGAAAGCCGATCCAGCCCAATCAAGAAAATAACGCCACTGCGTAAACGTGTCTTTGGCAGGTGTTAACCGCGAAGACACCGTCTTAGTCAGAAGAGTCCTGGAACATATTCACCACAGAGACACAGAGAAAAGAGATGAATATAATCTATTTTTTTGTCTAAAAGTCCTGTCAGCCTCGGAGGACGGCATATTGCATGAGTCATGTTTAAAGTTGAACGATCTGATATCGATATGTCGGTTTATCAACCATGTGATGACAGGCTATAAAAGAATTGTCCCATGGATAGATCGCTGACAGATATGCTTCAGGAATCTTGGGGATTCTCATCTTCTTTTTAAGAGAAATATGTCCTACTTTCCATGAATCCCGATTTGCTTTGTAAGCAAAAAATCCTTGATTATTTACAACCAAATGTACCATCACATGTGGATCATCATCACGATCAATGATTGGATAATAAACTCTTTTTCCTGATTTGATTTGAATGATCTCTATTTGGCATTGGTATTTTGAGATTTTTCTTCCAACTAGCATGAAGTTTGGTTGGGGATCAAATGGATTGAGTTCGAGATTTGAAAGAAAGCCTACTGGTGGTTTTCTTGATAAAGATTTAAAAGTGCAACTTTGTATCCAATTTCCTTTTTTGTCTAGTTCCACCTGAGAAATTTTTTTCTTTTTCTTTCTTAGAGCTAAAAATCGGTTTTCAGAAATGCAAAAAATAGGATCTAATACTCCTGCTCCTAAATCAAAAAAGTTTGAAGATCCAGAGAGGTTAAGGGGTACGGTATTCAAAGTATCGAGGCAAAAAAGTCCCATGCATTTATCAAATGTGAAAAATAATTTATTTCCTGGGACATATTGAATTTGATGTTTAATGTGTTTTTTGTATTTTTTAAAGTTTTTGAAATCCTTGATGTTGCGGTGGAATCGACACCGATAAACTCCATCCATAAATGTGTAAAGATAAAGGTGATAGAGCCTTGTTAAAATTGCAATTTCCGATTCGTTTATTGTACAAATATAGTTTTTATAAAAATTAACGTCTGGGGTGACTTCTTTGAGGTCGATGACACCCATTTTTTTTGTCGATCGATCAATCCAAGTAACTTTTGAAGAGGCCATCTCATTGGTAAAGATTTTTTTAGGAGTTGAATACACAAGTTTTGGACGAGTGGCTGGCAGTTGGAATTGATGGACCTGTTTATCTTCTTTGTTTATTTCAACTAGAAAATGTTTATCAGGCCAATCTTTGGCAAATAATTGGCCATTTCCTAAATAATAAAATCTAGATGTTTGATCTTTATTTTCGCTTTCGTAGGTGAAATTTCCTGAAACAGTAAAATGTTCACAACTATTTGTTCTTATTTTATCAATTTGGTCGCGAATTTTTGAAATCTCCATACAAGCATCTTCTAAAACACATTTCCAATGCTCTCTGCACAACAAACTCGACATCCTTTTCTTCCATTGCTGCCCGCAGTTCATGATGAACGATAAATCTCAAATACCCATCGATGATTGCTACCAGAAACATGAAGGCGCCCATTACATTCACATAGGAGATATCAATATGCCATTCCTTATGGGGTCCTTCAGGTTGCTCATACCCGATCCCTTTACTTTTTTTTATACGTATGAACTTTGATAAAAGCCCCGCTGTATGTAATACTCTGTACACCGAGGAAAGGCTGGCATGCACCACATCCTCATCAATCATCCGTGAGCACAGCCTCCGGTATCCTTCATCACGGTTATTCTGTGCATACTCAAAAATACGCTTCTTTTCATGTTCAAACAGTCACGTGGCTTTTGGTATTTTCCTGTTATGCCGGTTCGGTACCCCGTAGTGCCTTCGCCTCGCATATTATTTTGATGCCTTTAATACCAAAAAATCTAAAAGTCGCTACGAGGGGATCTTGGTCTTTTCTCTACATTCCATTATCGTTATCACAATCTCGTCTCGTATGTCAGGCTCGACCCACGTCTTCTTCAAACATCCATAAACGTTTTTTAATTTGATATTGTTCTTCTCTCTTCGATTTTCGACCGTTTAGTTTTTCTGGGACTCTATTTGGTTTTATCGAACATACTTAGTGCTCACTCAAAAATAACTTTACATTTTTCTAGGAATAATGGTGTAATTCCAATCTGGTAAAGTATCAGGTTTGTCGATTTGAATTTGCGACATTTGTTCGTCAGGGACTTTGTTTCCCTTTTTATATTTCTTTCGTACAAGATGCACTTTTATTTTCA
>SDBV01013381.1_pt1 | contig 10450 bp, 10 predicted proteins | sample 2277081 | NCBI WGS metagenome assembly SDBV01 (sample SAMN10402039, study PRJNA504765) | marine sediment metagenome | isolation source: marine sediment core GS10_PC15, 223 cmbsf | place: Arctic Ocean: Southern Knipovich Ridge | collected 2010
TCTATATGTATGAAAACAAACTCGAGCTGAACGACTTCAAGCGTTATTGGCTCGCCAAGGGTGCGGTCGTAAAGTTCCGAAGAAAATTGAGCTGGGGTGGCAGGATTGAGACCCCAACTGTCATACCTGAAAAAATGCGGATTCCCTGCCCGTGGGCGATATCGCTGATGCATGTTCTTTGGGACGGGCGAGTAGCACGTTGCGCTGGTGACACGGAAGGGGATGATTGTGTGGGCAGCGCATGGGAAGATTCATTATATGAACTTTGGGGCCGATTGGGGACATATCGACAACTGCACCTCGAACGTCGTTTTGGAGATCTTCCGGAAATGTGTAAACACTGTAAGGATTGGATGACAGGTGCTTCGGAAAGAATCCGGCCCCAAAAAAAACATGCAAACATTCCGGATCGATTCCAGGGCCCAGGGTCGAAAGGGGCATGAAGGTGGAATATCAAATCCCCTTCAACCTGCCCTTCATTGTCGGTAAGGAACTCCACTATATTGCTCAAGCCGTAACGCTCGGCCAACTCGGAGGCGACGGCCCCTTCACTCAAAAATGCGGCCGGTTGTTGGAAGAACGATCTGGCATACCCAATGTGCTGTTGACACCGTCGTGTACGGCTTCACTGGAGTTGGCTGCTCTTCTTTGCAAATTCGAACCGGGTGACGAAGTCATCATGCCGTCGTTCACGTTCGTGTCGACCGCGAGTGCAGTCGTACGTGCAGGCGCCACCCCGGTGTTTGTAGACATTCGATCCGACACCTTGAACTTGGATGAAACGCTGATCGAAGAGGCTATCGGACCCCGGACGCGGGCCATATTCCCGGTCCACTATGCGGGCGTCGGCTGCGAAATGGACAAGATCATCCACCTCGCGAAGACCCACGATCTCATGGTTGTCGAGGACGCCGCCCAAGGGGTCAATGCCTCGTATCGAGGTCGCGCTCTGGGATCGATAGGACAGCTCGGCGCCTACAGTTTTCATGAGACCAAGAACTACATTTGTGGCGAGGGCGGTGCTCTTTGCGTGAATGATTCAGCGCTCCTTCATCGGGCGCACATCTTACGTGATAAGGGGACGAATCGGCAGGATTTCATGCAGGGAAAGGTGAGAAAATACGAATGGGTGGATATCGGTTCGTCCTATACACCGAGCGAATTGGTAAGTGCCTTCCTTTTGGGGCAACTGGAGGAGATGGATCGCATTTCTGAAAAGCGGCGTTGCATTTATCAGTACTACTTTAACCATCTCGAGGATCTTGAAAAGAGAGGGTTGATACGGCGGCCGTTCATTCCGGAGCACTGCATGACTAATTACCACCTGTTCTATGTACTGTTTTCGTCCGAAACTATACGAGACTCTGTTGAAGAGTCGTTGGCTCAGGCAGGAATTCAAGCTATCACGCACTTCGAACCGCTCCACAATTCGCCGGTCGGTCGGCACATCGGGATTCAAAAACATCCTCTACCGGTCACCGAATCTTTGGCCCCCCGACTCTTGCGATTGCCGATGTTCTTCAACATATCTGAGGCGCAGCAGGCCGGCGTCGTCGGCGAGATCACGAGATTTCTTGACAGATTCTCGAGCCGTCGCGGCGTGAGTGTCGCCTCTTCCGGCGCTTGACGGGACCGGAAGAAATGATTGCAGACTCCGCGATCGATCGAGGGTCGGCCGAATCGTCACTGATGCCCGGTGTCTCGGTGGTAGTTCCCGTCTTCAACAGCGAGGCAACACTGCCCACCCTGGTTCTTGAGATATCCGGCGTCCTCGAGGGTCTGGGCATGGAGTTTGAAATCCTGTTGGTCAACGACGGGAGTCATGACGGTAGTTGGCAGGTCATCGAATCCTTGGCGGAGGAGCATTTCAGAATCCGCGGTGTCAATCTGAGCCGGAACTATGGTCAACACAATGCCACGCTCTGCGGGCTGCGACTGGCAAAATTTGACGTGTCCGTGACTATGGATGACGACCTTCAGCAGCCACCGAAAGAGATCCCGAAGCTTCTGGAAAAGCTTGATGAGGGTTGGGATGTTGTCTATGGTTCAGCCGCTAAACATCAGCACTCACGTGTTCGCAACATGCTCTCGAAGTTAACAAAGGCAGTCGTCGGCAGAACCATGGGTCTCCAGCGGGTGATGGATCAAAGCCCATTCCGGGCGCTCAGAACTGAACTGCGGTCTGCTTTCGCAAATTACACTGGGCCCGACCTCCTGTTGGACGTGCTGCTGGGATGGGGAACTTCCAACTTCGCTTGCGTTTCTGTTGAACATCAAAGTCGGCGCGAGGGAACGACCAACTACACTCCGAAGCGGTTATTCAATATGGGACTTCTTCTTCTCACGGCGTACAGCACGGCACCCCTCAGGTTTGTGAGTTGGCTCGGTCTCAGCCTGACCGCCTTCGGGATCGCAGTACTGACCTATGTGTTCATCCTGGCAATTTTCTTCGGTAGCGTACCTGGATTCCCGTTCCTCGCTTCACTGATCTCCATTTTCAGTGGCGCCCAGCTTTTCGCATTGGGTCTTTTCGGGGAATATCTCGCGCGGATTTTCAATCGCGCCCTTGGGCGACCCACCTATATCATCAAAGAGACCATCCAATCTCGAACACCGCCCAGCGAGGCATGAAACGTTGGAATCGACATTTGCTATTCCCAGATATCCTGGCATCTGGAGATCCCCCGAACGGATGTTCGGCAGCTTTGAGATTCAAAAACAAATGGCGCAGCCAGTGATCCTCAACTACGTTCATATGCACGCAAGTGCGGCGACCCATCGAGCAACACTTTATTTGCTGCCAGTCGATTCTGCCTTTGGGTGAGAAATACGGGCGCGGCGCGCATCATCCACTAGAGGTCATTCGCTGTGTTCGTTTAGAATGAGGCTTGAACTTCGATTGCGATTGACGGAGTCTGTATGGAAGGACGTTTTCGGGTAGGTTTCTGCGTGTCGGGTGGTGGTCACCTTTTCCGAGCCGCAGCAGTCCATGGTGATCAACTGGCAATATTGCCTGCACTGGTGGTGTTAGATGGGCACGCGCAGCAGGATCTCGAGGTGTTCTGCAGGGATCGACGAATTCGATGCGTGCGCCTGCCGCAAGACCTCTCAACAGACCTGTTCAACGAAAAACTCACTCTATTATGTGCCGACGCGGATCTCGATCTCTTGTGCCTGACATTCGACAGAATCCTGCCCCCCGAATTGGTCACCCATTATCGAGGGCGAATCATCAACGTGCACATGGGATTATTGCCGGCATTCAAAGGTCGAAATGCCCTCCAGCAAGCCATTTCCGGCGACGTTCGCTATGCAGGGGCGACTATTCACGAGGTCGACGAACAGGTCGATCACGGTGCCTGCATTGCTCAGTGTATTGTCGGTATTCGGCGCAACGAGACCGTTTCACAGTTGGGGAGCCGATTGTTTGGCCTGCTCAGGTTGATGTTTCTTCAAGTGATTGCTTGGTACAGCTGTGGTCGGGTTATTAAGGGCGATGGAGGACATATCTCGGTACGCGACGCGGTGTACGGTGAGACCCCCATATCACCGTCAATCGAGATGAGTTTCCCTGAGTGATGAAACCAAAGCGTGCGCTGATCACCCAGTCCGACTACATCCCGTGGAAGGGATACTTCCATTCGATCAAACGAGTCGACGAGTTGATCCTGCTCGATGACGTCCAGTACACTCGGCGCGACTGGCGAAATCGAAACCGAATCAAGACACCTCACGGGCTGATGTGGCTCACCATTCCGGTCCAGGTCAAGGGTAGGTACTCGCAGATGATCAGCGAAACCCTCGTCGCCGATCAACGATGGGGGCCGAAGCACTTTGAAACGCTGCGCCACTGCTATTCCCGCGCTCCACATTTCTGGCGCTACCAGGCGTTGCTGGAGGAACTATACCTTGGGGAGCAAAGCCAGTTTCTAAGCGAAATCAACCGTTCGTTCGTCTCTGCAATTAGCGAACAGCTCGGGATTCAGACTGTGATTCGTCGATCGTCGGAATTTGATCTACCTCCCGGAAAGAACCGGCGATTGATAGCGATATGTCAGCAATCTGAGATCACCGACTACTACTCCGGGAGGGCAGCTCGAGCGTACTTGGACGAGGATTTGTTCAATGCCTCCGGGATCAACGTGCACTGGCTGGATCACAGTGGCTATCACGAGTATCCCCAACTCCATGGACCGTTCGAACACGCGGTGACCGTGCTGGATCTGTTATTTATGATGGGGCCCGAGGCACCCGAGTGCATTTGGGGTGCGCTCAACGAGGGAGGAGATTGATGCCGGACTATCTCTACATCGCGGGTTGTGTGTTGTTCACCGTGGCGGGCCAGTTGCTGTTCAAGAAAGCTGCCGTCGATCTACGGGATGCCACCTCGTTGTGGGCGTACATCTCCAACCCCTTTGTAATAGTGGGTTTGGCCTCGGCAGGAGTCGCGTCATTCTCCTGGTTGAAAGCGTTACAAACCTACCGGCTGAGTTACGCCTATCCATTCATGAGCCTGTCGTTTCTGATTGTCGCGCTTCTGTCGGTGCATGTGTTGGGAGAACAGGTTCGCACATCGCAGTGGATCGGCCTCGGGATCGTCCTTTTGGGTCTCTATGTCGGAAGCCGCTGATGGGGTTCGCGAGCCGAGATCAAGGCGAGGAGGAGCCGATGCCCGAACATCATCAACGATGAGCTACGATGAATATTGGAACGTAATCGCAGAAGAAGTGAGAGGTTCCGTAACCATGAATGATGAGCGCCCTGGGGACGATTCGTGTTGACCCACTGGCACCGTTGTCGAAGTGTATACGGGTGTTTTCGATAATGCCTCACCTTTCGGACATACGCATCCAGTCTACGACCAAAAAGATCATTCTTGTGGCGCTCGTAGTTGCCCTGGCGCTGGCCGTCAGGCTTTATCGCCTTGGAGACGAGAATCTCTGGATCGACGAGGTGCATCAGGTCCGGGTCTCATCACAGTCTTACGGGGAAATCATCAGGAACTACGTGCCCGACGCCGAACTTGGGACTTTCGACCAGGCGCCTCTGTCCTTTTTGATCACACACCCTTTTCTGGCCGAGCCGCACGCGGAGTTTTGGGTCCGCCTGCCCCCAGCGCTTTTCGGAACCCTAGGCGTGCTCGGGATGTTTCTGCTGGCACGCCAGCTGTTACCTTTTGGCCCATCCCTCTTGGCGGCATTATTCCTTGCGGTTTCGCCGTTGCACGTTTGGTACAGCCAAGAGGCACGATGGTACTCACAGTGGGTGTGCCTGACGATTCTTTCATACATCGCCTTGATTCGGGCTGCAGATTCATCTTCGCGCTGGCCGTGGGTGGGATACGCCGTTGCGACACTGGCTAATCTCTACACCTTTATTTTCACTCCCTTCGTGGTTGCTGCCCAGGGTCTATCCCTGTGGTGCCTGCGGAGCCAGGATCAGCAGCGGAATCGCACGATTCGCACCTTCTTTCTCGTCGTTGTTGTAGTCCTGGTAGCGGCTGGTCCGGTAATACGAATGGTGGTTTCGCACGCCGGAACCGCATATAGCGGGACTGCGAGAGAATCCTCGATGCTCGAGCTGCCTTACTCGTTCATCGTGTATTCCGTGGGCTTTACTGTCGGCCCAACCCTCGTTCAACTCCATCAGACAAGAAACCCATTTCCTCTGTTCCAAGATCACCTGGAGGTCGTGCCGCTCTTCCTCATTTTCCTTGCCATTAGCCTCCTCGGCATCAAGGAGCTTGTTCAAAATCCGAGGCTGGCCTGTTGGGTTGCACCATGGTTGGTGCTCCCCCCGGCAGCTGTGTTTTTGGTCGGCCGGCTCATGACCGACATGACGTATCAGGCCCGCTACACCCTCGCATCTTTGCCCGCGTTTATTATAGTGCTCGCCATTGGAGTGTGGTCCCTGAAAGGCGCTGCACGTTGGGCGGCCGGAGGTGCCGTGCTGGCATCATCATTGTTTTCATTGTCTAACATGTACTGGGCGGAGGAGTACAACAGGGCTGATGTGAGAGGCGCTCTGGAGTACATCCGGTCGGTAGATTCAGAGGAGACACAGATACTTGTTGTAGGTCAGGTCAGGATCGCGATGCCGCTCTACGCCGATAAACTAGGCACGAAAATCGTGACTTGTGGCGCGAAGAGAGAAACCGCATATGCTCACGTAATTACGGGAGGTAGTGAGGGCAACACTCCGGCCATCTTTGATGAGTTTGATCCTTCTCGCCGGGTTTGGGCGTTGTCGGGCCGGGACTGGGAGAACGACGCCCCTCAGTGCCTCGAGATGTTATCCTCGTCTTACACCATGGCCGAAAAGGCAGCGTTTCCAGGCGTTGATCTCTGGCGTTTTGAACCTCGGGCCGATGGAGACTGAACGCCAACCGGCCTTTACGACAGGGGGCCGGCGCATTGTGGTCGAGGACATTGTTCGCGACGCTGGGATCGGACACGTAGCAATTCCGCTCGGATTGCGGGTGGCCTTCGAGGAAGGCCATTCGGATTGTGGGTTGGGAGCCGCTGATCCTTTCACGGCTCACCATACAATATCTCTTCAATCTTTCACAAATTGTACAACATGCGGTGACAAACCATGCTTGGCCGATGCCATGAACCACTGGACCAAAGCTACTCGTATGGCTGTCGGAATGTTCTCTTCTCCCGAGGGACGTAATATTCGTCAAGCGACGTAGGCGACTGGGCAAAGAAACCGAGTTTTTGCAGTGCGGTGTCGGACACACCCTGTAGATCGACTTCACTGAGTAGCCGGGGAATGTCGTACCGCTGCTTCATGAATGGCCGGCACATGTTGATGGTCAACGAGTGTCGCCATCGCGGCGTCCGGTTGCGGCCGGCGCAGTGCCAAAGTCTCGTGTTGAAGTACCATCCAGATCCGGCCTTAGCGATCAGTCGTTCGGATTCTGAGAAGAACTCCTCTTCACCAGGCGTTTCACTCTGTGTATGAGAACCTGGCAAAAACCAGGTTCCGCCGTTCTCCTCGTCAAAATCGTCTAAGAGGATGATCACCCCCATGTTGGTGATATAGCCGGGAATAATACGTGGGCAGTCGACGTGAATTCGAGCCGCGAAGTTGGCACCGAACGGGGGCAAAGACGACGACGGGTAGGCGTACATGATGCAACCGTCTCCTAGAATCACTCGAAAGGGCTCCATCGACTTCTGATTGTCAAGCAAATCGATGAATACCCGGCCATACATCGCACAGCATTGCACCATTCCGTAATCGGTGTAATCCGTCGTACCATGAAAGCGCGCCTCGGCTTCGATTGCCTCCTCGAGACCGGCCCGGCATCCCCTGACGAACTCTTCGGTAACGACGTCTTCGATGAGGACGCAGCCCCTCGTTTCAAATTCAGCCAAAAACGACACTCGATCAATCATGGCACTCTCCACAATAACACTAGAACGGATCCGCAATTATTGCTGCGGCGTATCAATCAAGAATAATTTGTCGAGCTCCTCCTCTGGTCCATCGAGCTGAAACGCTTTGAGGCGATTGGTCAGCGCGCATCCTCACCCTTTCAGATGCTCCTGGAGTTTTCCGGCCCTATCAAAAAGATCTGGATTGCTTACGATGAAGCTTGATATTAGGACCGTAACCCCAAGGCACAAAGGTAACACGTGATCAATTTTGCGGCGGTTAATCCTTCAAGCACTCGCGGCGATGGCCATGACCAGTACCAAAAAGGGAAACACCGGGGACAGAGGCCTTCCGCAGAATGGGAAACCTGCTATGAGCGCGAAAATCAACATGGCCCCGCAACCCGCCAGGGTGATAAACTCGGCAAGAAGCGCAAGCCCGAGTGCGCTCTTCTCCCGGGACCGAACTCTGGCTAGTCGGCATTAGGGATACAGTCAACATTCCCACAAGCAGCCAGAACCAACCCGACCCGAGTGCAGTATTGAGATTCAATGAGGGTGTTTCTTTCACCTACCTACTATAGCTGCTCAGCGACGACGATTCCCTCTGGCCCTCTTTGCCGACATGGACGAGACGCCCATCCTGCGCAGTCAATCGATGGGATATTTTCGGAGGCCCGAGTGCTGCAGCAAGATACTCCAGATGAACGCAGGATTGTTCCGAAGATATCTCGGGCCCAAACGCAGCGGTTCCATGAAAAGACGGAAAAGCCACTCGAGGCCGGCACGCATCATCCATCGTGGTGCCTGGCGCAACCGGCCGGTATGAAAGTCGAATGCGGCCCCGACGCCGATCATCACTTTGACACTCAGTTCCTCGTGAAACTCCGCCATGAACAGTTCCTGTTTCGGCGTGCTCAAACCGACCCAGACAAGGTCCGGCTTCAATCGGTTCAGATTGGAGATGACTCGTCCTTTTTCCTCCGATGAGAGTGGGCGAAATGGCGGGCAGAATGTCCCAATGATCTCGATCCCCGGAAACCGTTGCTCCATTCGGGTTTTCAAATCATCGGCCACGCCCTCGGCCCCGCCGTAGAAGAAATTCGTGTAACCACGTTCCGCACTGAGCTCGAGCATTCGGAGCATCAGGTCCGGCCCGTACACTCGGTTCATTGATCTATGACCGCAAAACCTACCAACCCAAGTCATCGGCATTCCGTCCGGGACGCACGCGCTTGCGCCGTTATGGGCGGCCCGGACCTCAGGATCCCGCCGACTTTCCATAACGCCGTGGACGCCTGAGACGCAAACGTAATGCCCTGTGTCCTTCTGGGAGATCCACGTGTCGATCAAATCGACCGCGGCCTCCATATTCAGAGCCGCAATCTTGGTGCCAAGGACATTGACGTGAAGGGCTGCGTCGGACATCATTCTTTTGGGCACTCCACATAGCGGCGCATCAGGTTCAGTACTGCTCAGCCTCTTCCACCTGTTTCTTGATCCAGGCGTACGTCTCTTCCATCCCATCTCGAAGAAGCTTCGACGGTTGCCAGCCCAGCTTTTCCAAAATGAGTCGATTGTCCGAGTTACGGCCTCTTACGCCCAGGGGCCCGTCGATATGATTGATCCGCAGGTCCTTGCCGGCAATATCCATAGCCATCCCAGCCAGGCTGTTGATCGTGACCATCTCATCAGAGCCGATATTGACCGGTCCGAGAAAGTCCGAGTGCATCAGACGAATCACACCCTCGAGACATTCGTCGATATAGAGAAACGACCGCGTTTGTTCGCCGTTGCCCCACATGTCCATTGTGCCGCCGTCCGGCGTCTCAGCCACCTTGCGGCACATGGCGGCCGGCGCTTTTTCGCGCCCATCCTTCCAGGAGCCTTCTGGTCCGAAAATATTATGGAAGCGAGCGATGTGGATCTCCATCCCCCGATTGCGCACGTACGACATGTAGAGCCTCTCGCTAAACAGTTTCTCCCACCCATATTCGCTATCGGGGTCGGCTGGGTACGCAGAATCCTCCGCACAATTGGGGTTATCCGGATCCATCTGATTCCGTTCCGGATAGATACAGGCTGAAGAAGAATAAAACACCTTGCGAACGTCTTTTTTGGAGCTTTCCTCAGCTATGTTCAGGTTGATCGTGGCAGAGTTGTGCATGATGGCCGAGTCGTTGTCGCCGACAAAAACAAATCCAGCGCCACCCATGTCGGCAGCGAGTTGGTAGACCTCGTCCATTCGACGATCGACAACGCTCTCACACAACCTGGGGTCGCGCAAGTCGCCGACTACAAAATCATCTGCCTCAGTCGAGCTAAACTCATGTTCCTTGAGATCCACGCCGCGAACCCAGTAGCCATCCGCTTTGAGCCTTTTCACCAGATGGCCGCCGATAAAACCACCGGCTCCACACACCAGTGCTCGTCTCTGCTCCGCCATTATAGAGTCCTCCCTGCCCTCCCGGTTAGCTGATCACCCAACAAACGTATCCTCTTTGGTTGGTTCATGTCAATCACCGAGCGGACCTGGTGCGGAGGCCGAAAAAAAGAGCGGGGAATTCTGCGACGCGATTATACTAATAGGTTGATGGCACAGACTCACCACGCAGGTCTGCTTGGTGGATGCGGTGTATTGGATCCATGAGGGTGATGCTCGGACGCGGCTCTTTCGTGGCTTGCTGGAGGACCACTTGGCGGACAACATGGACCGGGACATGCAGTCGACAGCTGCTTCCACACTTCTTTTTGGCTCCGCAATCGGACTTGCGCTACTTCTCGGGGAATCTGTGGTTGCCGCACTGAACGGAGGTCAGCTCAAACCGTCGTTCTTTCTGGCGGGTCTGCCTGCGTATGGCTTGTTCGGGCTTTTACTAGGTGCCACCTCTTTCATCACCGGTGAACTCGCCAAGTATCTGCAGGGAACCTTCGGTTCGCTCGTTTCGAAACCCGGTTTTTTTGAGAGCGTGATTTCGGTGACCGCGATTCTCGTACAGGGCGCCGTCGTCGTTAACGAGCTCGTTCTTTCCGGATCCTCGGTTTCTTCGCCACTGCGCCTATTGATT
>SDBV01013382.1_pt1 | contig 10450 bp, 22 predicted proteins | sample 2277081 | NCBI WGS metagenome assembly SDBV01 (sample SAMN10402039, study PRJNA504765) | marine sediment metagenome | isolation source: marine sediment core GS10_PC15, 223 cmbsf | place: Arctic Ocean: Southern Knipovich Ridge | collected 2010
ATAATGGATTATGTACACGTTAAAAACCTCGAAAAATACCATCCGGGATATAAAGACAGAGACTTGAAATGGTTCAAGTGCTATTTCAAGATGGTGAATGTTGACCCAGAATTTGAAATGTTGTGTGAAATTGATAAGTGGAGATTTGTTGCCTTGATTATGTTAGAGTTGCAATACCAGAAACCGATACCATTGGACGACAATTATTTTAAGCGAAAAGGGTTTGACCTTAGAAAACGCGCTATGTCCTTGACACTACGAATGTTACATAAATCTGTAGAGGTTGTAACAGGTGGCGAAGAACCCCGTAACGATTCCGTTACACAGAGTAAGAGTAAGAGTAAGATAAGAGTAGAAGAAGATAAGATAAAGAATAGATGTGTTTTTGATATTGCTCTAAAAAAATATCCTCACACCAAAAGGGGACTCAACACTGAATATGAAAACTTTTGTAAGAAGCACACCGATTGGAGAGAATGTTTACCTCTTTTGTTGCCTGCCGTTGAAAAACAAATCCGTTGGCGCAATGCCGCCGGCGATGAGTTCCGCCCGCCGTGGAAAATCTTTGCAACGTGGATAAACAATCGGTGCTGGGAAGATGAGGTTGTGGCGGGAGATATAAAGATTTGTTGGAAGTGCGATAAGCCGTCAACCCGCTGGACAATGGACCCAAGAGCTAAAGATGGAAAATCAATAGTATATTTCTGTAGTGATGAACATAAACCGGAATTTATAAGATAGGAGATAGATATGGATAAAGAAAAAGCTGTAAACCAAGTAGTGAATAGATTTGATTTTGTAAAAGTGTGGGCTGTTATGAGATTTTTAGACTGGAGGTGGACCGGTGATGTCCCGACAAAAGAACACTTAATCAGTCAAGCACGAGCATTGCTTGAATCCGTACTTGATATGGAAAACGGAGGCTCTTCGGAGTGTGGCGGGTTCAGGGCCAGATACACGCCCAAGACAGAAGAGGGCGAAGAACTAAGATTGTGTTTCATAGTCCAGCAGAGTTGTTGTTGTGAAGATTGGGTAAATTAAAGTATCCACTTTGACCGGCCCAGACCGGCGGAAAGGACAGGACGATGAGACAATTTAGAGGCATACGGAAAGATAACGGGGAATGGGTTTATGGGTATATGGTTGAGTTTGAGAAAATGACCGTGATATTCGATGGTGTTGTACTTGTATCTAAAAACTCTTGGGAACAGTTTTCTACTATATCCTCTTGTTTTTATGTCGAGGTCATCCCTGAAACAGTCGGCCAATACACCGGTCTCAAGGATAAGAACGGAGTCGAGATATATGAGGGGGATATAATAGAATATATCTTAGCTTTTGGAACTTGCCAGACACATACTGGCGATAATATCCCCGGAGGCTCTTATACTGAACCAGACGAACCATTTATATTTACACTATCCGGCAAAGTTTTCTTTGATGAAGATAGAGGGCTTTGGGATTGTTCGGCTGAAAGTAAAGAATATGGCCTGCATCAACGTCCAACATATTACGATTTAGACGGTGACTATATCCCAATTATTAATAGAGAGCATTACTGCGCCGAACATGTAAAATCATTATGCGGACAAGATTGTAAAAAGTGCGATGAAAAATGCTGGATATTAGACCAGCTTAAATATAAAAATTGGGACGAAGTAGAACAAAATCTAAATACTATTGAAGTAATCGGCAACATACACCAAGCCCAGACCTATTAGGAGAATAGACATGAGAGTAAAAGAAATTGTTAAAGAATATCTCAAGCAACATGGTTTTGATGGACTGTATAACGACCAGTGTGGTTGCGAGGTTGACGACCTTGCCCCGTGTAGCGAGTTTGGTTGGGACTGTAAACCGGGTTACAAAACTTCCTGTATTCCCGAATCATGTCCTGCTGATGGTGAGTGTGATTTTCATATTGGCCCAAAGGAGAAACCCAATGAAAAATAAAATAAGAGAATTGCTGGAAAATATAGAAAGTATTTGTGGTGGTCTTTCTGGCGTAGATTTCGGCAACATAAATTTAATTGCTAAACAAGCCCTCACCCTCATCGCCAAGCCAGCCGAGAACAAACTTAAAGATTTTATCGTCGATACATTCAGGCAACATGCGGAGAATAAATGGAATTGGTCTGATGAAGATGTTCTTGGAATAATAAGAAGTTGTGTGATAAGCGATGATGATGATGAGCCAGCCGAGCAAGTAATAGTTGAGCCTATGGGGAAATTGCCGGGAATTACCAAGCCAGCCAAGCCGTGTGAGACTTGTGGTGGGAGTAGGAAAGTGAAAGTTAGCGAAAACTTCCATCAATGGCATAAGGCTCTGCGTGAAGAAGATAAGAAAATGGGATACAAGAACATTAAAAGACCATTGAAAGACCTAAAGAATTCGTACAAAATATACACGCTGGACTTTGCCGACATGAAGCCTTGCCCCGACTGCCCACCCAAAGAGCCAGAGGGGCCGGTATGTAGTCTTTGTGAAGGAAGTAAGGAATTTATACGAATGGGTGAACCTTGCCCCGACTGCCAGCCAGCCGAGAAGCCGTGTGAGACTTGTGCCCTACAATGCACCGATGAGGAAGGAGGGAGGTATTGCGGCAATAAAAGATGTATCCACGAATATATACCAGCCGAGAAGCCCTGTACTAAGTGTGGCGGCCATAAAAAGGTTTTGCAACATTGTAACGACTGTATAGCTGAAAGAGGAAAGTTTTGCCGCAGTCCTAATTGCAAAATAATTACCTGCCCCCGCTGCAAAGACACAGGCAAAGAGCCAGAGGGGGAGGACTATTGGCGTGTCGAATGCAAGAAGCAAGAGCAGCTTGTGAATGAACTTGGTCCGGAGAACGACAAACTCCAAGCCCAACTTAAACAAAACAAATTCCTGATGGAGCATGGAACAGCGGTTTTAATGGCCCAACTCCGAACCCGCATAACCGAGCTTATTGAACAGAACCGCTGGATACCTGTAACACCGGAGACAATATTGAAAGGTAAGATGAAAATTCTTGTTCTATCGCTACGTGGAAATTTACATATATGGCATTATGATAGTAAATATCATCAGGTAACTCTTATAAAAGAGTGTACTTATTACCATATAATAACCCTACCCAAAGAAAGTGAGGCTCAAGATGGCAAAAAGTAAACTAAAACCAATACATTTAAAAAGAGACAATGTTTATTGTGTAACAGTTTTGTGTGGCAGAAATGACAAGGATATATGGGATAAAGGTGGTATCAGCACAGCCACGAAATACATAGAAGCTATAAAAGAATCATACCTTTGTAAAAAATGCCTTAAAGCTAAGAACAGGAGAACCGACAATGAAGCGATGTAAGGATTGTAAATGGAACAAGGGTTGCCCAGTAAGAACAGAGTCGGCTTGTGCCCCCAAAGAAGGTAGATTTTATTTTCACACCCCCAAACTACACATCCGAATATCAAGCTGGTTAAGGAGATAAAGCATGAACTACATATTAGCAAATAGTCTTGAAAGGATTAGAAGATGAAAAAAATAGAATCACTTGAAGAATTAAGGAAATACATAGCTAAAGTTATTACTGATGGATTAAACGAGATTTGTGGCCCTGATGGTTGCTTTGTAGGAAGGACTGGTTGGAGAGAAACGCGCACAGTATTAACAACGCACAAAACCAACGGCATAAGGCTATGTCGAAGGACTGATAAGTTGGATGGAGAAACAGAGCTTATCGTGTTAATAAAAACAATGGCAGAAAACAATGACGAAGGTGGCCCGATAGGCTTAACGACAAAGAATTGGAATAAAATCATGTCCAAGTCTGCGGCGTGGCTTGAAAAGCAGGGGCTTTATATTGACCGGCATGTGATTACGGATGAAACTCCGGACTTATTCAAAAGCCCCCCAGCGAAGGAGAATGAATGAAAAAACTTAAAGTACTCATCGCGTGCGAATTTTCAGGTATAGTCCGAGACGCGTTTATAGCCAGAGGCCACGACGCCATATCTTGTGATTTCTTGCCAAGCGATAGACCAGGGCCCCATATTCAGGGTGATGTATTGCAATATTTATATCCGAAAATGGGCTGGGATTTAATGATTGCCCACCCGCCCTGTAAATATATCTGTAACGGTGGTAATAATTGGCTCAATAGACGGCCTGATTTGAATTGGCGAGGGAACCGGGACCTGGGTGCTGAATTCTTTATGGAGTTCATAAATGCTCATATAGAACGAATAGCGGTCGAAAATCCAATAGGCTGTATGAGTACAAAATACCGAAAGCCCGACCAAATAGCTCGTCCGTGGTGGTTTGGCAACGAATATAATAAGGATATTTGTCTGTGGTTGAAGAATTTGCCGAAACTCGAAAAGACGAATCCACTTCCAGGGCCCTATAAGAAACTGGATTTTTGGAGCAGTAAACGAAATCCAAATAGAAGGTCTTTGAAGTCGATTACTTTTCAAGGCATAGCCGACGCAATGGCTGAACAGTGGGGATAGAGAAAAGCCCCGAAGGAGTAAAATGACATTTGGACACGTCAAACGCGTTACCCGGGAAGTCGGGGGCAAGACTTACACATTCAGGAGCCTCCTGGAGTACAGGTGGGCTGTGTGGTGCCAGGTTCGCAAGGAACAGGGGATTATTAAGGACTGGTGGTTTGAGGACACAGACAGCGTGTACGAGCTTGTGAAGGGCTTTCACTTGAACGTCAAAGAATATCACCCGGACTTTACAATCCTCTATGCTAACGGCGATTTTGAGCTTGAAGAGACAAAAGGCTATTTCCCGCCCAGAAACTACACCACGCTAAAATTGATGTCGGAACAATATGACATACCAATCACTCTAATATTCGCTTCTACTGCTAAAAACCCCAAAAGCGTGAGCATACAAGAACAAATCAGACGCGCAAAGCGACTTGAACCCCATATCAAAAGGGTTATCTGGAATGCAGGCAAAGAGATATTCTCTAAAATCAGCTTTCTTTTTGATGCTTAATCCTTACCAATGGTCTATAATCTGGCTTTCCGCCTCAAAAATTCCAGTTTACGATACTCAATCCGCAGCGACCTGCGCACTTTGGCCCGAATCAGAATTGGACAAACTATCAACACAGCTTCTAATTCGGCTATTTTATTTACTATTTTGGTGGCTCCGTACATGGTTATCCTTTGGCTTTGGTTAGAGCTTGTTTTGCTCTGTCGATTACAGAACCCGGTTCAGGGTCATCAAAACTCGCAGAACCATCATCGCAGTAATCCAAAAGGTCAATATAAAGCTCCAGCAATTCCCTCGGCATCAAGCCTGTTTCGTCAGCTACGTTGCCAGCCTCGGCGATGAATTGGGCGTGAGATTCAGCGTGAGGGCTAAAAGTTTGACATATAGCGGTTCTTCTCTTGCCTTTGACCAATTTAACCCATCGAATATTGTTTCCATCACACCTTGTGTACGGTGGCGCTATCCATTTTCCTTTACTAATCATAATTTAGCTCCATTCTTTTTAACCCAATCATAAAGCCCCAATAATAGGGCGTTCCATGTTATTATGCCCCATAGTATTGCTTTGAGCCAGTTTTTCTGCTTGCCTTTGGGCTTGAAAAACTTAACTTTTATGATATACATAACATCCTTGTAATAATATCCCGTCACTTTACATCCCAAATCGTTACCAACTGGGAGGTCAGTACAAACAACCTTTTTGCCCCATAGTATTGCTTTGATAAGTTTCATCTTGGCCTCCAGAATTTGTACCATTTGCGTTTGTAATGGATTTTGTCAAGCGTGTAGCAATTATCAGGACGATGCTTACAAGTAAAAACCCAGTCGGCATTGTAATATTTACAATCTTTACATCGTTTCATTTTACACCTCTCTTATTTTACCAGTCAATTTCTATTATATAGTTTCCTTTTTCTATAATGCCTTTTTTACATAAATCATTTGCTATCATTTGGACATCTGGATAGAAGTTTCTTTCCCACCACAAACCAAGACTATGATTGCCCGTATCGCCTTCAAGTAGTTTTTTTGGGTCTCGTTCCATCCATGCTTTAAAACTAACTCCCATTTCTTCATGGTTGACTATTTCAGGAACAGTATCTCGTTCAAAATCTTCGGCTTCATCTGGTATTGTTATGCGGAAAATTCCGCGTGACTTACATCCATCTTGTTGTTGAAAAGAATAGGGTTTTCCATAAGTTTTTGTTACTATGCTGTCCCATTCTTGCACTTCTATCATTTGTTCTTTTGTGATTTTCATTTTACACCTCTCTAAACTGGGTTAAGGGTTAAGGGGTTGTACTTCTAATGATATTGGATAAAATATTTCATAAACTTTTGCGTCTTGAAGCCATTTGTCTTTAATTAAAATACTTAGCCCCTTGCCTAAAGTACGGAATAAACCGTAAGATTTCCAATCACAAACGTTACCATCTTTTTCAACACCACTATCGCAAACGGTGTGCGATTTAGATACTCCGCCACACGCAGGACATTTAAAACCCTTACTTGGTGATATAATTTTGTTCATTTCCTCTACATTCTCAAATATCATAACTTTATCAAGATTAGGAAAATTGGCCTCTTGGTAGTAATTTGGATAACTATAGGTTCGTTGTCGCTCTAATGCCTCAAAAACTTCAAGAGGGTCTAAGTTTAGTTTGTCTGCGTAGTGGCTACAGATTTCAACAACCCTTTTGTTAAAGTCTCCCCTACGATATTCTTCCCATGTTGTTTTATCTGCCATTTCCTTGATAGCACATTCTAATTTACTCATAATCCACCATACCTTTCAATTAAAGTAATCCCAACCTGACATTGAAGCCTACTGACACCGCCTGTATTTACGGCCAGGGCTGGGGTGAGGGCTTATTTGACGGCGTTTTTATGATGACTGCCGTTTTCGTGGTTTAAGCCTCGAATCTTGAATTTGCAGACAGAGCAATAGCTATTGCTTGTCTTGCTTTGTAGCGGCTGGCCTCTAAATTCAGGTCTGCAATACAATGGGCCTCTTTGCTTTTCCATTTTAACACCTATTTTCAATTAAACAATATTAAGGGTTATCTTCTCCACAACGTCCCAAGCCTGCACTCTGTGCATATCCAAGTTTTAACTTCGCCACGATACAGGATTTTATACATTAAGCAGGCTCTGTTCTTACAGTGTCCGAAACCGTCTAAATGAGCTTCTTCGTGTCTTATTACTGTGCCCCTGTCAAGGCCATACTTGTCGATAGCCGCTTGATTGACTGTATATCCTGTTCCCGTAGCGTTAATCGTCCCTACCGGCACTTTACACCCCATCAGCCACAACACGCTGATTATCAATATTAGCTTTTTCATACTGTAACTTTCCTGATTAAATAATATTAAGGGTTAATTTCGTTTCTTAAGTTTATCCTTAAGGTTTGCCATTCTTCGTAACATTTTTTATCACAAAGCCGATTATCAACACCACACCACGGCGTCCCTTGCACTTTATGGCGAAAAGGACATTCGCTTTTAGGTGTTTTGTCTTTCATAACAAACCTCACTTTCCTTAAACAATTTTAGTTAAAGTACTAACTCGTAGGTGGCCTCAAATATATCTGGCTTGCAAGGGTAATAATGTTCACCGTCTGGCTCTTGAATTATCCAGTCGCCGTCATCAATGTTAGTTTCTTGTCCATGAATTGTCATTACAACGCATTTGTTGCCGAACTGAGGGTCGTCTGCGTCTTGTGCTGTTACATAAACTCCTGCTGGGTAAGGGCTTTGGTTTGAGAAAAATTGTCCTGACACTTCGACTTCGATAGGTTTCTTGCGATACTTCACCATAATATAACTCCTTTTCAATAAAACAGTTAAACTCAACCAGTGGTTGACTGGCCGGTTTTAAGCATTTTAGCTGGTTGCTTTTTTAATTGCTCCGGCCGCTTTATGATACGGCAAAATTGCCATGCAGTCCCTACAACTATCTTTGGCACAATCCTGTTCGAATGGACATTTGAAAGTTTTGTCCGGTTTAGAGAGTAACGCAAATAACTCTTTACAAGCTGCCAGTAAATCCGGCGCAGCAGCTATGAAGCGGGCGTTAGTCTCGGAGTTCTCGCCAAACAGCAAACAATGATTGTCGTCGTCTAATGCGACACAAACTGCGGTATGTTCAATAATTTCCCATTTTTCTTGTTTTTGTTCCATAATACACTCCAATCATAAAGTTAAGGGTTAATTAGCTTTCAATTCTCGTAAAGTAAAGCCCACTTGAAAAGGGTTTATTGATTTTATGGTTAAGGTACATCGGGTCAATATGCAAATCAGAGTCAAGAGCAAGAAGTTTTTGCATAGTATCAGATAAATTAACATAAGCATAAGCAGGGCCATAACCGCCGTTTGAGTATTCTACGCGGCATCGGGTGTCGATGTGATGTCTCTTGAGTGCTCTTTTGAGTCTTTTAGTTTGCGGTAACACTTTTAATCGCTCCAAATAAGGGTTAATATGTTCGCTCTTTAACAAGTTGAGCTAATTTGGGGGCTTTTATTCTGGTTGTAACTTGGAGAGAAATTCAAGATTGTTAGGTTTTAGATTTTTGCTACCAAGATAAACTCGCGTAATAATTCCACCACCGCGACGAATAAGTTCTTTGCTGTTTTTGCGGCATTGCCAAAACCAGTAATCATTTTGGTTTGAGTGGAAGATTCGTAAGAGATAAAATCGTATCCCATCAGTTACGTAGTCATGGTCTTTTAGTTTTTTCGCTTCTTTAATAGTCACAATATCCTCACTTTCAATAAACAATATTAACCGTGAATTAAAATAACATTGCAATCGGGGTTTAGTGCTTTAATCCGCTGCAGTACATAATCAGCGTCGGCATTGGCTGTGAAAGCGGTTGCGATGTCCATAACACCAAAAACATCAAGATTTGATTTGCAACGACTCATCCAGCATTGACTTGTTTTGAATAATCCGATAGTTTTCATAATATTCGCTCCAAACTAAAGTAATATTGATTAGACTTTAATATTCTTATCCTCGTTCTCTGGCTTTGTGATTATGGTTCGACCGCAGCCTAAACAACCATACTCATTTTCACTATCCGACCATTTACTAATAAACTGAATGTCTTTTGAATCACATATTTTACATTCCATAATATCCTCACTTTCAAATAGTTAGCCCGACCAGTTCTAAACGTGAGGGGAATTACAACCGGCCGGGCTTGATAAGTTGTGAAATTCTCACGTTCCATATATAAACTATAACACAAAAACAGCAAAAAGCAAATTAAAAATAAAAGAAATATTCCAGAATTGACATAAGTACAGTAACAGCAAGGAGATAAAATATTCAATAAAATAAAGATTGTAGTTGACTTTTACTGGACACTTGAATATAATAGAGAATAGTTAATCTTATAAAAGGAATTATATGCGATTACTGCCACAAATCGGGGACACGAAAACAACTAAACCAATAAATTCACGTCCCCGATTGTGGCTTAAGCAGGTGAACGTCGGCTCCATGCCGTATATTCGACCTTGATTGTCGAAGATAGCCTGTATTTTAAAACTTAATAATGAGTCGAGGATGTAACCAAAGCTAATCGACTATAAATAAAGGGTTAATATGGCAGGTGTGAATAATTGGCGCGAAGAGATGGTTATAGAAGAAGCTGCCCGGCTGAATTTAGAGGTTTTAGGCAAAGGATGGCCCGACTTCTTAATGTATCATAAAGAGACTGACTCAGTCGTTTTGGTTGAAGTTAAGGCGTCAAGCAAGGGAGCGAAGGAGTTTAAAGACAAATATGGCTTATCGCCTACTCAAAAGAGGATGCACCAGTTATTGAAGAAATTGGGTTTGAAAGTGATTGTTGTAACTGTTGGCAGGAGCAATAAGAACAAGGAAAAGATTCAAAACCAGCTTAATAAAGCGTTTTTTAAGAAATAATACGAAAAGACCTAACTATGAGACGAAGTAAAAGCACAAGCCAAGAGCCTGGAGTATTAAAATCCGTCCAGGTGTGCTGCCATTACGGGATATCCAACGGCGCAGATCGTCTTGATGGTGAAGCTATAAGGTTACAATATCCAAAGGTCTTGCCTGTATGCTAAATACTCTCTTATCCCGTAGAAACTTGGCTTAATAATCGTGTTAGTTGAAAATCAAACAAACAAGAAGATGTAATTGTTATATAAATACTAAACAAGTCAAGAATGTTAAGCGGTTACAAAACATGAGTGAATACTCAAACACCATAAAGAACATCTACCGCCAAGCCCAAAGACCCACAACATTACACAGATTAAGCCAGGTTAATGAACCCTGGAAGATGGTAGAACGCCACAAACCAACACCTAATCAAAGGAACCAAACATGAAAATAAAGCGCACTCCAAGAAAAAAGGCAAGAACCGAAGCAAAGTTATCAAGTGAGCCAACACCTAAGACAGCCGATACATCTATGTTAAAAGCTGATCT
>SDBV01013384.1_pt1 | contig 10448 bp, 8 predicted proteins | sample 2277081 | NCBI WGS metagenome assembly SDBV01 (sample SAMN10402039, study PRJNA504765) | marine sediment metagenome | isolation source: marine sediment core GS10_PC15, 223 cmbsf | place: Arctic Ocean: Southern Knipovich Ridge | collected 2010
TCCGGAAGTTGATGCAGCATACAACCGACTATGTCAGGAATCGAGGGCATGGTTTCTACTCAGCTGAGCTCATAGGGGTGATTTTTACCCAACCCTATTGTCGTATCGGTAATCTTGTTGAGGCAGGCATCGCTAAACGGGAGACCGCCTCCAAGTACATGAAACAGCTATGTGAGATTGGAGTACTCAAGGAGGTCAAAGCCGGGAAGGAGAAGATTTTTATCCAACCGAAGTTCGTTCAGGTTTTAACCGAAGATATAGACAGCTACACAGAGTATTCTCAGTGAAACTCAAGTACGACGCGAACCTGGAGTTCCAGAAGGAAGCCATTGAGGCTGTAACTGGTCTGTTTGATGGGCCTCCCTTCGTCTCCGCTCAGGACAGGCCCTTCGACAAGGCTCAGGGCAGGCCCAGGGTAAGTCACCAATCACCAGTCTCCAGTTACCAATCACCAGACCCTTTCAGGAAGGGGGCTTCCCTTCCAGGACGTGTTGCGCGGCTTCGCGGTCGCCAACTTTGGCTAAGAGCCCGGCCAGTCTCCCGCGCAGTCCCTCATGGTCAGGGTTGTCTTCAAGCCAGGCCTTGTAATGGATGGCGGCCTCCTCAAAGCGCTGCAGCTTGAGAAGGGCCACGCCCTTCATTTCACGGAGGTGGTCCGGCAGCGGCTGCGGCAGGCCGGACATAACCGCCAGCAGCTCTTCCCAGCGATTCTGCGGGGCCAGTGCGGATACGAGCAGTTCCCGCGTTTTGCGATCCTCGGGTTCCAATGTGAGACATTCCCTCAATACCTTTTCTGTCGCGGCATAATCTTCGACCGAATGATGCAGCTGTCCCAGGCTGAAGAGCACATGCTGCCGGGGTAGATGGACATCTTTCGGCAAATCACTTTGAGTGCCCGCCGGCTCCCCTGACGAAAAGGGCAGCACCCGCTCGAGGTAATCAATCTGCCCGCGGACATCTTCACGCGACCGCATGATCCGGTACATGATAAAGTTGCCGCTGGTCTGCCGCCGGGAGACGGCCAGGGACCTGCGGGCATAGGACTCCGCTTCGTCCAGCCGGTCCAGATGCCAGCAGGTTTCAGCCAGGGCGTTCAGGAGTGTAGCGACTGAAGGCCCGGTAAAGGCGTCGATTTCCAGGGCACGGAGATACTCCTGAAGCGCCTGTTCTTGCGTGCCAAGCAAAGCATAGTTCTGCCCCAGAGTATAGTGGGCATAGGCCGAATCCGGCTCCTCTTCGACCATAGCCTCCAGGAGGGTCCGGTTGCGTTCCAGCTTGGCCCGCATCTGATCCCCTTCCAGGGCATAGCCCTGATGCTCGATGATTACCTTGGAGGGTTTTTCCACCCCACCAGCGGCTTTCAGGCTGGGATGGATCTGCTCGTGGATGCGGCCGGAAAAGCGGAGTTGGGGATGCCGCGAAAAGAGTCGGTGGGACATTGTAAGGCTGTAGACCGGCCCGTCCAGCTGAAGATTCCTGATCCGAACCTGATAGATGGTGGGCCGCTGGGGCGGTTTGAGCAGCCGCTTCAGAGGCTCGACGGAGGCCGTTGTCAGGCGCTCATCAGCATCGAGCCAGAATATCCAGTCGCCGGTGGCGTGCCGGATGGATTCGTTGCGGGCGGCGGCGAAATCATCAATCCACTTGAAATGATGGACCTGGGCGTCGAAAGACCGGGCGATGGAGACCGTGTCATCACTCGAGCCGGTATCCACGACCACCAGCTGATCGGCCACCGCGGAGATGCTGTCAAGACAACCAGGCAGCATCCGGGCTTCATTGCGCACGATCATACATACCGACAATGTACCCCGGGCCATCGTCAGCTCAATTTCTTAAGGCTTTGCTGAAGAATCTCCTGAATGGCATTAAACAGAGGCGGATTGTGGTTGAAAACATATTGAAGGAGTGGCTGCATCCGCCACTGGTGCCGGTTCAGTAGGGTCTGGAATTCGATAACGCTTCGAAGCAGGTCTTCCCGCGAGCGACGGAACTCAATCTCCCAAACCAGGAGGATCGGCTTGAACAGACCATCCTCCAGACTAAGGTGATATCGCCGCTCATTAAAGAAATTTTCCACAGCCCGATGCTGGGCGGCGATGGCGTCACTTTCCCGGTTAACAGCCAGCAACAAATTACCGATTGAGACGCTGAAGCGGCCATCCCCTTCCATGTTATTATAAATAGTCAATAGAGACTCTACGGTCTTTTCAGGGTAGTATTGCCCGGTTAACAGGGCATCACAAAACATACCGAGGAGGCCATTCACCGCATCAGGCTCCTGCCGGGGAATATCCGGTTGCCTGCTTACCATATTCAGCCCTTCTTCCACCGCGGATTGCGCCCGGTCTCGCTCCTTGAGTGCGCTGGCGGTCTTAGCCAACAGGTGCCAGTAACGTATAGCCTGGGGATCCTGGTCCAGTTCCCGTTCCAGCCGAACGATGGCATCTCTGAGCTCCCATTCTTCGAGCTCCGGTTCGCCCAGACTGACAATAGCCGCCAGCGGCATAATAGCCGTGGGACGCTCCAACTGGGCCTTCTCAGCTGCCCGGTTCAGGCTGGCGGTAAGTGAGGGGGAAATTGTATGTTCCCAACGGAGCTGCCTGTCTGTCCGTATAAGCCGGGTCTCAAAGAAATGATTACTGGGTTCATCAAAGGGTATGATGGGGAAATCAAAGGCGATGGCTTCGGTATTTGCCAGATATTCCAGAATAGCTTGGGGATCGTCTGCGTGGAGTACTTCCTGCTGATGGAGGAACAGGGCCCAGGGTGTCGTCGCCAGGTCCAGGGCTGTGTTGATCAGAGCGCTTTCATCGGGATCAGCCGGAACCTGCCGGTAAATGGCATCATATTCCGAGGCAAGGTGCCTCACCGTCTGCCCACCACCACCACCGGCATCCATAACCACCATCTGACTGGCCACCCGGTTGACCGAATGAAGGGCGTTAGCCAGATTCCCGCTCCGGGTATGCACCACCATGCACATGGTCACACCACCGGCAGGAGGCCCTCCAGGTTCACTCATTCCATGATCTTTTTCTCGAGGTCGCTTAGCTCCACCAATAGCCGTATTTTGGCAAGTTTCTCTTCAAGGAGGTCTCGATTGTTGACCCGGTAGACCGACTCGCTCCCCTCAGGATGAAATGAACCCAGGAGACCAGACTGGCGATAATTTTCAATCACAGGCTCGTACACTTTCATGGGGTTCTTGAACCGGGTCTGCAGGCGCTTATCCAACGTGGCGGCGGGAAAGTCTTCTATAGCACCCTGTTCCTCCAAGATCTCCTCCAGAACCTGCAACAACTCCATCTCCTGCTTATTCTTGAAACTGAACTGCTCCGATATCTCCTTGGCGTGACCGGTTTCGATCATATACCGCTCCTGGCAGTAATCAGCAAACTGATATAACTTGTCGGGGCTTTCTATAATAAACACGCGGCCGATACCTTCCCGGCGATCACTTTTACCTAGATGGGCCGAAACAAGCTTGTTTACTATACCATTGACCAGCTCCTCATTCAGGCCAATGAAAAATGCAATCGAAGAGACCAGCTTGCTCCACGGCAGGATGATTTTTTCCTGAACATCCGGCTGCTCCTGCCGGGCCGACAGGGCAAGCAGGTTGACAATCTGTCGCCCGGCACCCCTGGCGAGCAGACTACTCTGGTTCTTGGTAGCGATTCTCAGCCGCTCCACGATAATCTGGAAAAATGTCCGCAGCCACTTGGGCACTTCTTCCATGCGGTTACGGAACATCTCGCGGCCGATTTCCAGGACAACGCCATTCGAGAGGGCTGTGGCCGTTGCCGACCGGGGCTGGTTGTCGATGATAGCCATTTCACCGAAAATAGAGCCAGCTCCAAGCTTTGCCAGGACCGTCTTTTGATCTCCCAATACCTTGGATATCTCCACCTGGCCTTCCAGGATGATAAACATGCTCTGGCCCGAAGACCCATCGCGGAAAATCACGTCACCCTTCATAACCTGCCGCTTCAATCGTTCCTCCAGGTAACCCATGTCCCTGAACCTCCCTTACGATTATGGGATTATTGCCGGAATTGGAGTGAGGTCCTGTTCTCCGGTTTTCATACCAGCTAGCTGATCTTGTGTAACATCTCCCGGGCTTCTGCGTGGTCTGGATTCGCCGCCAGCACGGCTTCGAGATGACGCTTCACATCCTCCATCCGATCAACCTCTGCATAGAGTGAAGCCAGGATAAAGTGCGTCTGCCAGTCGTTGGGATCATCCTTCAAAATGCCTGTGAGAACACCGATCCCTGTTTCAAACTGTTCCTCCTCCAGAAAAATCTGCCCCAACAGGCGTCTGGCATTCAGGTCGTGAGGACTTTTTTCCAGGATCTGTACAAGCCGACGCTGTGCAGCCTTCAGATCCCCTTCCGCCATATCCAGCAATGCCAGACTCTGCTGGACCGGGGACCACTCCCGGTTCAAGCTTACAGCCTGCTGATAATGATTCCTAGCTTCTAGCAGGTCACCCTTCAGATGGGCTATCAGGCCCAGACCATGGATCGCTTCCACCTTGGTGGGATCCTCCAGCAGAACTTCATCGCACAGTCTGCGCCCATTCTCCAGGTCCCCCTGCCCGATCAATTTGGCGCCCTCCTGGGATTTTCGCTCAAGAACCTGGACCAGGGGTTCATCCGCCTCCAGGAGCCAGTCCAGGTCTACCTCAGGCCATTTGGCGCGGAAAAGCTCCTCATTCTTCTTCAGGGAGGCCTTGTAGTCAATCTTGTTCTCGGTAAAACTCCGGCTGCCAAAGTGATGGATGAAAGTACTCTCATCTACCATGATTGCGTACCCCTTCTCCCTGGCCCGCAGGCAGAGGTCATCATCCTCGTAATTGCCGGAGCCGAAGCTCTCATCCAGACCGCCCAGCTCATCGTAGAGGGCCTTGCGGATAAGGATTGCAAACCCCGCAATGCGGCGCCGGGGCGTTACCTTGCCACGATTGGCCGTCCTGACTGTCCCGGCAAAACCGTAATAACCTTCGTCATCCTGGTAGGGGATATCCGGGACTAACCGCTGGCGGCCGCTGATGTAATTAGAAACCGGCCCCACCATGCCGATGCGCTCATCGCGCTCCAGGGCGCTCACCAGGCTCTCAAGCCAACCATCGGCCACCAGGACATCGTTGTTCAGCAGGAGCACGTACTGCCCCCCGGCCGCCTTTACTCCCTGGTTATTTCCCGCTGAAAACCCAAGGTTGGTCTCATTGTCAATGAGTTGATAGTTGGCGTTCGCAGCCACTACACTACGGAGATAATCCTTGGTGCCATCCGTGGATCCATTATCAACAAAGATCACCTCATGGGGATAGCTGGTATGCCGGTTCAGGGAGTCAACACACCGCCTGGTATACTCAAGGGCGTTGAAGGTCAGCATCACGATTGAGACCAGGGGCCGTTCCTCCCCGGTTCGAATCTCCGTGGATTCGGCCAGAACACGGCCGTAGAGGTCATACCAGCGTCGCGCCTCCCGGCCCAGGGTTCGTTCCCGCCAGACATAATCGTGGGCCTGCCGCTGAATACGTCTCCTTGCCTCCGGCTGCTCGATCAGATACTTGATTTTCTCATACCACAGGTCCGGGTCTTCCCTTTCCACGAAGAGGCCCGTCTCTCCATCGATTACACTTGCGGCATAGGGCGTCTGCCGGGAGTAGATTCCGGCTATTCTCTGAGAGCCGTATTCCAGAAACTTCAGATCGCTTTTACATTCGTTTAAGCGGTTGGAGCTCAGGGGGGCGAGACCGATATCCAGCCGTGCCCGTTCCAGCAGCCGGGCATATCCGGCAAGACTATTCGCGCTACCTATAATTTCGACGGTGGGATCCCCTTTCAGCTCTTCCGGCTTATACATGAAAAACACCAGCCTGATCTTATCCCCGTATTCATTCTGCAACCGCCTGACGGCCGGGAGAACCTGGCGAAAGTCGTCCTCATGGGTCCAGCCGGCGGCATAGCCAATTCTCACAGGCCCTTCATGTGACAGATCGGCTTTCGGCTCAGTGAAAATCGTTTCATCCAGGTAATTTGGCAATAGTGTGATATTTGAATTGTATTGGGAAAAATCCTGTCTCAGCGGTTCCGTTGATACCGTCACATGGTCTACCTGCTGAAGGAACTCAATGATGCACTGACGATAATCAGCCCGGGAGTGTTCGTCGTACAGGGGATGTTCCGGCGGCATATCCAGCAGCTGATCATCTATTTCGTAGATGGTCCGTTTCCCCATCTGTTTGGCCTGGTGTAGTACCTCTAGCAGTTCCGGGTGGTACACCCGTTGGAATATGATGAGATCGAAGGGGGCCAGGTCTTTGAAATAGAAAGTGCCCATCTCCTTGTAATCAATTGACTTGTATTGGAGCAGCCCTTCCTGTTGCAGCCGCGACAGGGGACTCAGCAGTCTGACCTGGAGTACGGCGCCGGTGTGCAGGCTGAAGATAAGCACGTTCATTGGGTTCGATTCCTGGCTGTTGGTCTGCAAAGGCATGCTAATCTCCGACCTCCTGTATTTATGAAAAGTTCAGCTTGCGGTTCACGCTCATGGAAAATGGTGGTTGTGGGCATACCGACAAAATTCGGTCTTTTCGACAGTATTGCGTTGCATACCGACAGCCCACCAATAATACTATCGCCGGGCATAGGTCTGGTTAAGGGCGCTTTCCAGTGCGGCTTGAAAGTACCGGGGGTTATAGGCCGGTATGACAACACTTACCATCGGTGTGCTGTCAGAGGTCTGCAATTAGGGCCTCGCCAGCAGATTAATGGCTTTCAGCAGCTGGCCGACGGCGGGATGTTCCGGATTGATTTCCAGCGTCCGATTCAGACTTTCACGCGCGTCGTCTATCCGTCCCAGTTGACAGTTGACGGACGCACACAAAAGCCATGCGTCGGCGTTCCGGGGTTCTCCCTGAGTTACACGCTCATAGATGGCCAGAGCCTCCTCCACGTGACCCGTGGCCAGGTAAACGTCGCCCAGGTTACGCAGGGTGTTGAAATTGTGGGGGTCCAGCTTTGCGGCCCGTTCCAGGTGGCGCAGAGCCTCACTCTTATTACCGGTTTGAAAATAGACTACCGCCAGATCGTTGTGTGGGGCGGCATACTCCGGGAAGGTCTCCAGCAGGGCCTTGAGGGCGGTAATGGAATCTTCAAACTTTTTAGCCTCAACCAGCTTCCGAGCTTCACCATAGAGCATGCGGGCCTTTTGTGGGAGATCCTTTTGCCCAGGAGCGGCGGTCTCCGGGATGGGTGGAGCCGAAGGGACTGTATCCGAAGCCAGCGGGCCCCCTTCAGTCGGGTGCTCCCCATTATAAATCGGCCCCGCGTCCGATTCCAGGGCACTATAGAGCCGGGCCACTTCATCAGGCATATCCCCGGATCCGCCGTGTCGTCTCGGGCTGCGGTGATGACGCAGATTGCCGGAGACGGTCTCACATGCCTGCGATATGGTCTCCTCCGGGACAGACCAGCCCAGCCATTCCACCAGCCGGCGCAGTTCCTGCTGGGGATTGATGAAATAGGCATCATAGTGGGTGACGATGCGCTGTTCAGGCTCGGTTTGATTCAGCAGGCGCCGGTTATAGTCCAGCCACAGGTGCTGGCCAAATGCTATGGAATGGCCGTTCCGCTTCATCAGCGAACCGGCTACCTCCAGCGGGTGCCTTAGACAGATTATTATTTTTGACACCGGCAGGAATGACTGCCAGAAGGGAAGTAAAAAACAGAAACGCGGGTCTTTCCAGCCCCAGGGTTCCTGCACACTGAATATTTTAATAAGCTTTTCTGCTATCTCACGCATGGCATCCAGGTCGTGGCTCCGCTCCCAGCCGGCCTTGGCTTCAGGGGGCAGGAAATCCCATCCCCCACCCAGTTTCTGCAGGATAGTATCGTTAACAGCACAGACATCAAGGTTTTCCCAGAACCCGGCCGGGTTGTCCGGCTGGGGCGGCAAGATCCTGTCTTCCGGCCCCAGATAAAGACCGCACAGGTTGAGGAGCCGGGCTATCATTGATGTCCCCGAGCGATGCATGCCTGTAATGAAAACTGTCATTCCGCCGAACCCTCCTCGCCATCGGGCTCAAGGTATAAATTTAAGTAAGAGCATACTTCCTTGCGTGGATTGGACAGGTGCGGGTTGTTAAGGTAAGGGTAGTTGGGCGATCACGACGAGTCTGCCGATTTGCCCGCCTTGCCGGATACAGTACCGCCACCCATTTCCCGCAGTTCTTTCGGTGCGTTCTTTATCAGCGCATCCATGCTGACCTTCCCCCGGGCCGCAGCCAGATTTTCCTCCCGGATACGAAGATACACCTCCTCGCGATGTATCGGCAGCTGTGGCGGGGCGGTAATACCCACCCTTACCTGACCTCCGGCGCACTCCAGGATGGTAAAGACAATATTATCCGCCACCCGGATGCTCTCGCCGCATTTCCTGGTCAGGACCAGCATTACGCCTACGCTCCTTCCCCGGAGGAAACCAGATTCTTAAGGGGCTCGTCCACCACCAGGTCATCCCGTTCCAGGATAATCTGGCGTCCCTGCATGGACTTGGTATTGATAATCACCGGCGCCTTTGTATTAGCGGTGATAGTACCCTCCTTGGAGTCCACCCGGAGAATATAGTAGGGCGCAATGTCACCTTCAGCGGGACTGCCAATCAGGCTTAGATCCTTTTTGCTGATATGCAGCTGGACCTGTTTCTTGAGCAGCAAGCAGCTGATGACCGGCAGGGCCACTTCCGGGTCATCTACGGAGCGCAGCCAGAGGAAGGGCCGCATTTCAGCCCGGCTTTCAAAAATGAATTGCTTATGCTCCTCAAAACCGGGGAGACCGGCGGGGAACTCCAGCGGGTCTGATAACTCGATCCGATCAGATTTGGATGCGTGGTCCTTAGGTTTGTCGCTCACAACTACCGCAGGTGATTGAGTATACTGATATTCATAATACGTGCACTGGACTCCAGAGCAGCCCGATACCCCAGCTCCTGGGCGTTAAATTGCAGAATAGCCTTCACCAAGTCCACATCCTCCGCCTGCGAAATGTAGGACTGTAAATTGACATTGGCCATCTCTAAATTGTCGCGGGTAAGTTCAAGCCTACGCTGCATCGATCCAGCCCTGGCAATGGTATTCAGAAGCTGTGGGGAAACCGTATCGATCTGGGCTATAGCAGCATCCATAGCCGCCCCATCGTTGGCAGCGAGGGCATCGCGGAGGGCACTGACCGCCCCGAATACGTTGAGAAACTCCGAGCCGGTCGTGTTGATCTCCAGATAGGTATCGTCACCCACCTTCCGCGTGAGGGACCCATTGTTCCCGTTATAGGTAACAGAGACACCATCGTAGGCGAAGGGTTCGGTATCCTTAGTGATAGTTCCCCCGAAAATGTATTTGCCCATAAACTTGGTGTTGCCCAAGAGAACCATTTCCTCGACCAATGCATCCACATAACTTACGACTTGAGCCCGCGTGGAGCTAACCGCGTCACTCCTGGTCTGCAGGGCCAGTACCTTGGCCTGTTGCAGCGCCTCATATACCACATCCAGCGATTCGGCGCCCATTACAATCCAGGCAATCCCATCTTCGATATTACTCATATACTGCTCATTTTTCCCCAGCAGGCTCTTGAACCTACCGGCCCGGTCGAACCTTACCGGGTCATCGGAAGAAACGGCTACTTCCTTGTTAGTGCTGATCTGCCGCTGCACACTAACCAGGCGTTCCTGGTTGGACGTCAGGAAATTGATAATCTGGTCCTTAATCAGGCTATTCGTAACACGCATGATAAACCTCTACTTTCCTTAGATCAACTGCAACACGGTTCTCATCAACTCATCGGCAACGGATACCAGTCTCGATGCGGCGGTAAAAGCCTGTTCCAGCTGCACCATATGGGTCATCTCCTCTTCCAGGCTGACCCCCGAAACCGACTGCCGCTGCATTTCCAGGTGTTCAACGATCTTCTTTTGATTGTTCCCTAAAAAAACGGTCTCCTGAACGCGGTTACCAAGGGTGCCTACCAGTGCGCGATAGTATTCCCCAGCGGTCTGATTGCCGATTACATCCTTATCCGCCAGGTCGGCGAGGGCCTTGGCTATGTTGCTGTTGCCGGACTCGCCCAGGACGTCACTGGTTGCGATGAGATCAACGTTGGCGGCAATGGTACTGTCAATAGCAATAGAGCCGGCGCCCTCGGTTGTACTGGCAAAGAAATCGAGCCCCGTGGCGCCATTCAGATTAAAGCCGGTTTTGTGAAGGGCGTTTACCTCGTTAGCTATGGTCACGGCCAGGGTATCCAGGCGCTCCAGGAGCGCGGGGATATCATCATTATAAACCGTTAACAGGCCACCAAGCTCACCCGAAGCCACGTTCACCTCCCGGCTGGTCCCGCTGATGACGATAGTGGTCTGGCCGATACCTTCCTCGTTAAG
>SDBV01013385.1_pt1 | contig 10447 bp, 8 predicted proteins | sample 2277081 | NCBI WGS metagenome assembly SDBV01 (sample SAMN10402039, study PRJNA504765) | marine sediment metagenome | isolation source: marine sediment core GS10_PC15, 223 cmbsf | place: Arctic Ocean: Southern Knipovich Ridge | collected 2010
CTTCCATAGAGCCCCTTCCTAGTTGGGCGCAATGCAGCAATTCCCGCTGTAGATTTTGGTCCCACTTCACCCAAAACTAAAAACGAACGCGCCGTTCCTCCTAGAGGGCTTACCGATTATCCATTGCCTGAAAATGAATCAAAAGAAGCGGAATTTGCAGTTAAATCTACGAATGATCCAATCATATATATCTCTGATTCAGTGACTTCTGCTCCAGCGGGAATTGCTGGGCGCAATGATACATTTAATCGAACTAAGTGTTAATGTCTGATTTTTTTCTTTCTACGCGAACCTCCCAGCGCAAATTCCACAGGCACAAACAACCCCATACTAGCCTAAGACATGCCGTGGGAAAAAAAGCGCTAGCAGGTGGGTTTACTAAAAAAGATGCAGGGACCAGGCTAGCCGTATCTTTTTACTCGCCAGGACGAGCAAAAATATATCGGCGATCCTGGTGTGGAGGCAATGGAGGTTGCCACCCCCAAGTTCCATTTTCACAGGCAAAAAAAATCCCCCCACCAATCCATCTTTTTATCTAACCCCCCTTGGCAAACCAGAGGTTTGCCGGCGGAAGGTTAGCAAAAATCTGAACCACTGGGGGGATTTTTTGCTGTGTGAAAATAGAACTTGGAGGTGGAGAGAATCGAACTCTCGTCCTTAGGAAACAGTATCAATCACGTCTACATGCTTAGCACCTCTGGTATAAGTATTGGCTCTGATGGGAGGTGCCCCACTTGGAACCAATCTGATCCCTATTAGTCTCGAATTCTTGTTCTAGGAAACGAAAACAAGGTCCACACCAGGCAAGATGACGGTGATTCTAGCGCTCCTGGTCAAGCTACTAGGTCACCGAGCTGCTTAGACGGTTAGGTCTTAAGCTGCATTCTCCAAAACAACCTCTTCAGGCTGAACTAGAGCTACGACGTTAGTTTCGTCATTTGTGGTTTGCCAGATTTTTTAGGAGGCCAACTGACGTCCTCCGCATGCGGCGAGTGCCTTATTTCTAAGTCGACACCATTACACCCCCATAAAGTATTGTATCAAAAAAATATTTAATTGTAAAGTGTCTTAAGAGCTGATTCTTAAGGGTTTGCAATACGCTAAGAGTCAATTCTTTACACTTGAATCATTTTGGGGTTAAGTATATACTTCCCCACAACTTAAAGCAAGGATCCTAACATGGCTTTTGACCCAGGCGCCTCCGTTGACTTAAGCCCTTTTCTGAGCTCTTTAAAAGAGACTATGGATCGGCATCTGCCTCTCTCCTCTGCCAAGGCGTTAATTTTTCTAGAGTCGACCGCCCTTCAACAGACCTCACTGACGACGCTTGAGAATGTTATCTACATTTCCCCCATTGCAGGCAAGCTTGGAGTGAACGATATCTGCCACTTTTTGAGCGCTCGTGCTAGTTATTTCGAATCAACGCTGATCTGCGTGGCGAGTCTTGTGAACCACATTTTCTGGTCTGTTGTCTACACGGCACTTATGATCATAACGCTAGGTCTGAGCAGCAATATCAACCACTGCTTTAAAAAACACATTTACAACATCGCGCTTTCGGTCTCATGTGTTGCCATCAATGCTCTCGGGACGCTTGTCCCAACCTTTGGTGCCTATGCCAATATGGGCCTCATTTTCTTTTGCTATAAGATGATCTCTTGGGACTACTCTGACGATCTTGAGAATTTTGAACGGCCTCTGATTAAAGAAGTTCAAGAGATCTTCCGAAGGCAGAAAGAGAATATTCAGCTCTTCCTGCTTAATCACGTTGGAGATGATGGCCATTTTTATAGCACGGTTAAGGCTGCAGTCGACAGGTTCGGTGTCCGTCTAGAAGAGGCCAAGAATGTTGATGACCTTTTTGGCGCCTTTAAATATGCGTTCGAAAATTTTCAAACCTTTCAGCAGAGAAATCAGACACAGTCACCGATAGTCAGAGGGGGAAGCCTCAAGAGACAGGCAAGGATTTATGCATAATCCGCTGATTGCCTTTTACCTGCTAATGGCATAGACTTTTCTATATGTTTGCCCACAAAGAAAAAGAAACTTTCCCGCGCCGCGAAGAGCGGCTCTTAGAGCTATGGGAGCAAGAGGCTGTTTTTGAGCAGTCTTTGCAGATTAGAGAGGGATCACCTCTTTTTTCATTTTATGATGGCCCTCCTTTCGCAACAGGATTGCCCCACTATGGCCATCTTTTAGCCGGTACGATCAAAGATGTCATTCCGCGCTATAAGACGATGAAGGGCTTTTATGTGCCCCGCCGTTTTGGGTGGGACTGTCACGGTCTTCCTGTCGAAAATGAGATCGAAAAGGCTAAGCAGCTCTCTGGCGCGCCAGAGATCGAATCGTTCGGTATTGCCCGCTTCAATGAAGAATGCCGTAGCATTGTCCTTCGCTACACCGAGGAGTGGAAGGAGACGGTCGTCCGCATGGGGCGCTGGGTTGATTTCTCGGAGACCTATAAGACGATGGACCCCTCCTTCATGGAATCGGTCTGGTGGGCCTTCTACGAGCTCCACGCCAAGGGGCTAGTCTACGAGGGCTTTAAGGTGATGCCCTTTTCCGCCAAGCTGGGAACACCACTTTCTAACTTCGAAGCTAATCTTAACTACCGAGATGTAGACGATCCTTCCCTAACGGTTGCATTCCCTCTTGTGGATGACCCTAATACCTCTCTTCTTGCTTGGACGACGACTCCTTGGACGCTGCCTTCCAACCTGGCTCTTGCGGTCCACCCACACCACTCCTATGTTAAGGTCAAAGAGCAGTCTACGGGACGTCACTACATTCTGGCAGAAGCTCGCCTCAAAGCGACCTTCAAAGAGGGTTTTGAGGTTGTTGAGAAGTTTAAAGGGGCGAAACTGGATCGGCAACTCTATGAGCCTCTTTTCCCTTATTTTACCAGCCCCAAGCAGAAAGAAGCTTTCCGCGTCCTAACCGAAGAGGCGGTCTCTTTTGAGGAGGGAACAGGTATCGTCCATATGGCTCCTGCCTTTGGGGAGATGGACTTTTTCGCCTGCAAAAACCGCGGCATTGAACCTGTCTGTCCTGTCGACCACAATGGCAAGTTTACGAGTGAAGTGGCTCCTTACGAGGGGCTCTTTGTGAAAGATGCTGACAAGGAGATCATCAAGCAATTAAAAGGAGAGGGAAGAGTCTTCCATCATGGCCAGGTCCGCCACCGCTACCCTTTCTGCTGGCGCTCGGACACCCCGCTCATCTACCGCACCGTCCGCACCTGGTTTGTAGCTGTTGAGAAGATTAAGGATCAGATCATTGCCAGCAATCAAGAGATCCACTGGGTCCCTAATCACATCAAAGAGGGCCGTTTTGGCAAGTGGCTTGAAAATGCGCGCGACTGGGCCATTTCGCGCAATCGCTACTGGGGTACACCTATCCCGATATGGCGCAGCGATGACGGGGAACTCATTGTCATCGGATCGCTTGCCGAGCTCGAAGAGCGTACGGGGCAGAAAATCCCCGATCTCCACCGCCACTTTATCGACGAATTGACCTTTGAAGAAAATGGCAAAACCTTCCGCCGTATTCCTGAGGTCTTCGACTGCTGGTTTGAGTCGGGATCAATGCCCTATGCGCAAAACCACTACCCCTTTGAAAATGAAAAAGAGACGATGGAGGGCTTTCCTGCAGACTTCATCGCCGAAGGGCTTGATCAGACGCGCGGCTGGTTCTACACGTTGAATGTCCTCTCTACCGCCCTATTTAAAAAGCCCGCCTTTAAAAATGTGATCGTCAATGGGATCATTCTGGCCGAAGATGGCAATAAGATGTCGAAGCGGCTCAAAAATTATCCAGATCCCTCCCGCGTAATCAATGAGTATGGCGCCGATGCGATCCGCCTCTTTTTGCTCAATAGCCCTGCGATGAGTGGGGATGATTTGCGCTTTTCGGAAAGGGGAGTGGAGCTTGTCCTGCGTCAGGCGCTCATCCCTTTTTGGAATGGCTATCTCTTTTTAGCGACCTACGCAAATATCTACGACTGGAAGCCTAAAGGGGTCAAAGAGGCGCCAGTTGCCGGTATCGACCGTTGGATCCTCTCACGCCTCCAAAAGCTCATCGAAGAGGTAACTGCGGGAATGGAGAAGTATGAGCTCGCCACCGCTGTCGAACCTTTTATCGGTTTTATCGACGAGCTGACCAACTGGTACATACGTCGCTGCCGCCCGCGCTTTTGGTCTGATGTAGAGACTCCTGATCGCACTGAGGCTTTTGAAACGCTATATGTTACTCTGAAGACGCTGACCAAAATCGCAGCGCCTTTCATTCCCTTTTTGAGTGATGAGATCTACCGCCAGCTAAAAGGCAAAGAAGATCCCATCTCTGTCCACCTGTGCGATTTCCCCGAAGTGGATGCTCGTTTTAGAGATCCTCTGCTTGAGGCGGAGATGGCTGCCGTGCAACAGGTCGTATCGAGCGGACACGCTCTGCGCAAAGAGCACAAACTCAAAGTGCGCCAGCCGCTCAAAGAGGTGCGTGTTGTCGCAGCCCATCCTGAGACTCTCGCTGCGCTAGACAGGCAAAAACTACTCATTGCCGAAGAGCTCAATGTGCATTCGGTTATCTGCACAGGAGATGAGAAGGGCGTTGTGACTCTCTCCTGCAAGCCCAATTTCCGCGTTTTGGGGAAGAAGGTGGGGGCAAAGATGAAGCTGGCGCAACAGACGATCAAAACACTTTCTCAGTCTCTTCTTAACCAGCTGCTAGCGGGTAGTTCTATTGAGATAATGGTGGATGGAGAAACCTTTACCCTTACTCCAGAAGATGTCGAAGTGGAGCGCACGGCGCTTGAAGGGGTTGTAGCCCGCACAGTAGGTGACATTACTGTGATTCTAGATACCACACTCGATGAGTCTCTTCTCGCCGAGGGGCTTGCCCGCGAGCTCATCAACAAGGTAAACACTATGCGCCGCGAGGCTGGCTTTGAAGTGACCGACCGCATTACCCTTACCATTGATACCACACCAAAGGTCAAAGAGGCTTTTGACCTCCATCGTGACTATGTGACCCACGAGGTGCTAGCAGTGGATGTGATCTTTGGAAGTGGAGGGGGGACAGAGTGGGATCTTAACGGCGAAAAAGCCACGATCTCAATCGCCCTTTCTTCCGTTTAATCTTTCTTTCCAGAAGTAGCACGCTGATGTGCATCGGCTCTACCGCTTTGGCAGCCTCCAGATAGGGGGTAGCATCTTCGCCTCGGGCTAAGCGATAAAATCCAAAAAGAACCATCAGTCCGCGGTATTGGCTATAGTGGAAAGTCTTCTGGTTGGGGCAGACTCTCTTTAACGAGAGCTCAGGGAAAACCCTGGCAAATTCACCGAGCTTTTTGCGGCGCAGACACTGATCGGCATAGTTAACGCGAGCGAAGAAATAATCGGGATGTTTTTCGTAAGAAATTCCGATCAACTCTTCGACCCGTTTGACCTGCTTTTTCTGCGCGCAGACGTAGGTGAGTAGATTAAGCACCTCGGGGAAGCGGTCGTTTTTCTTGGCAAAAGCTTCTATATCTTCCACCGCCTCGCGCGGCTTTTCCTGCGCCTGCTCTACCAAATACTCGTAGCGATTGAGCTCGCTATGGGGCATGCGTCCTTTTAGGTTTTCCTTAATTGGATTGAAGGTTATCTGGTAGCTCTCCCCGTCGGGAGCTGTGACTGTGAGTAATTCCATGGGCGCAGCATAGCAATTGCCATCATTAAGATTGTGTTAAAAAAGCACTTACTTTAAAATTGGGTCTTATCGTTTTCAACCCAACCGTGGAGGTTACCCATGTCAGTAACAAGTTCAATGATCGATACAGCTAGCGTACAAGGATATGCAGCGATGGAGCGCTTCCAAGAGCTTCTTGGACAAGAAGAAAAGGTTACCAGTACGTTCCCTGCACATGTCGAAACGGCGGATCAGTTTGGTAAAGATATCGAAGCAGAAGCAAAAAGATACCAGTACCCAGTAGAGGGTTTCACACCCGTAGCCTCAGAGCTCGAAGGTTCTAAGGTTGTATTTGGAACGCGCATGGGGGAAGTTAAAGGGCAGGCCGAAACCATCAATGCGTTTGCAGAAAAAGTCGCTGCTGAGTGCAAAGATATGAGCGTGGTGACACCACCCTCCGCTCGCACTTTTGCGAATGCTGAAAAAATTGATCCCCAACTAGCCTCGCTTTTGCAAAAGGCTTTTAACGGGGTGACAGAAAATAATAAGCAGCTACTAGCTTGGGAAACTGCTCTTGTTGCTTTGCAACAACAAATGACAACACATATCGCAACAGCAGAGAAATGGATGCCCACATTTTGTGATATCGTTACGAATAAAGGTGATCCACTTTCATATCTCCAGTGGACTAGATGGACTTCGGTCGCAGCGCCAGCTGAATCGGCTACTGGTACTGACAGTGCACTAGTTGTTGATCCAGATGGAATCCTTGTTAAAAAAGACTAGGCTTTATCAGCTATTCGGAATAAATGACCCCGCTTTACTGCGGGGTTTTTTTTACGCGCAGAAGCGTGGGGAAAAACTGTTCATAAGTGACGGAAAAAGCTGATTTGAAGAGGGATGGAGAAGTTTTAAGAAAAGATTTAGGCCTTTTTAAAAAACAGATTAAGATGGATGTAAGTAGTTGATTATAGGTGGGATAGGGAGGTTCTCTATAGATACGCCTATGGCTCCTAGAGAGAATCTTTGGAGGCTCTGTAGGCGATGTGGAAATTCTGTTCATAAGTGAGGCAAAATAACAAAGAATATGTTATACTTTCAGAAACTAATTGGAGTGATCGATGTCTAATATGGTTCAATTCCCAACTCATAATGTGGTTGGTACTACGCAAATTCAAAATAATTCTTACCCTTCACCTGCTCAAAGAGGGCTGGAAGCGGGATCGAGCCTTCAATCCTCTTCGAAGGAAAGTGGGGGATTTTTTCGTGCAATCCTTAATTTCTTTAAGTGGCTCTTTTGCTGCAGCGGCGATAAAGCAGAAGAGCTTTCGGTATTTGGCAAGTTCTTCGAAACTAAGATCAAAGAGGCTTGGCCTCAGCACAAGGATCTAGATAGTGACGCTGCGCGCATGGAAGCGGCCGTGCGCATTGTCGAAGGAGATTTTGGCAACATGGAAGACCCTGCGCGCACCCATTTTCGCCTAGACTTTGCCCGAGAGCTTCTTAAAAGAGACGATTTAAGCACAGTGCAAAGAGAGCGCATGCACGCCTCACTAACGATCTTAGCGAATAATATTACGGGTGTCGATACGACCACTCTTGAAACTACCATCGAAGGAATTGCAGGTCGCGCAGAATGGTTACGCACCCGCATGAGTGATGGCACGCAGCTTAAGAAAGATTTCCTCTTAAGTCACCTTGAAAGCAGAGGTTTCCTTGTAGGCCAAGCGGTAGACAATGGCGACTGCTTTTTTGCCGCCTTTGCTGAGAGTCTCTCCCATCTGAAAGGAGAGCAGTTCACTCACAAACAGATGCGCTGCGATGTGGCAGCAGCGCCTCGCTCTGACATGATTATTCAAAGGATTGGAGCTGATAGAAGTGCCGGAGGGTACTCAGATATCATCGAGTGGGGTGAAAAAGTTGCCCAGAGTTGCGATGAGGGCGTTGTACCCATTTGGGGACGTGGCAACATCGGAGGGGTGCTTCTCTGCAACAAATACCAGGTTAATTTGGTAGTGTATGATGTTTATGCAGACCACGAGAGTGCGCTTCAGATTGCAGAGAATGAATTTACACCAGAGGGTGGAAAAGCTGCCGAGACGATCTACATGGCCAGCTACCCGGGCCATTTCTTTCCGATCATTCCAAGAGCAGGGGCATAGGGGACTGCAGTCCCTCACCTGAATCGATCGCCCGCATTTTAAAGGTATAGTGCGGGCTTTGTATTTCTAGCCAGTAGGGGAAGGGGAATTCCGTCCGACGGCTATCAAAGTAGAGTTCCACCACGCATCCAGCAAGGCGTGTCTTATCCTGTGGCCAGACGGCCCTTACAATCTCATAGCGCGGGCAAGTGACTTTCATACCGTTGGCAACCATCTGTGGTAGCCATAGCTTGCGGCGATCCATTTCACCGGCAAAGGGGGGAGGGCCGATTCGCTTGCGGTCGCGCTCAGGGGTCGGCTTAAGATTCATCGTCAAGATCTGGGCGAGCAGGTGATCTGATTTTTCAATAAAGATCCACTGTCTTTGAGAGTAGGAGTAGCACTGGCGCAGGGTGTTGTTTTCCATGTCGAAGGAGTAGCCCATCCAGGAGCTATGGCCGGGCGCGCGCCTGGCTACCCACTCTTTCCATGGCGTTTTCTCTGCATTAAAACTGGCTTGAGGGACGGTGATCTCTTCTAAGACGAAGCGTCCTCCGATATTTTCGCGGATGGTAAGGACGGAGTAGTTGCTGCCCTGGGCGGTTACAACAAAGTCGCCAGGTTTGCCTTTAACCATACGCTCTTTGAGAGAGGTGGTGGAAGCTGCATATCCACTGGAGAGAAAAAGTGAGAGGATGAGGACTAAAAAAAATTGCATAGCAGGGCTCATTATACGCTGCTCATTGGGCGCGCTCAAGTGAAAATTTTTTCCTATTTAACAAATAAGTTGGTAGATTGGGGGTATGAAACGTTTTTTTCTTCTGATTCTTTTGCCCTTTGTCCTTTTCGCTCAAGAAGAGACGCTCCCGAAAGAGCAAGAAGTGCAAGCCATCGACAAGCAGATTGAAGAGCTCCAGGACATGAAAGCTAAGTACACTTCGTCGGCTAAGCGTAATGCGAATAAGGCGATGCGCTGGCAGTTTCAAAAAGAAAATTATTCCGATGCGCGCAGGGCTTGGGACCTGGTCGCGCGCGATAAGAAAATAGTAGAAGAGATCCAAGTCCAGATCGATGATCTCGAGGCGAGGAAACGAGAGCTCAATGCAAACTAAATCTTTTCTGCGGCATCTCTATCGTGATTCTTTGGGGCTGCTCACCGATCTCTATGAGCTGACCATGGCCTATAGCTATTGGAAAGAAAAGCTCTGGAATCGAGAAGCGGTCTTTCACCTTTTCTTTCGGAAACAGCCTTTTGGTGGTCCTTTTGCACTCGCTGCTGGGATCGAGATGGCTATCGATTATATCCAAAATTTTAAATTCGATCGATCCGATCTGGACTATCTAGCTAGCCTTGAAGCCCGAGGGGGCGGACCTCTCTTTCCTGAAGCTTTTCTAAAGGAGCTGGAGCAGACGGAAATCGTTCTTGATGTCGATGCGATGGTGGAGGGGAGTGTGGTCTTTCCCTACGAGCCGTTGATGCGCGTCCAGGGACCCATCTGGCAGGCGCAGCTTATGGAGTCGGCGCTGCTCAATATTGTGAATTTTCAAACGCTGATCGCAACGAAGGCCTCGCGCGTGGTATGGGCAGCGCGGGGTGATCATGTCGTCGAGTTTGGGCTGAGGCGCGCACAAGGGATTGATGGGGCGATTGCGGCCTCAAGGGCGGCTCATGTCGGCGGCTGCCATTCGACCTCCAATGTGCTAGCAGGAAAGCTTTTCGGCATTCCGGTGGTAGGCACGCACGCCCACAGCTGGGTTATGACCTTTGAGGATGAGAAGGAGGCGTTCTCCTCCTTTGCCAGGGCCTTCCCCACAAACACGGTACTGCTCATCGATACTTATGACACTCTCCGAGGGGTCGACCGCGCGATTGAAGTAGCGCAAGAGCTCAGAAAAGAGGGGATCGAGATTAACGGGGTGCGGCTCGATTCGGGAGACCTAGCGCGGCTGAGTAGAGAGGTTCGAGTAAGACTCGACGCTGCAGGCTTTGAAAAGGCGGATATTATGGCAACTAATGAGCTGGATGAACGTCTCATCTCCGATCTCAAACACCAAGGTGCTAAGATTAATGTATGGGGTGTGGGAACTAATCTTGTAACGGCAAAAGAGCAGCCTGCTCTCGATGGTGTCTATAAGTTAAGCGCTGTCCAAAATGAGCGCGGGACGTGGGACTATCGCCTCAAAATTTCTGAGCAGGTAATTAAAACGACGCATCCTGGTATTTCAGGTGTGAGGCGCTATTTCAAAGGGGGACGTGCTGTGGCAGGTATGCTCTACGACATTCATAGCCCCCAGGTTGATGCGCCAAAAATTATCCACCATACCGATCCGGGAGCTACCCTTCAGGTGGATCCCACCTGGGAGGTGCGTGAGCTGCTCGTCCCGATGGTCAGGCGTGGAAAATTGGTCTATGCTTTCCCACCACTTAGCGAGATGCGCAGGGAAGGAGAGCGCCAATTAGAGGCCTTTAACCCTGAAATGCGCCGCTTTCTCAATCCCCAAGCTTTTTTTGCCGGGATGGAGAGCGGGCTCTATGAACAGAAACTGAGTATGATCGAAGCCATCACAAAGAAATCATGAAAGCACTTGTTATTTTCGATATGCAAAATGATTTTATGCCCGGGGTGAGCTTTCCAGTCTCC
>SDBV01013386.1_pt1 | contig 10447 bp, 9 predicted proteins | sample 2277081 | NCBI WGS metagenome assembly SDBV01 (sample SAMN10402039, study PRJNA504765) | marine sediment metagenome | isolation source: marine sediment core GS10_PC15, 223 cmbsf | place: Arctic Ocean: Southern Knipovich Ridge | collected 2010
CGTCTTTGTTGTGTGGTGGGTTTGGGAAGGTTTTTAATATGCTTGGCGTCTATTTGTTGGCCCGATTTTATTGGAAGTTCGTTTATCTTTTTGATTATATCCTTTCCTTTGTCCGGAGAGCCATCTTTTCCTGCTGTTTCTTTGATAAACACTTTGTCTTTTTTCAAATTATCGGCAACCTCGATAGGATTTGCGTCTTTTCCGTCCTCTGGAATAAAAAAATCAACGCCCACGATTGGTTTATCGCCCTTGTCGCCTTTCTTTCCTTCCTTTCCGTCCTTTGGAACCACGAAATCAACCCCGGCAATAGGTTTATCCCCCTTGATTCCAGTATCTCCTTGTTTCCCTTGCTCCCCGCGAATCTTTTTAATAATGGCAGACGTATGTTTTCTTTCTTCTAATAAAGCTTCATTGACTGCCTCTTGCATATCGAGTTTAAACTGCTGAAGGAACTGTAAAATAGCGACAGTTGGGTTGCGCTTTATTTCTAACATCAATTTTACAAGTTGTGGATCTGCCATTGCTTTATTATGTGTATGTGGTACAATTGGTATATGTTTATAATAGGTGTACTAGCATTCGCCATAGCAATCAATCTTTTAGGATTTCTAAATGCTGTCTTGCTTGTTATTGGTGGATTTCTATTATGGGGAGCTTTTGGTGGCGATTAACATTAATCAGGCAACTCTCTAATTATCCTTTCCATACCCTCTCTTACTGCTGGTTCTACAACATCACCAGAGTCTTCGAGTAATCTAAGCACCTTTATAAGGGCGCGTTTTACAGCTTTTGATGTGATAACATCTTTTCCAATTTTAGCTACTCCTGTTAATATAAGAGAGCTTAATAGTATTGGGTTTGTTACCAAGCCGGTTAATGCGGCTGCTGTAACGATACCACCAGTTAATCCAGCAACAACAATATTCTTTCGTAGTGCGCTTACAGCTCTTTCTGCAAAACTCGTATCAACAATTCTGACGACATTATCTGCCATGTTGTCTATTGCCTTAAATTGAAGTGATTCTGTTTTTAAGATAGCTTTTAAGTCAACCGCTTCATCTGGTAATGTTTCAGCCACAAACTCATTTACAGCGCGCCTAACATCAAATACTGCATTTTTTCTAACATTATCTCCTGGGTTTGAGCCGAATATATTTGGAAACTTCTGCTTTATAATACCATCAAACTTCTGACGTGCTTTAAAAAGCCCACTTAAATTAAACGTCTCTATGCTCCTTATCATCTCGTCTATTACAGCATCATAAGCATTTTCGAGGGTTTTATCTCCACCAAATACAATCCTACTCTGTTCTTTTACAAGGTTTAATTTCTTTCTAAGTTGGTTTTCGTTAAAGATCGCATTAAATCTTTTCAAACTCTCTTTTATAGTCGCATCGCTCTGTTTGATTGCGTTTTTAACAGAAGCTATATTATCTGTGGCATTTTTTGATTTGCTCACAATACCCTCAACGGATTTTGCAACCTGCCTGTCAAACGCAGATGGTTTAAGTTCAATGGTTTTAAATGGGCCAAACCCACCAGTTTCACCTCTTCCAGCGGCTAATGCTAATTTTTTATCTTTTATAGATAGTTTGGGAGCCACAATATCAAGAGCTTCTTGTGCTATCTGTTTTGCCAACCCCTTTTCAAGTCCAGTTGTTGCTCTTGAAGCAACAGGAGCGGCTGCATCAAGAGTTCTTTTGGCTACACCCTTGCCTCCTTTAACAAATAATTTACCACCAACAAGATCTAATCCTAATTCTGCCAAACCACCAACAGCTCTAATGTCGCGCCCAAGAGCTGGGTCGTTAGCATCAATTTTATTCATTAGTTCCGCACCGCTTTGTGCAACAGATATAACTCTGCGCCCAACACTCGTATTCAAAAAAGCATCTAACCCACTTAATGCCACCTCCTTTGCTTTTTCTTCCAGCTTCTTTGGCGTTATAGCTTTAACTCCGCCAACAATAGCATCAAAAGCAAGGTTTGATGCAGTAGATGCACCAGCCCCAAGTATTTGAAAGAATGTACGCTTTTTCTTCTGTTCGCCCCTTGCTTCTCCTTCAAGCGCTTTTTGTACTGTCGCACCACCCTCTATAAGGCGTCTAGTAACAGTATCTTTTACCCTACCAAAGAATCCCCTCTCTTGTCCGTCTATTATTGTGTTTTGGTTCTCTTGGGTGTCGTATTTCTTTTTGAAATCATTCACAACAAACCGAATGTTTTCTTCGGGTTCATCTTCTCGTTCCATGCGTTGAACGATTGAGTCTAATCTTACTCTCTCATGTTCTTGTAGCATAATTTAGTATATTAGTAATCCCATCTATCTCTTGATGCTTTCGACTCATTGGAAATATCAAGTTCTTCGTCTGTAACCGGCTGGATACCCGCCAAAAGATTGTCAGCTAAGTTTTTAATATCGAGATACATATCTTCAAAAGCACTAACGTCTCTACCAGCACGGGCATTTATCTCAAACTTGTTTTCGATTGATCTTTGTATAGAAAGAATTGTTAAACCAAGAACCGCATCACGAACCTCGTCTTCACTTTTTAGATTTGGAAGTGTTCGTGAATAAATCCTAACGTCGTTATCCGTAAGAACACCAACCTCTCCGTACACACCACGAGCAAGGTTTGGAACGATGGCCGAGAGTTGAGCTTTAATTATTTGTGCCTTTTTATCAAATGGGTTATTAGATCTTATTGTGCCAATTATCGGGCCAGTAGCTTCATCTTGAACAAGTTTTTGTAGTGTTGCTACTTGGTGTATTACGTTAATTGTCTTTTCTAATGATTGAATAGTTGAAGAATCTACATCTTTCCCACCAGCACTCGCTCTTATAACTCCTACTGTATCACCTCTTTCGAGAGCTATTTGTTTTCTACGATTTAGTTCAGCACCAACAGCGGCCTTATATCCATCTTTAGTCGGTACATCGTCCAACCTGAATCCACTAAACGGAGTCATAATAGTATCTGCATCTCTAACAACGCTTCCAGTAAGTCCGCCCCCAACTGGTTTTCTATCTCCAAAGTTTTTAATTGTGTCTCCGGTGAATGGATTAATTAAAATGTGTGTTCCATCGCTTAATTCAACAATCTGTCCTTTTGTTCCTTCTTCAGAAAAGATATCCATTATTTTTTCAGCTTCATTGATAGATGCGCCATTCTTTAACAACTCTTGGAATATTTGATTTCTATTGGTAAATTCTCCCTCTTCGCCAGTTATTAAATCATCAACAATACTAGATAGCATAGTAAGTCGTTTTCTCTCTTCGAGTACTTTGTTTCTTTCCAATGCGAGTTTTTGAAGTTCTTGTAGTTCTTTCTTGTTGGTGTTCAGATTCTCTTCGAGTTTATCCCGTCTGTCTAAAATCCTGTTTATATCTTTTTCTGCGATAGCCAATTCAATTTCTGCTATTAATCCATCGCGAGTAGCTTCTAAAACGGAAACACGTTGAATACCAGCCGCTTCCACTCCTGTTAAAATCCCACCAAACGAACCAGCGCGCATGAATGCTCCTGAAGAGATGCCGAATTGCTTTGTACTGGCAAGGGATCGTCTATTTAAATCCTCCATCTGTGTAATACGAGTAGCGAAAGTTGATTGAATAGAAGCGATAATACTTCTTTGAGCAGCAGTTAGTGCCTTTTGCGAAGCATCTAGTTGAGCGGTAATGGCTGCAAGATCTTTTTCTAGGGCATCTTGTTGTGCTTTAAGCGCTATAGCATCTGCACCTACTTCAATACCGAGGGCTTCGCGCTCCTCTTTTGTGAAGGCACCAATTTCAGGTTCTTTCGGGGGTTCAGTAACTGGTTGTTCTACTTCAGGTTCTTTTTTCAACCCATCAACAAACTTCATAGCTTCGTCAACCTCGTCCCTAACACCCTCTCCGCTTATAATTGTAGGAGGTTCAACTGTTTCTTGTTCTATTTTGCTTGCAGCGGTTGATTCTTGCGGAGTTGCAGGAACAGCAACAAATCTTCCCTCGGGATTGAACATAAACCGACCCGCAGCTCCGAGGTCGACAATATCGCCCTCAATAAGCTTGGTTAGGTCTGGTACTTGTCCTCCTGGTAATGCGTTTATTGGTTGTTGTTGGAACATATCAGTATGATAGGTTTTTATTTATAAATATATATCCATTTTCTCCATTGCCTCCTGCGGTTCCTCCACCAGTTTTAGCACCTCCAGTTCCTCCTGCCACAGTAGTAGAACCTGTATTTGCGGTAAGAGTATTATAAACAATTCTAACGTATCCTCCTGCTCCACCACCACCTCCATCGGCATTAGCCCCAGTCGCTGCCAATCCATCTGCTCCAAATACATTTATTGCCCCAGTAAAGTTCAAAGCCCCTGCACATTCCAGTATGAGAGCTCCGGCCGAGGTACCTCCGTCTCCTCCTGTGGATACAGATGCTGCACCGCCTCCAGCTGCTCCACCCCCTACGAAGATATCTGTGTATCTTAATAATTCGATACTGTCACTTTGAGCATAGGATGCTGGTGTCACCAAACTGCTCACTGTTGTTCCTCCACCAGCTGTAGATTGGTAAGAGCCCCCAGTCCCACCATCTGATTTTATTATAAATATATCTCCATCAGTACCACTTACACCAGGGGCATTGTTGCCTCCGGCTCCCGGACTTCCTCCGTTAGCTACATCTTGAATAGTCCCCGCTATTGTACAATCGCCAGATACTTTTAAGAATATCGCTGTTCCAGTAGCAGATGAGTTTGAAAAATTAAGAACTCCCCCCACAGGGATATCTATAGATGTGTAATTCTTTACAACAATTTTCGCTCCCGCTGAGTTGATAGTCACTGTTGTCGTTGCGGTAGATAAAGCACCATCAGAACCATCTCCTCCAAAATGTGTTATTTGATCTCCTAAATCTATACCATTATAAGTTGTGGTCGCAAGACTTGTTGTCCCAGAAAATGTAGCATCTCCACTCACGCTTAACACACCACTTATTGTAGTAGTAGATAATGTTGTTGTACCACTCCATGTATAATCTTGATCTTGTCCGATAAAATCTGCGTTCAGATCTCCATCAGCTTCAGTAACGGGCACCATAGTTCTCGCAGTTGAGGTCGCACCAAAATCTTCTGCCATTGCGAGGTTCTTATAATCAACTGCGCTATGAGTTGAGGTTGCGGTTCCTGCAGCCAATTCAGCTGGGGTTGCACCGATACCAATTCCGGGTACAGATTCGGTTAATGGCACTCCTCCTGCTATTACATCTGCATCATGTTGGAACTTCGTTATAAACTCTCTGTCATCGGTGGCTGGAGTCGATGTGGAATTAATCCTTGGATAAGCAGTATTTGTAAATGTCCAAATTCCAGTAATCGTCTCATCGTTTAATTTAAACGTAGATTGATTGTATAACTGAGGAGGATTTGAAACTATAACCTTTAAACCTCCTGCGTGTGCTTTCTTTAGGGTTGCATCGGTTGTATAAGGAGATACGAACTTCAACCCTCTTGTTACTCCTGTTAGAGTAGCTTTTGTAGAACTTCCATCCTGGGAAATCCCCGTAAATGAGATAAACTCGATGTTTGAACGCCCTGGTTCAATTGTGGCATATCCAACCTCTCCAAAATCAGTCATTGACAACTCTGTACCATCGGGAGTTGTAAAATCAGCCAAAACAATAGATGACGCACTGGCTGAAATGGACGATGATAGGGTAGTTGGCTCTGCGCGAACAAAGTTAATCGCACCGAACGCTAATTCTTGTTCAATTCGTAAATCATCGAGATACTGATGATTAATGTTATATAAATATCCCCCAAATGCACCGATAGCGATGATTCCACCAATGATAATTGTCGACAATGATATAAATGCTTTTCTCATGAACGTTGTTTTACTGGTTTCTTATTTGGTAATACGACATTTCCACCTGTTGCTAAAATCTCCCAATAGTAATTCACTTTATCTGATTCAAACTTTACTGCAACCTCATAAAAATCTTTAGCTACTACATCAATAAATTTACGGAACTTTGGAGTAGTATCTTCCTCGGTTGGCTGGTCTCCTAATGGGCTATCACCCAATGGATTATCTCCTAATGCCCCACTCGATGAAGGATTGAAAAGGATATTGGAGTCGGTTCCTTTAATCTTTTTCTCCAATTCGCCCGTAAAACCATCAAAATCATATAAAAGGGTAACTTTAAGTGTAGTATTGGATTTTATATATCCCTCAACATACCATTCGTCAAACGATTTGAGTTCATCTCTATCTCCATAGCTTCGATATGCAAGATTAGCAATATGGTGAATAGGTAGACCATTATCCGATGTTCCTGTAAATAGCTTGTAGGTTTCCGAGCTCTCGTTTGAGTGTCCATAGAAATCTGAATCAATAATAGCAAACTTTCTAACAGGAAGAAGCTGTGGGGTCTGCCAAAACCTTTTAAATCCGCTTGGTGTCTGGCGTGTTTCGAGTATATAGACCTTACTGGCGTTTGGGTCACATATATAAATCCTATTCTTGTTGGATTTTATGTGTCCACCAGTCCATGTCGCATTGTCAAAGTCCGGTTTTATAGGGTCAGACAAGTCTTCTATGGTTGGGCTCTCCAACTGCTGAGATTGTTGGATAAGTCGCAATCTCTTGTCAACTGTCAAGTATACCACAGAACTGCCTGCCTCTGCAATAAAGTCTGCCGAGAAGGCACTCTCCCCTGTGCTGGTGCTCAACTTCTTAGATTGAAGCGTTTCTACAAGAGTTCCGCCAACATCGAACTGTTCAAAGAATGTTCGGAATATATCGTTATCTCCTGAAAACATAATCATCTCTTTATATAGTGGCGCAAACCCGCGACACACATCGTCCAATGTAAACAATTCTCCCTCACCTGGAACCCTCGGAGATGAGAATGTGAAATCTATATAATCGTCGTTAGCTGATATGTATACAAGATTAGATGTTGAAGACCCTATATATGCTTGGTTATTTAAAACCTTTATAAAGTTGTTTGTAAACCCCGCTGCTGGTTCTACGTTGTGAGTTATAATCTTTTGAATAGCAAAGTCTCCTGCTGCCACGCCACCAGATGAAGGATCCGGGGTTACACCGGTTAGAGTTGTGGTTGTTTCTCCTCCTGTGTAAGCATATTCTACCCCATCAATTAATATCATTTTATTATTGGTATTAAAGAAACCGGCAGAAACCCAAGAACCAGAACCTTTCTTTGTTATAGTGTTCGAGGTAACGGAAAGTATCTCTGCCACTCCTCCTCCCCAGTTATATATCTTTGAATCTCCAACTATAAACAAAAGAACCTGTTTCTTTTCGGTATCATCCCACCAGGGAGCAAATTGAAACTCTGTTGTAGCCCAAGAATCGGCCACACGAAGCCAGTTTATATCTCCGTCTGCGTCTATAAACCTAACCTCAAGTTCATCGTCATAAACTCTTAGGTTTCTTTCATTTCCCCTCGATGTCTTCCAATCAAATGATTTTAAAATTGGTGTAGTATTTGAGGCATCAGCACCATCAAGTTCATATCCTCCTCTAACGACAATCTTTTCTGCATCATTAATAAGAACGTTTTGAGAACCTACAATCAATGCTCGTTTATTAACATTAGTCTTGTCGGGTTTTGTTCTATACCCTATGAAGTTTGATACGAGTTTGTGTGACATCAGTAGTATTGTGCTTGTTTGGGTAATTTCTCACTCGGATGATCTTCTTCCCATTCGGTATACAATCTAACCAACTCAGTTTTAAAGAATCCTATATCGAACTGGGCCGTACCACCCTTTTGGAGTTGTTGCGAGATAATAATGGCTAATTCATAGAAATATAGATTATACGAGGTTTCGTCAACGTTTATAATATCTGTTGCATCATCGGTTGTCTGTTGCCAGTTTCCATCGGTGTCTTGGAACATAAACTTTGAGTAGTATTCAATTTCATGGATAACACCAAGCCGCGAGATTATCTCATCTACCCGGAAGTCGGTGTCAGCCGTTCCGTCGTAAGTAATTGTAACTCTTAGATAGTCAATGTTTTCTACATCAACTGTTCCAGTTTCCGTAGCTCCGTTCCAATCAAACCTAACAAGATTCCAGCCAGTTACAAATGAGCCAAAATGTGGTGTTGTAACTGTTCTGTTCCAAAAAACTGTATCACTATTACCCCAACGAAGGTCTACGTTGGTAAAAGCTGATACGTCTGGTATATAAATCCATAAGAATATTGAGGATTTCTCATCGTGGTCGGTTAAATCGAGGGCATTAACTAAAGTCCTCTCAATATATGCAGTAGTACCACTCCCGTCCACGTCAAACACAACAGAAGCCGAGCTTTGAACGAATTCCCTAGAATCAACTGCGACATTCTCTGCATCGTCCCCCACCGCCCAAGCATTCGGTGAACTACCAAGAGAATTCATGTTATCGAGTGCTTTTGAGTCAGATGCTACGTTCTTCGCATATCTCAAGTATTGTATGCCGTTTTTCCAGCCAACGTGTGCGGTTTCTGGATCTTTAAGCAAATCAAACTGCCGAGCTTGTTTTTGTCGTGGATTGTTTCTTTCGGAACGAGATACTTGTGGACGAATATCAATTAACGTCTTCAAATCACCGTCGTCTGGGCCTTCATAATCATATACTTTGTCATAAAAAGTTCTCGTGAACTCTCTGCGGGTCGGAGGTGGGTCTACTTTAGTCAACAAAGTTTGCCCTGTGCGCCTCATGGCCGCAGAAAGGTTTTGAACTTTTGATAAAGACGTACCTCCTAAAATACCGGTTAGATCGTCTTCGATGTCTTGGCGTGTGTAGGGCATAGATAATTAATTAGTATTTGTATCCACGACTGATTTTGTTTTCTTTTCTTCTTTTCTATGTGATATCGTTTTGCATATCCAAAATCGTAATTCCAAGCGAGTTTCTTTATAGAACTGTCATAACTATCAAAAATAAACCAATGTTTTCCTTTTTCGTAACCAATTAACGTAGTCCAGTGTGTATCCTGTCTACCTTTTGGTTTTATATATAATCCTGCACCATCGGACATCCAAGCAAGAACCGAAACTCCAAGAGGTGAAAATTCAAGTGCCTCCATCAATAATTCCTGCTTCTTTGCGAGTTTTGCCCGTTTAAATACCCATTCGTGCTTTACATCATAATCCTCGAGCCACCTTCGTCCAATGTTAAGGTATTTACCCTCCATTGGGTCGGGGCTGTAATACTTTTCTACACTATCAACAAACTCCAACGGAAGAAGATAGTCATCAATCACTCCGTGTTTGCGGATTGCCTCTATAACTGTGTGAGGAGAGTTCCCTGGTGGCTTTGTTCCTGCCATTACACCAACAAATCGCTCACTCCAGTTATTTTCTACTCCGTATTGTCTTTTATAAAGGATCTCCAGAGCATTAAGAATTGCGTATGCAGTACAATTAAACGTATCAAATAAGTCGTTCTGCTGAGATTCAAAACTTGGAAGATATTCAAACCAATTACCACCGGGTTGAATCGGGTCTTTTGTTATCTTTCTACCACCCAAAACATATTCCTCTGGCTCTATGGTCTTTGGTGGAACAAATCCGTAATTCTTAATTGTCTCCATAATTGGTAATCGAGAGTGTGCCATCTCTTGTGATAAAATCGTTTAACTTCTCCTTAATCCATACAACGTCAGTCGCTATGGTACTAATCGCTGCCTTTTGATTTCCAACTTCCCTTGCTGCATCTAAAATGTCAGATGCTGCACCTCTGTTGTTATAAATTAACCAACCAAACACTGCAGACACTAAGCCGAAAACAATAGTTACTACAACAAGGAACGCCTTCCAGGTAACGTAGTCCTTTAATTTAACGTCTATTTGACTCATGTTACCAAGAAATTGATGAGATAGTCGACGTTCCTGATGCTGTAATTACATAGAATGGCCCAGAATGAGGATTCTCTAGGTTCATCTCCCAACAATCATTTGCCACCAATAGATACCCAGCAGGGGGCGTAGATGTTGAACTGCCTTGAATATAGGCAGTTACTCCCGCCTGATTACAGATTGCTCCGTAGTTTCGGGTTATATCCTTTGCCAATGCCACTACTCCTGCAGATGTGGCAGTTGTAGAAGCGCTGGTGATAGCTCCTGTTGTATAACTAACAGTCCTCTCAAGACCTCCGATAATAATATCCAGTGGATTTGACAACACAAGTCCGATTGTGATGAGGGATACAATCAATGCAATTACTGATAATTTTTCTTTCATGGTTATTAATTACTTGTAAACCACCCAAGCCCCCCGAAGGGGGCGTGTGGTCAGAACTGAATGACAGCTGCGCTCAGTGTGCCGGTTGCATAGTCAATATACCCTCCTGTTTCGTCGTGAAGGTCGACTACCTCTGTTCTGGCTGCAGTACATGCACAGGTGAAGAGTCCGTTACCAATTGTTAATTTCGATGTGGTCAATG
>SDBV01013387.1_pt1 | contig 10447 bp, 8 predicted proteins | sample 2277081 | NCBI WGS metagenome assembly SDBV01 (sample SAMN10402039, study PRJNA504765) | marine sediment metagenome | isolation source: marine sediment core GS10_PC15, 223 cmbsf | place: Arctic Ocean: Southern Knipovich Ridge | collected 2010
AGACCAAAGGCGGTATTGTTCACCGCTATTGCCGCAGCTATAGATGAAAAAGCTCGGTCGGGCGATAGTCCATCATTTGAATCACTGCCACTGTCTGCATCTACCCAATATACTTCCGCAAAGGCAGCATTTGGATTCTTGGCTATCTCAGCAGTATTAGCTCCAACCTGAGTCAGAGCCGCACCGCTTCCACCTTCAAACCTATACCCACCGACAACATCCCAACAGTTGATTGCACTCCATACTGAACTGCCCTGGGTGTCAACAATGTTGGAGACTAAGGCTTCTGTGCCGTTCTCAAATTTACAGTTTTCAATGAGGATTCCGGTACAGGCGGTTGTAGCGAAGTTAATTACTGCGGTACTAAAGATGCCTCGGAACCATGAGTCCTTGATTACACCGCGATTACAGCCGACCAAACTTATCGAATGGGTACAAGCATCACCATTGACAAATCCGTTATGCTTGAATCGCTCGATGTAAAGTCTATCTGCCGTAGCCGTTGTAAGAATTGCAATGGCGGCTTCGGTTGTATTGGCGTTGTCTTGGACTTCTATGTCAATCAGTTTGCAATCGGTTCCTGTGACGGAAATCGCCTTGACCAAGGCATCTATGGACACCACGACTCGCACATTTGTGATGGAGACATTTGCAGCCGAAACCGTAAATGCAATTGCTCCAGTGTTCGTTGACAATGTAAGTGTGGGACGGAGTAACCCTTCGCCGAGACCGATGATTGAAATGCCGTTTACATCGACTGTGACCAAAGCTCCGGATACAGCCTTTGATTCGGTATGACCGGGAGCCACGAGGATGACACCGGCTTCACTTGCTGTCAGTAATCCAACAGCGTAGTCGATTGTGGCGAGGGGCTTCTCGAAGGAATGGCCATGTTCAGTGTCGTCTGCGTCGAGCGTATTTGCATGACCCGAATCGACAAAAAGGACTTGAGCCTCCGCAAGGAATCGGACGCCGAGGTTGCTCAAATAAGGGAGAATCTTCCAGCCATATTTAGCTATAAGATCACTTGTTCTAAATGGATTTTTTGCAGCCATTTTACATAATCTCCTAAACTAATCTAAACTATCAATTATTTGAATGGTTGAAATATGGGAGGAGCCTTTGAACAGAGAAAGGAAGAAAAATGACGGCTCCTCCCGGATAAACTATTCACTTGTCAATAACTGTCCTCCGCAAGTTTCGTAATGGAAAGCTGGTTGCGGAGGAGTTGTAAACGATTGTAACTCGTCAATCTGTCTTTCCAGTTCCAAGATTCTTTTCTTGTACGGAACTTCGAGATGCGTATGGGCACCTCTCTCCATTACTGTCAGATTTTCAAGTCGGTTGTCATCTCGTACTCCGTTGAGATGATGTACGAGTTCACTTGAGAGTAAATCTCTGCCTAAATGTTGAGCCATGACGAGGCGGTGTTCATAAATCCAACCTCGATTATTGGCCATTGAAATATAAGGATGATCCCAAGGAAGGGATTTTGTTATGTAGCCATCCTTATCGTAATGACCCCTTCCAAATCCTTTGGGTTTTCCTCTACCGCAACTTACACAAATGGAATGGGTTGGGCGATTTTCTTTTACAAAGAGAACGACCCAACGAGGTTTATTACATTTTTCGCAAGCTGACCAAATGAATCTTTGGAAGGGATTCTTTTTATCAATTTCGTGGCCAAGTTTTATCTCATTCAATTTAGGCATCAATGTCACTCCAATGTCACCGTGTCAAATTGACGTAAGTCCTTATAGCATCGTGCTTTCTGTTAAACTCGTGAGCTTGACTCCTCTTGGATCCGTAGGTGCAATTAAATTATAGTACCAGAAAGGTGCCTCAAGTAAATCTTGCGGTGCACCTGTCGTAGAATGCGAAACCATAAACACTCCACCGTGCCCACCGAGCGGAGCCAAAAACTCCAACTCCGGACCCATATCAGCATTGGTCCCACCAATACGCGGAGGCCCATACCGCCGAATATTATCCCCTGCAAACTTCAAGGCATAAAGCGTATTGCTCAGACACATCGGACTCATAATCCACTCATAAGTCCTACCGGCAAACTCATACGAAATCTGCGACCAGCCGCCCTTAAAGCTCAGGGCCTTCCCAGTCCGCTCATAATTCTGCCGATTATTATACAACCCCGGCTGTTGCAGCCACTTCAACTGCACACCTTGAGTCGTAATTATCGTATCCAAACTCTCACCCGGATAAGCATCCAAGTACCCGCCGATATATCCATTAATCACATCGTCGGTCAGCGGACCACTCACATCAACAACCTGTGACTTGAACTGATTATATACATCCAAGTCCAAACCTGCCGCTGCGGAGGCTCCACCAAGAATCGTACCGGACGACTTAACCCAGTCATTAATCCCCCAACTAAACGGAGGACGACTTCCTGCAATATACCGAGTAGACTTGGACCAAACCAACCAGTCAAGTGTGGCTCCTTGGAATCCCGTAGAACCAACCCAACCGTTCGACCAAGCAGGTAAACTGCCATCAGCCGAATCAACCGGACGCACAGTAATACTTTTCCCAAGAAAGTCCACATTGATGATAATCAAATGGACGTAATCGGTCGAAGCATCATAGTTCCTAACATCACTACCGTCAACGGATATGCCGGATTGTAACACACCGGAACCATCATCGGCAACCACATCAATCCGCATACCCTTGCGGAAGTTCGCAATCCTACCATATTGCTCATCAATATGAATATCAATATACCCGGTAGTAGTCGCATTATCCGTAGGCGAACTTATAACTCTACCAAGAACCTGATTTTGATTGTTATTGAAGTTGGTAACACTGTGACTGAAAAAGCTCGTAGCCTCATAAAGTGCTTTCAGCTTCGCAACAGCCTTCATATCCCGAACGACCTTCTTAATCTGCATCGCATTAAGAACATCCATTGACTTCCATGCAGCCGGAATGCTAAAGTTACCTACGATCTTATGCAGCACCAACTCCCGCTTAATATCGCCGGTATGTGGTACTTCGGAAGCAGCCGGAAAGATAGACAGATTTGTAGCCGCTGAACCCTCCGCAAGCAACTGAACTTGTCCAGTCACCATCGTAGTCATGCCCGGACCCAAGGGATCGCCAGACTCCATCAAACCAGCGACGCCAGTCTCGTAAAGATGGATAACCTTAAACCCACGCCCAAGCCCTTCCTGACTCTTAACCCCGAAGGCAGTCCGTTTGATTTTGTCGAACACAGGGGCAATTGTAGGCCCTATGTCGATAATCATGCGGGGTAATTCTTCTCTTACCAAATTTTCTAAAACTTCTATAGCTTGTGCCACGTCACTTACTCCTTAAACTACATACACGTTTCTTGTTCTGTTGAAATAAATCCAACACGCATATAGTTGAAGGATTGTCCAACCTTACGATTGTTTCCGCTCCCGAACCGCTTTTATGGCCATCTGCATATACCTTGCCACAACATTACTATCATCCGTGTCTTCGGCGGCGGAAATTCGCTTGATTGGTTCGTCGGCTTGGACTTCGACTGGTAAGGCTTGGCCTGGTCCGAGGCCCAAAACAATGGGTTGCTCGCTCGGCTTATTCGGGATACCCAGTTTGGTCAATCTCGACCGCACACTCTGTACGACCGTAGCAACCAACTCGGCCCCATACGTCTCGCCATTCTGAATCTTCCTAAGAACATCCTCAGCTACCATATCTTTAACAGCAAGAAGGACGGAATCCTTGTCCTTCCCTACTATCATTTTACCAATTATCTCGTCCTTGTCAACCGCTAAATCGGAAATTCCTCGTAATTCTTTTTGGGCGTCCGATACGTGCCGATCCTTGGAGTGCTGCAAAATAGCCTTCATCTCCACAGGATCAACCCCCAAAGCCTCCGCAAGGTCTTCTTTCGTCACTTTTGCGGAGGAAGTAGCGGTTTCTGTAGTTTTTCCTTCCTCAGTCTTTAGCTGCTCCAAGAATTTCGACGGGTCCTCTCCTAAAAGCCCGGCCAATTCCTTAATATCAGCATCGCTCGGGGCATCTGACCCGGACAGCTTGTCGATCAAAGAACCGATCCTCGATCCCTTCTCACCACCTTTCCGAACCCCCGCAGCTTCACGCATGAGTTCATCTGCTCCTGCGGACTTCGTAGCAAGCGTTTTAAGCTCATCCAAAGAAACCTGCCGATCTTCCCCGGCTACTTTGATCGTATAAGTATCATCCTTTTTGCTACTCGAATCATCCCCTGTTTTATTGTCGCCTCCTCCGCCTCCTTTGGAAGAATTATCGCCGCCACCATCAGCACCATCCCCATCACCACCTGCGGAGGAGTCATTATCGTACACGAAACACATCGGCTTGTAAAAACTAAATAAGCGAAATAATTTGTCCATCTTTTCTTACCTTTCAATTTACGTTAATATATTTCTTCCTGCCCGCCTTGCGGAGGGGCCTGTGCTCCTTCTGCTGCTTCATCTGGTTGTTCCATCCCATCCGGGAGACTACCGAGTCCCATTTTATGTTCATCGTAGTGGACAACAAATAAATCTTGGATTTTTACATCGGCGGCATAAAACTCAGGTCTGGCCATGAAAGAGTCAAGAACATTCAAATGAACCATGTGCATATCCCGCTGACTAACTGTTACTTGACCGCCTTTTTTGCCATCGCCAAAGAGGATAAGATTCTCAAGCATAGCACGACGATAGTTTTGCCAAGCGACGTTATTCCCAACCGGAAGATTCAATCCTTGTTTCCGAACCTCAAAACTATACTCATCAAGGGTGATAACTTGTTGTGCGAGAGCTTCTTTGAGTTCGAGTTTCTGTTGTTCCTTGGATATAGGGACCTCGGATGCTACATTGAGGATCACCTCATCAGGAGAAGGAATAGCATTCTCCCCGAGTTTTATTTGTCCCGTCTCTGTATCCAAAACTATCCCGGCCAATGAATCATCGAGATTGGTAACATCGACAACCTTGCCAGATCGCCAAAGGTCTTTAAGAATCCCCAACATTGACCGATAGATGCCCGCTACAGCAACAGCCGTATTTTTAGCTGTGGGCGAAAGCGGAACCCCCGAAGTCTCATAGAGGAACCCGAGTCCCGCAGCCGAATCTACTCGTCCCGGAGCATCCCCCTGGAGCATTGCGTTCGGTTGATTGGCTATCTTATCCATCAAACTAACAGCCAAGGTAACAGCATCAATCTGGGGTTTTTGCATCTTCGCCGGTTGGACACTAAAAGGCTTGGCATCTGCGGCGGTGTAATCTTGTTCATACCGGAGGTATTTAATTCCATCTCGCCCACGTTGGGCTTCCGGCGATACGCCTAACGTATTGGGCCACATCATAATTCCGTACAAATCAAAATCGGCTACAGATTGAAACACACTACTCAAAGCATATTCTATTTCAGTATTAAGTGGGATCAGTTGGTCTACGAAGGATCGACCCCAGAAACTACCGACAATAATATCCCGAGCGACCCTCACCGGCATGTGATATTTACTGGCCGTATGATCCTGCCGATAAAGTTGTGTAAATATCTCATTGCCAGCAAATACCAGATACTCAGCTAAATATCCATCGGATGTTTCAAGCCAAACCTCCGTCAACTGAGTAACATCCATGTGCGATTTATCTTTCTTTGTCCCTCGACCTTTCCATTGAGTCTCAACCTGCGAGTTAGCATCCCTAATAAAGAAGCCCCCAACACTGGTCATTGAAGCCGCCCCTTGAAACTTAGACGTAACATCCGCAGGTAAGTCCCCAACCGGAACCTTAAAATCATCTATACCCTTATACGCCTTGGACCCCTTCCCGGGTGTTATCGACAAATTCTTTACCCATTCCATAGGAACAAATCGACTCCGCATTATCCCCCGCACATCGGTAGGGGATGACACATCAATCGGAATTGGAGTCAACTCCCAAGGCGGGATTGTATCAATACCAATACTGTCTTCTCCCTCAACCCATAATCCAAGACCCACTGTACCATAATGAAGGAGTGGCGGCATCAAAGCAAGTCCAAGTTTTGCAACTTTGTCCTGTGGAAACGCCGAATCGAGAACCACCTGTGCTGTACTCGCTTTTCTCAGCCCATCAAGACTAACACCTTTCCTCGAAACAGAAGGAGCAAGATTTATTGAAAGTAATCTTCCCAATTGCGACTGATATTTAGAAAGTATTTCTTCGTAGCGAAACTTCAACGTACCAGAACTGTCCATGTAACTGGCATTCAGAGTCCCAGCATTATAGTTTATTGCGGTAAAATTCCTTAACCCCTGCATGTAATATGTATTAATAAGCCAATTTATAGCCCGGGGATTTCGCCGAGACTTGCCGCGAGCACTGAGGTACTGGAAGATGTTCTCCACCTGACGTTTGTTCGCTTGGGTATCTTCCGGTAATGGAAATCTATAACCGATGATCTAACTCCTTAATTGAAGCCCACTGTAATTTCATTCCTGCGGTCTTTCAAGTTAGCTTCCGCTTCAAGTTCTTTCTTCGATTTCTTCTCTTTGGAAATCCCAGGTATATCCGTTTGCGGAGGTTTGGCGGAAGCTATCAGTGCCCGAGCCGCATTATCCCCCCCATCACGATGGGCAACCATAACCATAAGCTGCTTGTTGGTTTCATTTATGCGATTTGTCGCCTTTACAGCAACGAGAGCAATCAACACAAACATTACAAATATCGTAATTGTAGCCATAACCCAAAGAATAGTAAGTTCCATTTAGACCTTCCCTTCAAAACTACATACTCTACTATCACTATTGTAACATATTATCGGAATTTGTCAAGAGTCTTTTTCCTCCGCAAGGTGGGTTTTCCTGTAAATCTGCCTTACAATCACCCACAGGCGGATTACTATATAGACCCCAAGTATCGAAGCTAAGATTTTCACTTTGTATCACCGTTGAATTCGGCCATTGTTCGGCCAGTCTCCTCGGGAATTACGACGACCTCCCCCCACCAAAGTTTCATAAAAGTAGCAGAGGTGGATAGTTGACCAACCACTCTACGAATTGTTTCAATCGGAATTAATCCATAGACTCCATTACGTACCCATAGAACCTGTTGGGGTTCTTTCTTTAACAACTCTAAATCTTCCCTTCTTATGGTAAGAGGATCAACGTCAGTTTGGAACTTCAAAGGGTGGATCACTGGACTATCCTCCAAAATTTAAGTATGCGAATTCGCCAAATTCTTTTTTTGCAGTGCCATCGTATGCTCTGGCGGCTGCTTCCTCCATAGTAAAATATCCGATATATTTAGTCTTTCCTTTTATTTTTATCTTTGCTACCCACTTTTTATATCGTTTATACCAACATACCCCCTTATATTTACTGGATGTATTTGTATTCGGTTTTCTATTCATGTGATTTTGTTGGTGAGTACATATGCGTATATTACTACGACTATTATTCAATGTATTGTGATCCGTGTGATCTACACATTTCTTATCTCCTCGTTCTAATCCGAGGATTTGACGGTGCATGATAATGTGCCCCCATTTTCCATCTACCGTTATAGATTTCTGCACTGCATAAAATGAATTCATCTTTGGATCGTATGTAGCATACCACTTCCACTGATTGAGCCAATCGAAATCAGCGTCGTCCACCAATGCTACTTGACCTTGTGTGAGTTTGATCTTTTTCATGGATTATCCAATGATATTCTTTTTGTTTCTTTCTATTCTTCTTTCGCGAGGGTTGACTTTCCGGTTTCGAGCGTTTTGGGATAGAATATCAAGCATCTGGCCGGTGATCTCCTCGGTAGGTACGCCAGATAAAATAGGTAGACCCTGAACTATGGGGGTATTGTCTATTAAGCGTTTCAATAAAGTCGAATGTTTTGTTTCGGGGCGATATTTGCCGCCGCGATTCTTCACTACGAACTGAGCCATCGATACGGTATCGATGACATCGTCGTGCGGGAGCAAAGCGAGGTCAGGAGTAAAATCTGTTGTTTGGGAATAAAGATCAGTATAAGGCCATTTATGAGAGAGATGAGAGGGATATTTTATTCTGCCGGGAGCATACCTCCATTCAAGCCCGGCAATCCGTTGAGCTTTGGATGTACGTACTGGGTAAGTTATAGGGAAGACTCTGATACGCCACGGGTTTGCGATCTGAGTAGCAGCCTCTTCGATATATTCTTGTACCGCTTCTGCAAAGGCAATCTGGATACTGACGGCTTCTATGCCGAGTACACGGGGACGCCACGCCAATCCCGTCTCATAGATAAGCCGTTCCAATGTAGCATCTTTCGCTTTGCCCTCCCATACGTACAAGACCCACATGGTATTGTAAGTGTCGAAGCCGAGAACCACTATACAAGAGTAATCGTTGTATTGCCCCATACCGGATGCGTAGTCAAATAACATAACTCGGAACATCGGAGCAACTTGATCCTTGAAGGGCTTCTCAAATTCTTTATATGTTCTATGTTCTCCCGGTTTGTCGATACGCTCGTTCCATTTTATCAACCCAGTATGAGCCAAGGGATTTTTCCAATCGAATTCCCCCTCGACGGAGTATTCATTCTTGCGAGGGTCAATTACAAGTATTCTTTCTTGGGCACTAATCGGATCATTTGAGTATTCGCTCGCATACGCAGATGGTCCTATCTCCTTCTTCCTCGCCATCAAAAAATCAAGCGGCCATTTCTCCTCCCAGAGTAATTGAGTCTTACCATCTGCACCGGTAGCCTCCGCCCGTAAAACCTTCCGGTTCCAATTATCAAATCTTGAATCATCTCCGCACGTAGCGTGGTATAGAAACGACCGCCGACTTATCAAAGTCCCCACCCAAAAAATCGAAGACCCCATTTCGAGCATGGGAATCAATTTCTTGAAGATTATAATTTCAAATTTTTCGATAAGTACCTGAGCCGCCTCCTGAGACGGAGAATCGGGATCATACTCGGGATCGTCCAATAAGATAGTTTTCGGACGACCTCCTCGCAACTTGCCCATGACGCTCGAACCTTTTATCAACGACCCATTAGTAAGCTGCAAATGATGGTGGTTCCAGGTTGCTTTGCCTCTCTTAGGTTGTAGCATACCAAAATCTTGAAGGATCATCTCATTCTGTGTCAACTGAAAAATAAGTGTATCAAACCGAGCCTCCGCCTGTCGATCAGTTGAAAAGAGCAACATCAATTCATACCCGGGCCGGGTCAAAGCCAAGAACAACGGCACCTCCAAAATCATCAATGTTGACTTTGCAAATCCGCGTGGACATGCCCACGTGTTCCTGGCATATTCCCCGAGGTCATATATCATGTCAAAATGGAATTGGGGACTTTCCTCGAAACCATTTTTATAGAAGTTGGCCCCCTCCCCCCCCAAGTAAACACGACGAAAAAAATCCCACGCCTCACAAAGCTCTTGTGGCGTATCCTGCTTACATAGCACCACAAGCCTCGCCCGTCGCTGTCCGTCAAGCGTCAGAGACTCATAGTCCCGACAAAGAGGATATAAAGGCCAAGGTCGCCCAATAGTCATTTCCAACCACCAAGTACAAAATCTCTACCGCAGGATTTACATTGCAATAACTCTCTCGCATCAGGAGGACAACTATAAAGGATCGAAATTCCGCAGTGTGGACACCGTATTCCGAATGCCATTATCCACTCATGAATCTTTTTCATTTTTGGCCTTCTCTGCCTCCAATACGAACGGTAGAGTTTGTATTATACTAAAGAATGCAAGAGTCGTAGCAATACTGGAAGTCCAAATCACATTCCCGATATTTGATCCCATCACTATTTTTAACGCGGGATATATAGCATCGAGAAACCCAGGTTCGACCAATATTAAATACACTGCTTCTGGTAAATTATGCCACCCACGGAAGCCCCAAGTTGTAATAGATGGCACCACCATTGGCTGCGAACACAATATATTGATATGAGCACCGACTGTTGCGATATTAAACCCCTGCGACGCAATATGCTCTTTCAAAGCCACAAGCTGTTTTTCCTCCGCAGGGGCACCTAATTCGTTTTGTGTCTCGGCCACGGCATCTGCTACAAAAGGACTCAATTCTGCACTTGAGAAAGACCGAGGTGTATCCTCGTCCTCATTCTCCGTTTGGCTCTGCGGAGATTCCTGGGAAGAGTTTTCGATCACAAACTGGTCTCCTGGTTTGGGTACAAGGGTGCTCGTCGTCTGGCCCGTCCTCGCTGCGGATTCCTCCGTTCCCGGAGGAGGCAGAACTATCCCCGGCGTCGTTGCTACCTGCATCTTCGGCGGGCTCGGAGTTGTCTCCGGGATGCGGGCCTGCAACCTTTCCTCCGTCTCCGCCTGTAGGCCCTCCAGATTCATCATTTCCGAATCTGATATTTCCGCAGCGGCCCCCGCCAATATCTGCTGACGGGCTTTCTTTATCCCGTCCGGAATCGGAAACGGAGGCATCTTCTCCTGCGGAGGTTCCTGT
>SDBV01013388.1_pt1 | contig 10446 bp, 10 predicted proteins | sample 2277081 | NCBI WGS metagenome assembly SDBV01 (sample SAMN10402039, study PRJNA504765) | marine sediment metagenome | isolation source: marine sediment core GS10_PC15, 223 cmbsf | place: Arctic Ocean: Southern Knipovich Ridge | collected 2010
TGAAGCGTGAAGGCAGAGCGCGGGCGGAATAGCTGAGGGGGCTGTCAACGGATAGGGAGCGGATAGGTGGCGACGTTTCGGGGGCGGCGGCTGACGAGCGGCGCTGCTATACTCGATCGGCGATGATTAGAAACGACGGCCGCCGCCCCACTAACCTGCGCCCGGTGACGATCGAGACCGGCTACCTGGCGCACGCGGAGGGCTCAGCGCTGATCTCGATGGGCGGGACGACGGTGCTCTGCGCGGCGACGACCGAGGACCGGCTGCCGCGATTCGCGATGGGTACCGGCTCCGGCTGGATCACGGCGGAGTACTCGATGCTGCCGCGGTCGACGCACACGCGGACGTCCCGAGAGCGAAACGCGACGTCGGGCCGGACGGCGGAGATCCAGCGGTTGATCGGGCGATCGTTGCGTTCGGTGGCGCGCATGGACCTGCTGGGCGAGCGGACGTTTACGGTGGACTGCGATGTGATCAGGGCGGACGGGGGGACGAGGACGGCGGCGATCACGGGCGCGTACGTGGCGCTAATGCAGGCGTTCCACAAGCTTGTGGAGTCGAAGGCGTATACGACTTTTCCGATTCGTTGCGGCGTGGCCGCGGTCAGTTGCGGGCTGGTGGACGACACGGCGCTGCTGGACCTGGACTACAGCGAGGACTATCGCGCCGCCGTGGACTTCAACGTCGTGATGACGGAGGCCGGCGAGATGGTGGAAGTGCAGGGCACGGGCGAGAGCCGGCCGTTCACTCGCGATGAGATGACGGGGCTTATCGACCTGGCGGAGGGCGGGATCCGCGAACTGTTCGGCGCGCAAGAGGCAGCGCTGAAGGAGGCCGGGATTACGGTCTCGCCGGCGACGTCGCCGGCGTCTTAGAGCGGCTCCTTTTCTTCACGATCCACTTTCGCAATGTGGGCTTCGCCTGTGGACTGGAGGTGGCAGCGTCAGGAGGCGGCTGATAGTCTAGACCGCGATGATCGATCGCAAGGAGATAGAGCGACTGGGGCGGATCCGCACAGAGGAGGGCGTAGTCAGCGTGTCGGTCAAGATCGACCCACGACTGGGCTACGAGCGCGGCCAGCCGGCGATGAAGTTCAAGGGTGCGTACGCGCGCGCCGCCCGGGGCGCCGACGCCGGCGATCTGGCTGTACTCGAGCGCGAACACGATAGGATCCTGGACTTCCTGAACGACTACACGCCGCGCGGGCGGGGCGTGATCATCTACTCGTCAACACCCGACGACATCTGGGAAGTGCGTCCCCTGGATGTGATGGTGCCGTCGCTGGTGAGCGTGGGAAACTCTCCGGACATTGCTCTTTTGGTCCAGGTGATGGAGGAGTATCCGCGGATGGCCGTTTTGATGCTGGACGGTGGCGATGCGCGGATCTACTCTGCCGAGCAGGGCAGCGACAGCGAGTCCGACCGGGAGAGCACGGAGTTGCCAGGCCGGCACGGGCAGGGCGGCTGGGCCCAGGCGCGCTACGAGAGGCACGTCGAGTTCCACCATGCGAAGCACCTGAAGAGCGTCGCGGAGAAGCTTGAGGGGATGTACCGGGAGCAGCCGTTCGACCGCCTGGTGATCGTTGGTGCGGAGAGAGCGGCGAAGGAGTTCGAGGCGCTGCTACCGGAGGAGATCCGGCGGCGGCTGATCGGGAAACTGACGGCGAACTTCAAGCAGGAGGGCGACAGCGAGATTCTGGATCGGGCTCGGGCCCTTCGCGAAGAGGACGAGCGGCGGTTGGAGCTGGCGCTCGTGAGCCGGATAAGCGAACTGACCGACGCGAAGGGGCGGGGGACGCTGGGGATCGACGAAACGCTCAAGGCGCTGACGGAGGGCCGCGTTGACACTCTGGTCGTGGGGGAAGGGGTGACGAAGGCTGGGACGGCCTGTCTCAATTGCGACTTCTTCTCGCCCGACGGTTTTTCCCAGTGTCCGGGCTGTGCCAAGAGTGAAGTGGAGGAGCTGCCGGACGTGATCGAGCAAGCGATCGAATATGCGATCACTAACGGTTCACGGGTGAACGTAGTGTTCGGCGGCGCGAGGGAGATGCTGCTCTCGCGGGGCGGGATCGGAGCGCTCCTGCGATACGCTGCGCCGTCAACGAGCGACTAGCGCTGGACGCGTGTCCTTCGACCTTTCGAGAGCCTCGGGGCGGGCGGCGACCGGCGCTCAGGCGTATTCGCCGAGGAAGACGCCACCGAGGATGTGAACGTGGCCGTGCTCCTGGCTCTGCATGGCGTCGTGGCCGAAGTTCGAGAGCAGGCGAAAGCCGGCGGGGCAGTGCTCCTGACCCATGCGCACGGCGATCTCGCCGACGCGGCCGAGGTCTTGCCAGAGTTCGGCCTGGGAAAGGTGCTTCCTTGGGACGCTGAGGAGCATGGTGGGCACCCAACCCAGGCGGTTGCGGAAGACGATGACTTCGTCGTCCTCGTAGAGGATTTCGGCGGGTGCTTTGTGGGCGATGATCTCGCAGAAGACGCAGTAACGCATGGGGCGGGTGCGGCTCACGTTAGCAGGTGCTGGCCGCTGCCGCCAGACGGGTGCTATGCTCGCCGTTATGGCAGACGTCCGCCCGTTCCGCGCGCTGCGCTATGACTCCTCGCTGCAGCTTTCGTCGATAGTCTGTCCGCCCTTCGACACGATCTCGGCCGAGCACCAGCGCGAGCTGTACGAGCGATCGCCGCACAACGCCGTGCGTATCGAGCTGGCGGAGGAATCGGGCGCGGGCCGCTACGAGAACTCGGGAGCGACGGTGCGACAGTGGATGGCGGACGGGGTGCTGCGGCGCGACGAGCGACCGGCGTTCTACGTGCAGCGGCAGACGTTTCGCCACAGCGAGCGCGAGTACACACGGACGATGCTCTTCGCGCGGGTGCGGGTGGAGCCATGGTCGGCGGGGACGGTGTTGCCGCACGAGCAGACGTTTGGCGGCCCGAAGGAGGACCGGCTGCAGTTGATGCGGGCGACGCACCTGAACCCGAGCCCGGTTTTCGTGTTCTATCGCGATGAGGGCGGGCGCGTTCGCAGACTCCTGGAGGCGGGCGCGGAGAAGCGGGCAAACGTCGCGGAGTTCGTTTCGCGGGACGGCCAGCAGCAGTCGCTGTCGCGGCTGGACGATGGGGATGCCGTGGCGGAGCTGGCGAAAGCGTTTGCAAACAAGACGCTGTACATCGCCGACGGGCACCACCGCTTCGAGACGGCGCTTGCGTACCGCGACGAGGCGAAGGCGGCGGCAAGCGGCTGGACGGGCGAGGAGCCGGAGAACTTCGCGATGATCGCGCTGGTAGCTCAGGACGACCCGGGGATGCTGGTGCTGCCGATCCACCGGGTGACGAACGCGGAACTGCCGCTCGTTGAGGCGCTGAGCCGCTTCGAGGAGCTATTCGACGTCATGACGTTCAGGGACAGCCCGAGTGAGCTGGCGTCGCGGGCTGTCCCTGGGGTAGGGGGAACGGCATTCGGGTTGGTGAGCGAGGACGGGCTTCGCCTGCTGACGGTGAAAGATGCGGCGGCGCTCGACGCGCTGATGCCGCAGGAGCGGTCGCCCGAATGGCGGGCGCTGAACTACGCGATCGCCAACCACGTGATCCTGCGGCAGTGTCTGGGCCTGGCTGAGGAACAGATGAAGGACTACAGCCGGTTCTGGTTCACGGAGGACGCGGAGACGGCGGCGGAGTCGGTGCGCCGCGGCAAGGCGACGTACGCGGTGCTGCTGGCGCCGCTGGCGGTAGCGACGGTGCTGTCGCTGGCGGACGCGGGCGAGCGAATGCCGCAGAAGTCGACGTTCTTCTGGCCGAAGGCGACGACGGGCGTGCTGTTTAACCTGCTCGAAGAGTAGGCACAGGAACAGGGCGTGAGTGCGCCGCTCATCCTTCGAGAACCTCAGGACGAGCGGAAACGGGGTGTACGCGTAGAGGCCGGGAGGTCGGAGGCAGGGCTGAAGTCCTGCGGGTCCATTGGGAAGCTCTGCGGCTATGACGGTTGTCGGCGAGACCGACCGTTGGGAAGGCAGCGGGGCGCCGGCGGGCGGTTCGCGAACCGCCACTACGCGAGGTGTTGGTAGCGTTTAGAGCTGAGCGAGGCGGGCGGCCTGGATGCCTTCGACCTCGCGGATGCGGTCCAGCTGTTCCGGGGTGAGGTGTTCGTCGAGGGCGAGGACCATGAGGGCGACGCCGCTCTTTTCGTGGCGGCCGACGTTCATGTAGCTAATGTTCACGCCGAGCTCGCCGATGAGCGTTCCGACGGTGCCGACCATGCCGGGCCGGTCCTCGTTTTCGCAGAGGAGGAGGAAGCCCTCGCTGGGCGGTACGTCGACCCAGTAGCCGTCGATCGAGACGATGTGAGCGCCATCGTGAGCGACGGTGCCGGAGACGACGGTCTGCTGGTCGCCTGAGCCGAGGCGGACGGTGACGAGGTTGGCGTAGAGCTCGTGGCTGGGGCTGGTGACCTGCTTCATTTGCAATCCGCGGCGCTCGGCGATGATCTCGGCGTTGACGACGTTGACGTGCTCGACGCTGATCTGGTTGAGGAGTCCGCCGATGATGGCTGCCTTGAGCGGCGTCAGGTCGTGTTGAGCGATGTCGCCGGCGTAGTCGACCTCGATCTCACCGAGCTGGCCCTCGTTGAGCTGGACGGCGAGGGCGGCGACTTTCTGGGCGACGGGCAGGTAAGGGGCGATGTGCGTGTAGGCCTCTGGGTCGATTAGCGGAGCGTTGACGGCCCAGCGCGCCGGTTCGCCGCCGAGGACGGCGAGCACCTGCTCGGCGACGTCGATTGCGACGCGCTCCTGCGCCTCAGCGGTGGAAGCGCCAAGGTGGGGAGTGACGACGACGTGGTCGAGGCCGAAGAGCGGGTGGTCAGTGACCGGCTCTTCTTCGAAGACGTCGATGGCAGCGCCGGCGATGCGGTTCTCTTCGATCGCTTTGACGAGCGCCGCCTCGTCGATGATACCGCCGCGGGCCGTGTTGATGATGCGCGCGGTGGGCTTCATTTTCTGTAGCTCTTCCTCGCCGATGAGCTTTTTCGTGCCCTCGGAGAGCGTGGTGTGGACGGTGATGAAGTCGGAGTCGGCGAGAAGCTGATCCATCTGCACGAGGTCGACGCCGAGGACGCGGGCACGCTCTTCGGCGACGAATGGATCGAAGGCGATGACGTTCATCTCGAGGCCGCGGGCGCGGCGGGCGACTTCTGAGCCGACCTGGCCGAGGCCGATGATGCCGAGCGTTTTGCCGCGTATTTCGAGGCCGAGGAACTTGCTGCGCTCCCACTTTCCGGACTTGAGCGAGGCCTGAGCCTCGGGGATGTGACGAGAGAGGGAGAACATGAGGGCGATGGCGTGCTCGGCGGCGGAGGTGGTGTTGCCGGTGGGCGCGTTGACGACGACGACGCCCTTTTCGGTGGCGGCCTCGACGTCGATGTTGTCGACGCCGACGCCGGCGCGGCCGATGACCTGGAGGTGGGCGGCGGCCTCGATGACGTCGGCGGTGATCTTGGTCTGGCTGCGGACGATGAGGGCGTCGTAACCGTTAACGGTCTTCTTGAGTTCTTCCGGAGACATGCCGGTCTTGACCTCGACGTCGGCGCCGCCCTTGCGGAGGATTTCGACGCCGTCTTCGGCGATGCTGTCGCAGACGAGGACCTTCATCGTGCTCTCCAGTGGAATGTCGGACATGGGGATGTCGGTGGCTTCGTGGATCTGCTGGCCGAGGCGCTGGGTGAGACGAGCGCGACCGTTGAGGACTTCGCTGAGGTGGCGGTTGGTGACGCCGATACGGCTGGCGAGGGCTTTGAACTTCCAGCCGCGACGGATGATTTCGGCTTTGAGGTCGTTGAGGGCGTCGTGTTCGGTTGGGTTGGCCATATGCGCAGGTTAGTCGCTCAGGTAGGGATAAGTCAAGATGGTCTGTATTAGTTCAGGTATCGTGTCAATAATCGCTTGACAGACGTTACTAAGGTAAGGGCATGACCGAAACCCGCTGCCCGCAATGCAAAACGACCAAGACGAAGCTAATGGAACCCCTCCAGGGCGGGAAGTTTAGATGTCTGAGCCCTGGCTGCGTCGTCTATGAGTTCGATGAAGACGGCTATTGGAGTGAGGGCGACTACCCCGTCAGCGCCAATCACATGTGTGGCGAGGAGCGGCGAACGTTCACCAAGCGCGCCGCAGATACGAACGAAGATGGAACGATAACCTGCCCTACCTGTGGGAAGCACTGCGCCGTCCTCGAAGAACAACCTTAGCAAACCCGTCAAGGCTTCGCTGGCGCGCGTTTCATGGCCATTCTCCGCGTGCCGCGGAGACGCACGGGAGTGTCCGGGCGGAACTTTCTCGCCGGAGATTGCGTCGGAGTACTGAGGCTATGTCGCAGAAAGCTACTCATAGGGGCAATTTCGCGGTCCGGTTCATCCAGTCAGCTACCGGCCAGGGCTTGTTGCTCGGTTTGTTTCTTGGACCTGCCGGCGTCCTGGGCGTCCTGCTCTTCTCGTCACCCCCGGAGAGACGTAGCCGCACCGCAGCAGCTGTGCTGGGCTTCGTCGTGTTCGTGGCCGTTGCCGTCACGTTCGTAGTACTCGCGATAAGCTGGGCGTCTCAGTTCGAGTGACAACGCCGGGAGTCGCGGCGAGGGGGCACCTCTAACTCGGGCGGGTGAAGCCGAGCTTTTCGAGGGACTGGGCGAGGCCGTCCATCACCGCTAGGAACTACGGTTCGGCTTCCGGTAGACTCGATCCATGACGGACGCAGACCAAGGCGAATATGAGTTCGATGTCGCGCTTTCCTTCGCAGGCGAGGATCGCGAGTACGTCGAAGAGGTCAACGAGGCTCTGAAGAGAGTTGGCGTCCGGACCTTTCTCGACTCCGACTACCTCGCGGAAACTTGGGGTGAAGACCTTGTCGAGTTCTTCGATGCCATCTACCGGAAGCAATCGCATTTCGCGATGCTTTTCATCTCGCGCCATTATGCTACGAAAATGTGGCCGCGCGAGGAGCGCCGGAGCGCGCTTGCCCGTGCAATGGAGGAGCGCGGGGCCTACATCTTGCCTGTGCGACTCGATGACACCGAGATCGATGGCCTTCGCCCGACCCTCGGCTACATTGATGCGCGGCGTACCGGAATCGATGGCCTAGTCAGCGCATTTCTCGCCAAGCTCTCCGGCCGCTCGGCAGCGCCCGATGGCTGGCCCGGCGATCGGGTTCCCCGGGGACAGAGCGAGATCGCGCATGTCCTTTCCGAGCGACCGCCAGCCTGGGAGTATCTCTACTTTGCTGGCCTACTGAAGACCGGAAAGGATTCCCTTGAGGGCAAGTATTTCGACCACGAAATGAGGTATGTCGAGCCGTCTGGCGAACGAGCGGACGACGAGCATGCGCAGGCATTCCTAGAGCAGGCGGTCGACGAGATCCGCGCCTCGGTGAAGAACCTAGTCGCCTTGATGGCCGCTGATGTTCAGGAACGCGCCTTTAGCGCCCCCGGCGTGGAGGGAGATTCGGAGCGTATCAAACATCTAGCAATGCGCTGGAACTCTGCTTACGAGAGTCTCCTTGACTGGTCCGCGCGAGTGCGAGGGGCAAGCCACAGTGAGCGGTTTGACCAGTTGTTCGAGCTGCTCGCGCAATTCGCTGACGAGCCAATTCAACAGTACCGCTCATTCGTAAACGACTTAGTGCAGCAGGTTGATCGGGTCCCCACGGCTCTGGCAAACAACGAGGCCCCGACTGTGGAACTGACACTGACAGTTTCTATAAGAGATGGACTGGGTGAGGAGCTTTCAAACGAAATCGACCGGCTCACGAGTAATTGAGGCTGGCGCAAGCGATCCGCGGCTTCACTCCTTCGCCCGGGTGAAGCCGAGCTTTTCGAGGGTTTGGGCGAGGCCGTCCATGGTGAGGCGGATGTCGGCTTCGTCGACGAGGCCGAGGTGGCCGATGCGGAAGATCTTGCCGCTGAGCTTGGCCTGGCCGCCGGCGAGGATGGTGTTGTGCTCGTCCTCCATCATGCTACGGAGCGCGCTGACGTCGATCCCCTCCGGCGCCTTGACGGCGGTGACGGTGTCGGAGGCGAAGCGTTCGTCCTCGCAGAAGAGTTCGAGGCCGAGAGCCTTGATCTCGCGGCGGGTCATGTCGCCCATGCGGCGGTGGCGTGTGTGGATGCTCTCGAGGCCCTCTTCGGCCATACGCGCGAGGGCGACGTCGAGCCCGAAGAAAACGGACATGGTGGGCGTGAACGGGGTCTGGCCTTTGGCCTGCGAGGCGCGGTGCTTGGCGAGATCGAAGTAGAAGCGGGGCATGCGGGCGCTGTCGAAGGCCTTCCAGCCGCGGTCGCTCATGGCGACGAAGGCGAGGCCGGGTGGCACCATCCAGCCCTTCTGTGAGCCGGTGACGACGACGTCGAGGCCCCAGGCGTCCATTTCGAAGGGGATTGCACCGAGGCTGCTGACGGCGTCGACGAGGATGAGCTTATCGGCTTCGCGGACGACTTCGGCGATCTGGGCGAGGGCGTTGGTGACGCCGGTAGAGGTCTCGTTGTGGGTGACGAGGACGGCCTTGATGTCTGGCTCGGCCTTGAGCGCTTTGCGGACGTCGTCGGCGTGGGCGGCCTGTCCCCACTCGTAGGGGAGCATCGTGACCTGGGCGCCGTAGATCTCGGCGATCGTGGCGAAGCGTTCGCCGAAGGAGCCGATGCTGACGGCGAGGACTTTGTCGCCGGGCGAGAGGACGTTGACGACGGCGGCTTCGAGGCCGCCGGTGCCCGAGCAGCTGAGGACCATCACTTCCTGTCCCGTGAGGAAGAAGGCCTTGAGGTGGGCGGTGACGCGGCCGACGAGGGCGGCGAACGGCCCGCCGCGGTGGTTGACCATGGGCCGGCCGACGGCCTCGAGGATGTCGGGCGGGACGGGGGTCGGTCCGGGAATGCGAAGGTTGATCTGCTTCTGCTTCTGCTGGGTCATTGGTGGGGCCTCGATTCGGGGTGGTGGGAGTCCATCGTAGGGTCGGGCGATATTAGGGTCAACGGAAGCCTGTCAACGGAGCGGCGCGCCGTGTTCAGCTGCGTTGTCCATGGTGAAAGAGTACGGGGCCTGCATGGGATAAGTCAAGATGGTCTGTACTAGTTCAGATGGAGGAATCGCGGACTGCGGGTGTGCGGTGGGGGAGGATCCGGTTGTATCTTCGCGAGTCCTGCGGATACGTCCGGGCCCCGGGATGAGCGGGGCGGGCGTGATCGGTCAACGAGCGTGGGTGGGGCGGTTCACGAACCGCTGCTACGCGGGATGTGGGTTCTGGGTTAGTAGGTGGCGAAGTCGCCTTCGGCGGTGGAGAGATGGTGGGTGTCGTTGACGAGGCGGAGGACGCGGCGGCCCTCGCCGGCGACGGCGATGTTGACGGAGGCGTGGGCCGGGCGGAAGAACATGTCGTAGGAGGAGCGGATGATGTGGCCCAAGTAGGAGTTGATGACGCCGCCGTGGCAGACGATGATGATGCGCTCACCTTCGTTCTGGGCGATGCAGGTTTCGACGGCGTTGATGGTGCGCTTGCGGAAGTCGCGGCTGGGCTCGGTGTACGGGTAGACGTCCCAGGAGCGCTCGTCGAGCATGCGCTGGCGAGCGGCGAGGAGCAGATCGCGGCCGACGAACTCGATGGCGGTCTTGTCCGAAGGCACGTCGCGGAAGATTTCGACTTCGCGCAGGTCGTCGATGACCTGGATTTCGAGGCTCTTGTGGTGGGCGGCGATTGCTTCGGCGGTCTCCATGGCGCGCTTGAGGGGGCTGGCGAAGATGGCGTCGATCTGCTTGAGCGAGAACGCCTCGCCGGTGAGGCGCGCCTGCATGCGGCCGTACTCGGTGAGGACTGGATCGATGATGTCGCCGACGATGCCCTCGAAGTTTATGTCGGGCTGGGCGTGGCGGACCATGATGACCTCGGTGACGCCTTCGACGTTGGTGAGGAAGGCCTGGTCGAACACGCCGGGTATGCGCTGCTGCCTGCCGTCTTCTGCCACTAGATTCGCTTCGCTTTCGTCGCTTTCATGGGGTCGTACCCGATCATACCGCACGCGCCACGCGTGAACGAAGCGCGAGGCGACGACGGGGGCGGCAGGCGTGCCGGTGCTACAATTTTTCGTGATATGAGCGAGAACCCGTACCGGGCGCTGCCGTCCGTGGACCGGCTGCTGGCGCGAGACGACGTGCGCGCGGCCGGCGACACAGCGGCTGACCTCGTGCGACAGGCCCTGGAGTCGGCGCGGGAGGCGATCGCGGCCGGGTGCGCGTCGCCGAGCGAGGACGAGATCGCGGAGCAGGTCGCCGGGTTGGCGCAGCTGGTGCTGGAGCCGTCGCTGCGACGGGTGATCAACGCGAGCGGCGTGATCGTGCACACGAACCTTGGGCGCGCACCGCTCTCGGAGGCGGCGATCGAAGCGATGGCGGCGGTGTCGAGGGGCTACTCGAACC
>SDBV01013389.1_pt1 | contig 10446 bp, 13 predicted proteins | sample 2277081 | NCBI WGS metagenome assembly SDBV01 (sample SAMN10402039, study PRJNA504765) | marine sediment metagenome | isolation source: marine sediment core GS10_PC15, 223 cmbsf | place: Arctic Ocean: Southern Knipovich Ridge | collected 2010
GGAGTATTGATTGATATAACTAAATCACTCACCTTGCTAAAGCAATCAACCGATGATTATAGTTTTTCCGCCAAGGATTTGGCTGAGCAAATGGAACTTATCCGTTTGGAGATTGCGGCCAACGAGCGGGAAATGGAGGGCATAATAAACCGAACCCTTGATCTGCAATTTGCAACAGCCGAGGAAATAGCAGAATACAATCGCCTTGAATCCGCCCTAATCGATGCTCGCTTGCAATTGGCTGAGATGGAGATTCAACAGAAAAGTGGAAAGGAAGCCACTAATGAATCAGCGGAAGCTATTGCACTGCTTAGTGATGCACATCGTGAAGCAGTCGGACCTCTAGCAAATTTTGTCATTGGAATGACTGAAGCAGAGCGGAGGGCAAAAGCGATGACTCTGCAATATAAATTAGCTGGGGAAGCAACGAAAGAAACAGGAGAGTTAAGTCTTGAGTCTGCTATTGCTATCGGGGCTTCGGCAGACAGTTTTAAGGATGCTGCTAAATCAGTCATTGCGGCAGCGTTGGCTGAATCAATCGCACACCAATTAAAAAGTGTTTTTAAAACAATTCCCTTTCCTTTAAATCTAATAGTGGCCGCTGGTGCCGGAGTCGCAACTAAAGCACTTTTCGATGCAATCCCTGGCTTTCAACGTGGTACAAGTTCCGCGCCCGGTGGTTTAGCTATGGTGGGCGAAGGCGGACCGGAATTGGTCAACCTACCTCGTGGCGCTAGGGTCTTCAACAACCAACAGACCCGGAATATCGTTAATCAAGGGCCGAAAACTATTATCGTGCAAATTGCTGGGCGCACTGTTGCGACTGTACTAGCGCCTGATTTGGAACGCGCTTCCCAACTTGGTCAGAATAATCTTGTAGTAAACGCATGATAACTACTACCGCCGCCTGGAGAAATGCTGCTCAAATCTCACGTAAGGGCGTGGTGTTGGTACGCCTATACTATGGTGATGAAACTTCATACCTGACTATCGCCTCGGGAGAGATAGCCCCCAAGAAGCTTGAATCCAAATATTACCGGCCTATGTTACTTGAATCCCCGGTTGATACGGCTGGTGTGGAGATGTTCACACACAAGTTTCAAGTTTCGGAAATGACGCTACGGATTTCAAACGGCGATTATCACACTGGCGTAAAGTTCTCAGATTTGATTAATGATTCCACTTTAGGTGCAGGGGATGATATTGGGATTGAAAACCGTAAAATCGATATACGGTTATGGACTAAGGGGATAACTGCCTGGTCGAGCTGCATCCAATTGAAGTCCGGCGTTGTACGGGAGATTTCGCACACTGAAACCGAGATGGTTCTAAGTATCCAAGATAAACGGGAGATAATTCATAAATCGATCGATCATACAATTATTGAAGCTGAAGCTGCTGATACAGATCAAGGCTTACCAGAAGATAGTCGGGGCAAAACAATTCCGGTTATATATGGTATTCATACCTTTTTAAAAGGGGATGATTCTAAAGCCTCGGATACAGCTTCAAGCATAAATAATATGGTGCCCGCCATTTATTCAGGGATTGATTCGTCTGGCAGGCATCGTTGGCGCATTGCCAGCCATATAATTGAAACAATAAGCGTTTCTAGCAATCAGGCTCAATTATGGGCCGAGGATAAAGTTTTAAACCGCCTTGTTCGGGTCGCTAATGATGGTGGATCAGATATAGTAGTTGAGCAAAATAGCGCCTCCGGTTGCATAATATCCCTTTTGGCTACAACACAATATTGGGATTATTTCTATGGTAAGGGCACACCAACAACCGATTCGGCTGGGGCAAATATCACCGAATTTGCCAACGTCTCTCGTATAATTGATAAAATATTTACAACGGCATCTACGGGCAGCATTGATACTGGATCATTCAATCTTGACCAATGCGAGATTGATGTAATACCATTCACGGTTTGGGAGAATCAGAATCTTGCTGATGCGGCTATTTTAGAGATAATTCTAAATTGGTATGGTGAAGCAACCTTTGCCGGTGGTGCTGATGGGACATATTACGTTATCCAGTTTTTAGCTGGTGGCACGCCCGCAACAGGAACGGAACCAGATACGGGGGGTATTTATCCTGATGCCAGAATGGAGGACGCTTTTGCTGAAGCACCAACAATTGCCGAAATAGGTAACAATGTGGATTTTTTATTGATTGCCTCTAAAAATTTCATTGCCGACGATCAGGTTGTTCTTGATATTTATGAAATGTATAAAAGTGTACGTTATGAAGCGGGGCAATTTTTATATGTTTTGTTTGCAGGTACGGGCAGGGAATATAACGAATCAACAGGCTGGATAACCTCACGTACAGGCACTGAAACCCATGCAGATAATAACGGCGGCGGGAATTTGATTGAGAACTTAGCCGGGCAAATCGAGAGTATTTACCGTGATGAATTGGGACGAGTAACTGCTGATATTGACGAAGATTCCTTTAATGTAGCTTCTAATGATAATACAGATGTTTTCGCTTTCTCCATTACTGAAAAGACTGACTCGCTTGAATTAATCCGAAAACTGGCCCAAGACGGGCGCTCATTTGTCTGGTTACAACCTGATGGCACTGTCAAGATGAAAGTTTTGGAGGATACCTATACCGCCAGCGACCGGGTGATTGATTGGAACGAGATTGTCAATCCCCATTATTCCCGAAGCGAACCCAGCAATTTCTATACGGCTGTAGATGTGCAATATCTGGAGGGGCAGGCTCTTATAGGTATCTCAGAAGATACCACGATGCAGACCAAATATAATCTCACAGAAGCCGAATCTACCCTTATTTATGAAGCCCTTAATATCAGCAATGCAACAACGGCTACGAATCTTCAAGCCTATCTCCTGGCGCAATGGAAACAGCTTCATAACCTGGTGGAATTCAATGCGGGGGTTGAGCATATAGATTTAGATATTGGGGATATAATCGAGTTCACTAATGCGAAAAAAGCCTTTGGTGAGGACATTACTTCAAATACCACCCGAGCAGGACAAACCATTTACAAATACTGGTGGATTTACAATGTGGTCCGCTGGGATTCAGGAGTAAAAATCAAAGCCTTTCAATTACACAAATTGGATTAACGATGGCAGTAGACGTTACAGATTTAATCTTTTATCACTCGGCAGCACGGGGGAATTTCTCTGAGTCGGCAGAACCAACAATTGAAGGCGCAGTTGGAACAGATTCAATAAACCGTTCTGTGGCTGATGGAGACCAAGTACCAGACATTGTTGATGGTAATAGACTTGGGATATTGACGCTGGATAGCGATGCAAGTTTGATGACTTCTGACGAGCAAACTTTTGCTGCGCAGGGGAATTGGGACATCTCAGATGCAAATGTTTCTATAGCTGGAGGGAAGTTGGTATTTAATGTTGTTGCATCAGGAGATGGGGCGGTTTTTCTCAATATAGTCAAAGCGGACGTTTCATACAGGGTAGTGATGAATCAGGTCAATGCAGATGCAGGAGGGATCAAAGCAGTTCTCGGCGGAACTTCTGGCACAACAAGATCAACCGTAGCCCTCCATTCTGAAATTATTAAATGTGGATCATCAAATAATACCCTTGAAATTCAAGCCACAGAAGCAAACACAGAAGCAGATATTTCTTCTATAACTTTACTCCCCCTTGATTCCCGCTTCGATATGATAATGGACAAACGCATTGACGTTGATACGCTCATAGTAGACAATGAAGCGGCTCATAAAGCTTTCGGTTCTGACAGGCGCAACGCCTATGCCCTGCATCATCACACCTCAGACGCTTTTGGGAGTGCGACACAGTTAACCCCGACTGGCGGATATGGACGGGTATTAGGCAAAGAATTTGGTTATCTGGATTTAGACGGGGTTAATGATAAAATAGTTACGGGCACTGATGCAGATTTAGCCTTTGACGATACCACCTCGTTTAGTCTTGAGGCATGGTTTAAAACAACGGATACTGGTTCAAATAGAACAATAATCGGTCTATGGCAATCCGTCTCTTCTACAAGTGATGATTTTATATCCCTTCAAATGAATGCCGGTTCTATTGTCTTTTATATTACCGAAGACTGGTCCTCTAAATATATTGCTGCTACTACTAATGTAGCTACTTTCAATGATGGTGAATGGCATCATGTAGTTGCAACATTTGATGGAGCGAGTTTAAGAGGTGGGATGGAGATTTACATTGATGGTTCGCTAGAGACTACGACTGAATCGGGAGCGGGAACAGTTACGGGCTTCGCAGCTACAAATACACTAGGAATGGCGAACAATGCAAAGTGGCAGGCAAGTACATTTTTTGATGCCTTGGAAGCATTGGGACGATTATGGAACCGCGAACTATCAGCCTCGGAAGTCTCAGATCTCTTTGATGGCACCACCCAACAAGTAGCAGCAGTGGATCAATGGGGGAGCCAAACAACACTTATTACTAACGCAGTTAACTGGAACGCAGCAACAGGGGATACGCCACCCACCGGATGGACAGATGTAAACGATCCTCCAGACACAGATTTTACGGTCGTTGCAAATACGATAACGTGTAAAAACGAAGATGGTGGTGGGGCAAATTTCCTTCGATTGCGGCAGGAGATAACCGGAATAAACATTGGTACGAAATATAGAGTAGTTGCAGCGGGGCTAGGGGGAGTAGGCACCTGGTTATTACGACTTGGGCCTACAGCGGGTAGTGGAACGTACATAAACGAGGGCGCATCTGCAACTGTTGACACTGAGATAACCGCGACCACTACATCAATATTCGTAGATTTGCAGACAGGATTGGAAACCAACGATACGATAACTTGTGCATTTATAATAATTACGAGAGCTGGCTGCGTTGCAGAATACCGCCCTGAAGGACTTCGTTCAACAACTAACGAATGGATAGACGCCTCAACGAATTATCTGGATGGCACAGTCTCAGGAGCAGAATTCAAGCGCACACCGGATGCCAACACTAATGGGGCATTGATACTCAAATATACAAGCGTAAATGCCCGCTACTGGTATGTGACGGTAAACGAGGAACTAGATTCCCCCCCTGATGCCAACTTTGAGGTCGGGGAGATAACTTTAGCAAAGTCATTCTCCCCTTCAGTGAATCCAACTACTGCGGGAACTTCAGAGGTCCAGGATTATTCAGGGATAGATGAGGTTCAGAAATACGGCGGGGGGATTGATTTAAACGAACGTCACGGTCGGCGGAGAATATGGACATTTACCTGGGATTACCTCACAGATGCTGATAAGGATGGATTTCAATTGATGCTTGAACAGACCAAGAAACGAATATTGTATTTCACATTAAATAATGATGCGGCATTTCCTGTCTTGTACGGTGCGCGGATTTTGGAGGCAGTTGGTATTAACACTTTGAATTTTCAAGCCTATGGCCTTTCATTAACACTTATAGAAGAGGTATGATGTTTTACACTGACCCTTTCATCAATAGCATTGCCAAGACAGTGGGTTGATGAGCATTACCAATAAGCAGATTTGGGAAGAGCTGCGGGCGTTAGGTATGCTGATTCGTGGCGACCCCGAAGACCGAGAAGACCTGGGGCTCCTGGGTGATGTCCGGGAAAACAGCCAATTCCGGCGAACGGCAACGAAAGTGGTATGGCTTCTAGTAGTTGCGATCATTGGTGCATGGGGCACCATCGTCGCCCAAGTAATCCTAAACGGAGGAAACTGAGATGGTTTTCATAGTAAACATGATCCGCACTTTCATCGGTGGTAAAACGGAGTTGGGCATAATTGTCAGCGCACTTGCCGTGGCTGTTTATGTCCTACCTGTGGCACCGAACTTCACTTTTGAGACATTGACGTCAGTGCTATATATTGTCGGTGCTTTGACGGGCGTGGCGCTACTGTCCCGCGTGGAAGACAAGCAGGGCATTATCGACGCCTTTAAGAGCCTTTTCAGGGCGTGGCGGAAATAGAATTCCTTGACTTTGGCGGTTCCTGACACCTAAGTTCTACCCGCAAAACGGTGAGATGGTAATTCATATTGCAGTCATCGTTTAATTGAAGGCCGGTGTTAGCGCACTGGCCTTCTCTTTATAGAAAACTTTCTCACGTCGAAAGACTTCCCTATCATAAGAAAAGGCTTGACTACCTTTGCGCCCTGAATTAATTTGGGGCAACCAGGAGGTCTTCATGGAATTTGACACCATAGGAAAACGAATCAAATTTGCCCGGATAATATTGGGTCTTAATCAGTCGGAGGTTGTGACTAGACTAGGGGTGAGGCAGCAAGCTATTTCAGTCTGGGAAGCGGACATCTGTAAGCCAAGCGCAACCATAGTTCCTAAGCTTGCAGAGGTCTTGAATTGTACACCTGCGTGGCTGTATTTTGGCGTGGGTTCCCGGCCAGAATGAATCTCCGTATCTCCATTCCCGAACTTAGGTGCCGCGCCATAAAGCGCAACGGTGATGTTTGCGGGCATAAATGGCTACCGCGCAAGCCTGACGCGAATCCGAAGGAATGCCCTAAGTGCAAATCACGGTTTTGGAGAGGGAAAAAGAAATGAGCGCGCCCCGTCCTACCAAATACCCTCAGAATCCTACCACTTCTGCTGACTTCCCAATCGAAGCACAGCGGGGCGCGCCCACTTTAGAAGAACTGGACCTGGATGTAAAGCGGATAGTCCTATTGGGGATTCGTTTGGGGGCTATGTTCGCCGGAAACCTATGCCGTTGTAACCGTGAAGGCCTGCTGCCCGGTGAGACTGAATGCCCGGATTGTAGGAAGATAACATGAAGCGCGACCTAACCAAGGCCCAGTTTGAATATCGTATGAAGAAGCTTGGTGCTAAAAAGGAGTTCATGGGATATTGGGAAGCTACCACAGAGTGTGGGAAGGTCTCTATTTATCCCAGTAATGGCGGCGGGCGCAGACGCAATCAATACGCTTATTTCAGCCAACAGATTGAGCGCATTAATAATGAACACCGAAATGGTACCTGTTTTTGTTCCTCCCAAGGCTGCCGATGAGAAATCCAAGGTCGCAATCACCAGGGCCAGGCCATGACCGCTCCCGGTGACTGCGAATACTGCGGCGTACACTTTTGCATCGACCATTGTAAGGGTTGCGGGGCCCCCTTGAATAACGAGCATGGACGCGTAAAGGATCGCACCCGAACGCGGATAGAGCGGTGTCAGCCCTGCGAAGAAATTTATCTCGAAAAGAAGTATCCAGGGGTTTTGTAATGAACAGTAAGCCTAACAAACGCTACGCTGGCCGCCCTTACTACACCGGTCCTAAAAGCGGGTATTTTCTGCTCCCATATCACAATACTTTAGTCGCTTGGATGCCAGACATATTTGAACGGCTAACCACCATTGACTGTGACAAACCCACTAATGAGATAGCTTGGCGTCGGCATTGTATTGTATACGTAAAGCCCGGCGAATTACCGCCGGAAGTAGTCGAGGCCGGGGTAGCCAACGACAAGGACTGGGCAGCCCACGACAAGAGAGTGAAAGACCACGCAAAACCACTTTTGCAGTTGCTTGATAAACACGTTCCCGATCATACTTGGGACGGAGAGGAATTAGTTTTTAAATGAACGGTCACAATCAAGAAGTCTTAGATTATCTCGATGCGCTGCCCCCGGATGAAGAGGAATGGCCGCCTGTGAGTAACTGTTGCGGCGCTCTTCCGCCTTATGGACTGTCGTCTGACGAAACCGACATTTGTGGGCGTTGTGGCGAACACTGTACTTATGAAACGGAGGATAAAGATGGGAACTAGAGCCGATTTTTATATTGGTCGCGGCAAAGATGCTGAATGGCTGGGCAGTATTGCTTGGGATGGGAATCCTGGTTCGATTACACTCAATAGCGATGAAAAAGAGCAAAGTTGGCCTGGTGGTCCAGATCATTTCAAGCGGGCTGAATGGCCAAAAGGACAACATTTATTTGATGCAAAGACCGAGGCCGAATTTAAAGAACGATTATCCAGATTTTTTGAACGTAGGGATGATGTCACATTACCGGAGAAAGGGTGGCCTTGGCCGTGGAATGATAGTCGAACAACAGACTACAGCTATGCCTTTGATGATTATAAAGTATTTGGATCATGTTTTGGGCATGAATGGTTTGATCCTTTTAATGAATCCTATGATGCCGATGCCATTGAGACCGAAAAATGTGTTTTCCCAAATATGGAATATCTTAAAAACGTAACTCTTGGGCAAAGGTCTGGAGTAATTGTTGTGGGAGGTCCTTAATGACACACCCGATATTTAAGCCTGAGAGCAACAAAGAGTACACCGCCACTATGTTAGGTGGCCCTTACGGAGATAACGACTCTAAAGGGCCAACACAGGGCAAATACGGGCCGCAGTGGAAGTACCTAGTACGGATAGGGGAAACCCCCCACTATTGGTATGCTACCCCCAAGACTCAGGAAATGATTGAGAAACGGGGTTATGATGCGCCAGGTTCGCCATTCACGATTCTCAAAAGGGTAGAGGGGGAACGGAATAAAGGCTTTGAGCTGAGCGGGGAGACTTACGATGGTATATTTCCAGTCAATCAGCCGGAAGATCAAGCTAGCCTGGATGAACCTCAAAGCGCACCAAGCGCCCTTCGGGAACTGGAATCCCGCCTGATAACATTTTCGCAAGCCGTCAATGAACGTCTCCGGGGGCTTGAAGAGCAAAAACTGGTTTTCAAAAAACAGATTGAAACCCTTGAAATAGATGTTAAGAAATTGAAACTGAGCAGTGAGGAAGCGTCTTCTTAATGCACCCGCAAGGTGAAACATACCAGCCCAAGATTATGGCTTTAGCTTTATACGATCCGCTAATGTTCACTATTGAGAAGCTGGCGAATTAATGACTTCCGCCGCCCAAAAAATCCGTATAGGTGGTTTAATGCGCTGCTGCATACTGACTATTTCGAAAGATGCCCCTGAAAACCCGCAGGAGGGCGAAAAACTTCAATGCCGATGGTGCTCTCTTGGCAAAATGATTTTTAAAAGTGGCGCTTGGGAATGGGATAAGCCGCCGGAACCTAAAGGAGTAAACAATGCCTGAATACCGAATAATTAATGCAAAGACCGGTGCAGCTACAGGGAAGCCATTTGTTGAGGTGCAACTCATTGCTGAAGGCAGAGGACCAACTCTACAAGCACGAAATCCAGGGGAAGGGTGGACTGATATAGCTTGGTTAACCGCAGAGGGAAGTTTGGGTTTATTTCCTGGTGCCGATGACGTGAAGGGTCTCTCAACTCAAAATGGTGAAATCAAGACTTTTTGACATTGCAAGCCTTGCCTCGTTAATGACTGAGGTGACTTGCTTGCATAGGGGAGGCTCCTACATTCGGCGTGTGCTGGGTGCAAGGTTACAACTAAGTCTCCCCGCCGGTTTTTGAACGGTTGTCAGTAACGTGGCTGCATGCCAACTGGTACCAAAAGGTAGACCGGCGTTGCTGGCAATCATCTGCTTGTGCAACGTGAATACGTTGGGTTGATAGGGGACGGCGTAGATGCAGTGGAAGCGTGAATTTGGAGTACACAGGTAATGCTGGTCAATCCGATAAGCGCCTACAGGATTGGCAGCGCCAGGATGCCGGTTAGGGGAATCCGGCCACAAGCAGAATTTTTTGGCCCGCTGAAACACGGTGTATAAGCCTATGTCGGTTCAGTGGAGAGCGACACTCTTCATGTAACACCAATCCGATTTGGGCGGGTCGATCTTTGAAAATGCGAAGGTGTGGCGGAAGCGCGGCTAATTGGAAATGGGTTTCGGGTAAGCCGTGTTAAGTAGACGCTAGCCGGTGACGGGGCACCGCTCTGAGAACAAGGCCGAAGGGTGGGGTCGCCCACTTGATGGAAACATCGTGCGAAAGCATGGACGGTTCACCAGGTAAGGAAGAGCAAATTGCAGCCTGTCCAGGTATCGAAGCCTGGCCCTTCGCAGATTTGAGCAGATGCGGCAACAGGGTTAAAAGTTGCCTGAGGTGGCCTACCCGGCCATCTGCTTAAATTTAGGGATGCAGTGCCACCACGCGGAAGAGCCGGTCTGTACTGCTGAGGGTGAGAGTCCCTCCATCCCTTTAACGGGGCTGTCGGGGCCTCACTGGGTTACGATCCTTTGAGCTACACTCCGGCGGTCCCACAACTTTGGAGGTATTATGAAAGTGATTGAGATAGACCGCTGCGAGAAGTGTCCGTATTGTGATATTACAACAAACTATAAAAACCAAAGGAAAGATTATTGTGAGCAAGCATCACGTTATTGCAATAAATCTTCTATTCCCGATTGGTGCCCCCTGGAGAACGCCAAGGAGGAGTGATGGCATCTCCATACAAGCGCCTCTGTTTGAAAAACCATAATCTAGTAGAGGGTGATCGGCAAATGAAATTAATAGCGGGGCAGGATTATTTTACAAGCCAGAGTATACATGGACAGTGCCGGGT
>SDBV01013390.1_pt1 | contig 10446 bp, 10 predicted proteins | sample 2277081 | NCBI WGS metagenome assembly SDBV01 (sample SAMN10402039, study PRJNA504765) | marine sediment metagenome | isolation source: marine sediment core GS10_PC15, 223 cmbsf | place: Arctic Ocean: Southern Knipovich Ridge | collected 2010
TGGTTTTAATTTTTTATCTATGATTTTTGTTTCAAAAATTTTTAATTCTTTTTGATTCTCCTGGATTTTAACTTTGCAAAAAGCTGCAGGTTTTTTAGCAAAAGCTCTAATTTGGTCATATACTTTTTTAGCATCATCCTCAAAATGAATCTCTTTCATCTCTTTAGTAATTTTATTTGCATATGAGACTTTTGATTCATCTTGATTTTGTAGATGAACAGCATTTTTTTTATACATCTCTAAAACTTCTAATAATAGAGGTTTAGACATTAGACATAGTTCTTCTTCTAACTCGGTAAAAATCATCTCATTTTTAATTTCGATCTCTTTTTGTAAAATTATCGGTCCTGTATCCATTTTTCTTGCCAGCTTTTGAATAGTGATACCTGTTTTTTTCTCACCATTTAAAATGGCGTGGTGAATGGGCGCTGCTCCCCTATATTTTGGAAGCAGTGATGCATGAACATTTATTGAGCCTTGCTTTGGAACATCTAAAAGAGCTTGTCTTAGGATTTGACCATAGGCAACAATGATAAATAGATCGGCATTGTATTTTTTTATTTCATTAATAAATTCTGGATCAGATGCTTTTTCAGGCTGATAAATATCTGGTTTATCTAAATATAGAGATGATATTTTTTTTGTCTCCGATATGTTTTCTCTTCCATTTTTTTTAATATCTGGTTGAGTAACAAGAGCTACTATATTTACTTTTTTTTCGAATAGATAAGATAATATATTTGCTGCAAATTTTGGAGTTCCGAAAAATATTATTTTCATTTTACTACTGAGAGTTTTTCTAAAGGTTGCTCTTGCTTATTATTTTTAGAGATACCTTCTAAACCGATAAGACCTCTTTTTGAATTTTTACAAAACTCTATCCATTCTAAAACCTCTTTAATGGGTCTTAACTCTTTTTGAATTTTTTCAAGAGCATCTGTTAGTCTCAGTCCCATGCGATAGGTATACTTAAAAGCTTTAAAAAGTTCATTTCGAAGATCTAATGAAAAACCTTTTCTTTTTAAACCAACTAGATTTAAACCACCTATTTTATATGGGTAGCCTCCACCTATTGTATAAGGGGGGATATCTTTAGACACTCTGCTAAATCCACCTACCATCGCATGTTTTCCTATGCGAGAGAACTGATGAACTGGGGTCATTCCACCTATTACAGCAAAGTCTTCAATAGTTACATGCCCTGCTAACATCGCTGAGTTTGACATCACTACGTTATTTCCGATATCACAATTATGAGCGATATGACAATAGGCCATTATAAGACAGTTATCACCGACTTTTACTTTTGAATTTTCATTACAAGAAGAATTTATGGTAACGTATTCCCTAATCTCTGTATTTTTTCCAATTTCTACAAAAGTTTTTTCACCTTTGAACTTTAGATCTTGAGTTTTTGTACCAATGCTTGCTCCTGGCCAAATAATTGCATTTTCTTTAATGAGGGTAAAACCATCAATATATGCATGAGATTTTATTGTGACATTATCTTCTATTGTAACATTTTTCTTAATCACTGCGAAGGGCTCTATCGTGACATTTTTACCAATTTTAGCACCTTCTTCTACATAAGCATTTGGGTGAATATTTGACATTTTAGATTTCCAATTTTTTTTATTTATTTCTTTAAAGTTTCTCTTTTTTAACAAGAGCAAAACTTAATTCTGCTTCAACACACACTTTTTCATCAACTAAAGCTTTTGCTTGCATCCTTCCGCCTTTTGAACTTATATGAATTGCTTTAGCATGAATAAAAACAACATCTCCAGGATAAATAGGTCTTCTAAATTTAGCTAAAGAGACCTTTAATAAAACAGCAATTTTATCAACATGTCCTTTTTGATAAACCAAAATTCCACCAGTTTGTGCCATTGCTTCAATTACTAATACACCTGGCATAATTGGAACATTTGGAAAGTGCCCTTGAAAAAACCCTTCATTACTCGTTACATTTTTTTGACCGATAATTTCATTATTTTCAAGATCGATATGGACAATTCTATCAACGAGTAAAAAAGGATATCTATGAGGCAAAATTTTAGCTATTTCTCTATGATCTATAACAGTTTTGTTATTCATTACGCCTCACCTCCCTGAAGATAAGCAAGTAATTTTTTTGCAAATTTTATATTTGATAAATGTCCTGATCTAATTGCAATTATATGAGCTAAAAATCTATTTCCAATGAGTGATAAATCTCCCATCAAATCTAAAATTTTATGTCTAACCATTTCATTATCATATCTAACACCATCTTCATTCATCACTTTATTATCTTTTATAACAACAGCGTTTTTTAAACTTCCACCTTTAATTAAATTTTTATCTAAAAGTGGCTTAATCTCTTCGTAAATGGAGAAAGTTCTAGAAGGTGCTATCTCAGTTTTATATGTTTTTTCATCAACTGTATATGAAAAATATTGAGATCTTAAAAATTCACTAGAGGGATGATGCAGAGTAAAACTAATCTTATATTCATCTGAAGGTAACGCTATTAGATGTATATCATTTTCACTAAAATATACAGGCTCTTTAAGAGATAAAACTTTTGCTTTTTGATCGAGCTTTTGAACTTTGGCTTCTTCTATTAAATCTGCAAAAGTTTTTGAGCTTCCATCAAAAACAGGAACTTCTGATCCATCTATTTCAATTAAAGCATTATCAATATTGTAAGCTGCAAAAGCTGACAGAATATGCTCAACAGTTTGAACAGAGCTTTTACCCTCTCCAATTAAAGTTCTTCTATTAGCTTCTCTTACTAAATTCAAATCAGCTTTTAAAATTGGTTTATCCAAAAGATCCACTCTTTTAAAAACAATACCGTGATTGGCTATAGCTGGATGGATAGTTATTTTTACTTTTTCACCTGTAAAAAGTCCTATTCCAGAAACAGTAATATCATTTTGGATAGTGTTTTGGAAAGTCTCTTGGAAGAGCAAATTTTTCTCCTGATCTCAAAAAGGGGTAATTCATTTGTAAATAAAATAATAAACCAAAAATTTAAGAGCAAGAACAATTTGACTTTTCCAAATCAAAAAAATGTTTTGGTTTGCAAATATTTAAAACTCGAAATACCTAAAATATTATATATTATTAAACACGCATTTTACGCTTTATGTAATAAGAAACAATAACAGCAAAACTAAAGAAAATTACTAAATAATCCCCAAAAAGAGAATAAATAGTTTTATATGAAAAAAGAGGAGCTCTCACAAAAAGAGCCCTTGCTTCATCTTCTTTATAAATAGCGTCTACTACCCTTCCAAAAGAGTCAATAACCGCAGTAACTCCTGTATTACAAGCTCTAATTAAGGGAATGCCATTTTCTACAGCTCTAATTTTTGCATGCTCGAAATGCTGCCTAAAAAGCCTAGATTTAGGAAAGTAAGCATCATTTGTTAAGTTAACAAAACATTTAGCACCTTTATTTTTAGCTTTTCGCATGATGTTAGGATAGAGCTCTTCATAGCAAATTGAAAAAGAGTAATTTTTATCCGAAAATATCTTTGACTCTGAGCCTTGAGTAAAAGAAGAAGCTATTCCATATTTTTGTAGAGCCATTTTAGCTAAAAATGAAAATGGGATATATTCACCCATAGGAACTAAAACTTGTTTTTCATATCTTTTGTAAGTATCTAATTTGGGACTAAAATAGAAAGCTGCGTTGTAGCTTTTATCTGCTTTTTGATCAAAATCATCAAAACCTATTGCTATTTCAGATTGATAGATATTAGAAAGAGCTTTTGCGAAGTAATTATTAGATACATACCAATCATCTTTATATTGCCTTGCAAATGGCTCTTTTAAAATAGGTAGTTTAGATAAAACCTCTTCTCCAAATTTTTGAGAAAAAAGAATCTCTACTTTTTCAAAGGGATAGAAATGATCATTTGCGCCAAAAGGCAAAGCTGCTTCTGGAAGAACTATTAGATCTAAATCATCTACATTTTTTTTATTTATAAAATTTATAATTCTTTGCCATTGATACATGGGAGAGATAAAATGATCAAAATAATCTTTCGTTAAAACTTTTTCTTCTGGAAGAAGGGCTGTTTGCACTAAGCAGACATTTAATTTATTAGAAAGCTCGAATTTTTTTTCATAGACCTTTTCATGAAAATAGCCATAGAGATATGGAAAAAAAGCTAGAATCACCCATAAAATTCCAACTTTAAAAGATTTATCTATAACAGCTTTTAAAGCTGTTAGATTTACAAAAATCACATAAAAGCTAAGACCAAATATCCCGATTATGGAAGCTAGTTGCATTGATATATGGTGATTTGTTAGAGCTAGTCCTACTTGATTGAACGGAAACCCACACATTATAAAAAGTTTAGACCATTCAAGGATTGTCCAAATAGAGGCTACTAAAAAGATTTTCTTAAACTCAAGTTTTTTATTTTTCAGAAAAATATATGAAACAATAGAAAACTCTATAGCAAACCAAACAAGCAAAGAAGCATATGCTAAAAAAATAAGCTTTCCTTGATATTTTGTTGAGGTAAGCCAAGATAGCCAAATAGCTTGAACGAAAAAAAACCAGACAAAAGCAAGAAGAACTTTAAGTTTTGTGCTCTTTATTCGATAAATTGAGAACCAAAAAAGAAAATACCCCAAAGAGCTTGCCAATATACCTAGATAACCTATCCAGGCTGGCTGAGAAAAAGCAACTATCAAAAAACTTAATATAAAAAAGCTAAAATTTAAATATACTCTACTCTTCTTCTGATTCATTAGGCGGTTGGTCCATTGCTTCAACACTTATAGGCTCTTTTATTTTAGAGCCTAAGACCATTAAAAGCAAAAGAGCGCCTAAAAGAGCTATGTTTTTCATAAACATAACCATTTGAAAAGTTTTGTTAACTCCTGTTAAAAACCAAAACGGATGAAGCAAAAATGTAGCAGGAACAAAAAATACTAAAAGTAAAAAGGCTCCGAACTTCTCTTTTATCCCGAAAAATATTAGAAGAGCAGCTATTAGCTCTAGAGTAGTAATAACTATTAAAATCTCTGGTGTCCAAGAAATCAGAGCTGTGAAGAGTTTTGTCAAAGAAGATGAAAAGTGAACATAAGACTGCCAATCGCAAAAAAGATTAATAAGTCCACTTTCTGTTTTTTGCCAATCAAATATTTTATTTACCGCTGATAAAATAAAAATCGCGCTTAGTAATAGCCTTCCTACTAAAGCAATAAATTTTTTAAAGCCCCTCATATAAGCTAACCTCCATTAGGCCTGTAATTTTTCTATATATTATCCTTTAACTAAGATATAATCTTTTTCGAGATTAATTTAAATTGTTTATGAAAATACCATTTAGAAAGTTTCATTTATTGACTATTTTAAAAGAGTTTTCAAAAAAAAAGCTCCCATTGGATGTTTTTTTAAGAAATTATTTTAAAAGCCATAAGGCCATCGGTTCTAAAGATAGAAAAAGCATCTGCGAAGATTTATATAAACTAGTAAGATGGAATGGTTTAATAGATTTTTTATGTAAAAAAAACCAAGTTACCCCCGAGGATAGATTAGAAATCTTAGAAGACTTTGATTTCAAAAAATATCTTAATAATAAAAAAATCCCAGATCATATAAAAGTTAGCTTTCCAAAAGATTATTTTGAAAAGATAAAAAGTTCCTATACTTTAGAAAAAGCAATAGAATTTTGTTTAACTTCAAATGCTGTAGCGCCGACTACAATTAGAGCAAATTCTTTAAAAATACAGAGAGATGAACTTTTTGATATTTTAAATAAAAAATATGACATCAAAAAATGCTCAAAATCTCCTTATGGAATAATTTTTAATAAAAAAATCAACTTTTTTACAACTGACGAGTTCAAAAAAGGTTTTTTTGAGATCCAAGATGAAGGATCACAAATAGTCGCTGATTTAATAAACCCAAAACCTAAAGACCATGTTTTAGATTATTGTTCAGGATCAGGTGGTAAAACTCTAGCTATAGCTCATAAAATGAAAAAAACAGGGCAGATCTATCTTCACGACATCAGAGATTACATTCTATTAGAGGCAAAAAAAAGATTTAAAAGAGCAGGAATTGAAAATTTTCAGATAAAGACTACAAAAGATTTGAAAAAGATAAATAGAAAAATGGATTGGATAATTTTGGATGTCCCCTGTTCAGGCTCTGGTACTTTAAGAAGAAACCCTGATCTTAAATGGAGATTTAACTTAAGTGAAATAGAGAGTTTAAAAGCTACACAAAGAGAAATTTTTGATAAAACATATAATTTTTTAAAAAATGATGGAAAAATTGTATATATTACTTGTTCTATATTCCCAGAGGAAAATGAAGAGCAAGTAAAGTATTTTACAGAAAAATATGATCTGAAGATTGAAGATAAGTTTTTTTCTTTTCCTTTAGAAAATTCTCATGATGGTTTTTTCGCCTGCGTTCTTATAAAAAACTGATCCATCTTTCCCTATTACTTCATTGTAAACAGTTAATTATTAACATTATAACAAGAAAAGAAACTTCAAGAAATTAGTTGAATTTGTTTTGTTTTTATAAAATCATATCTTTTGTTAACATATATAGAAGTAAATTAGAGCTAAAAACAACAATGAAATTTTTTATTAAACTTTTTATACCTCTTATAGCAATAGCACCGATTTTAAATGCTAATGATTTTAGAAACTCTCCTATGGAGCAGAATGCTAATATCAATGTTAACAACACAGTACTCGCAAAAGTTGAAGATAGAGCAATTACAGCATTAGATGTTAAAAAGAAATTAGATATAGCATTTGAGAGATCTTTTACAGATCTCATAGATTCTAAATCAGCTAGATTTCAATTTTATCAATCAGGTTGGCCTCAAGTATTAGATGAGGTTATTAATAATGAGCTTGTTTTACTAGATGCAAAAAAAAGGGAATTTACAATTTCAGATGCTGAGTTAACAGAAGAGATGGAAAACAAATATGGCCCTAATATAATAGCGAACCTACAAAGGGTAAATCTTACATTAGAAGAAGCTCAAAAAATGTTATCCGAAGAGATGATCATACACAGGATGCTCTATTATTTTGTAAGGTCCAAAGCAGAGCAAAACGTTACTCCTAATAAAATAAAAAACTCATTCCAGTTATATATAAAAGAAAATCCATCGCAAGAAATTTATTCATATAATGTTATTTCTGTTAGGTGTGATGACAATAAGATAGCTAACTTAGCAGCAAATAAGGTACATCTTTTACTAAAAGAGAAAAATCAAAATCCAAAAGAACTAGAAGACACTTTAAAAGAAATAGAAAAAGAGTATAAAAACTGCTCTATCAATGTTTCCAATTTATATAAGACAAGCTCAAAAGATTTATCTCTGTCTCACAAAAATATTTTAAAAGATTTAGAGAAAAATAATTTTAGCGATATTTCTTCTCAAGTGAGCAGAATAAACAACAAACAAATATCTAGAATATTTTATTTAAAAGACTTAGAAAAAATTGAAGCTAAAACTTTTGATGAAATCTCTAATGAATTAAAAACTAAATTAGTTGAAAAAGAGCTACTTCAAGTTGGAAATAATTTTTTCAATAAATTGAAAAAAGAATATTTAGTTGAAAACAAAGTTATCTCTAAAGATTTTTGTCCTTTCACTTTTGAATGAGAACTCTATATAAACCAAAAGATCTAATAGATTATTTATCTTCTCTGAACATAAGACCAAAAAAAACTCTTTCTCAAAATTTTTTAATCGACAAAAACATTTTAGATAAAATTATAAAAGCTACCGATATCTCAAAAGACGACGTGGTATTAGAGATAGGATCAGGACCTGGAGTTGTCACTTTTGAGATAATAAAAAAGGCTAAAAAAGTTATTGCAGTAGAACTAGACGATATTTTCGCTAAGAATTTAAAAGATGAAAAGATTGATAACTTAGATGTTTATAACGAAAATTTTCTAAAGTTTGATTTAGATCTTCTTAAAAAATTAAATAAAAAAATAAAGGTCATATCCTCTGTTCCATATCACGTAACATCTTTCATAATTACAAAACTTCTAAAACATCATTTTTTATTCTCAAAAATTATTTTAATAATACAAAAGGAGATGGCAGAAAAACTTTTAGCTAAAAAAGATTCTAAGCAATACGGATATTTTTCTCTTTTTGTAAATTTTTATGCTGAAGTTAAGATTTTAACAAATATTTCAAGAGGGTGTTTTTTTCCAAAACCAAAAGTTGATTCAGTTATCTTAGAATTAAAGATAAAAGATAATTTTTTAGATAATACAAAAAAAGAGATTGATATAGAAAAGTTTTTTCACTTTGTAAAAACAGCGTTTTCACAAAGAAGAAAAAAACTTTTGTCTTTGATAAAAACTTTTAGTTCTAAAGACAAAATCCTAGAGATATTAGATGAGTTAGACATAGATGCAAATGTTAGGGCTGAAAATTTGAGTTTAGATAACTTTTTAGCTCTTTACAAAAAGCTGTTTTAAAAATGTGGAAAAATTTCTTCTAACATTTTCATTAGCATAGATATTTTCTTTTTTTATTAATTTTCCATCTTTAGATTTTATCTCAATTATAGCAACTTTCTGATCTTTTTTAATTGGAGCTTTAAGATCATCATAAACAACAAAAGCATTTAAAGAACCCTCTTCTGAAGGATAATAATCTAAAATCAAGTCTTTTCTTAACTTTGATTTTAAAATTTTTGAGCTCCCTAAAATTTTTGCTTGGAAAATCTTTTTATTATCAAAAATTACTTTTTTCTCTTTTTTTTCTAAAAAAGCAGCATTGAATAACTTTTTTGTCTCTTCAAATCTAACATCTGAATTTGAGCATCCCAGAACTACTGCTATCAAAGTCCTTTCATCTTTTTTTGCAACACTCATTAAATTATATTTAGCTTTAGCATGATAACCTGTTTTCGCTCCAATTGCATATTTATAAAAATGCTCTGTTGGCTTTAAGAGTTTATTATTTGTAACTATCTCTTTTTTATTTTGTTTATTAGTTTTGGGTCTTATGTAAAATTTACAGGTAAAAATTTTTAAAAAATCTTCGTTTTTAATCGCTAGTTTAGTCATCGAAGCTATATCATATGCTGTTGAGAGCTGCTTTGGCATATGAAGACCGTGAGGATTTTGAAGATAAGTATCTTTTATTCCCTTTTTTTTGATATATGAATTTAACTCATCCATAAACGATTCAACAGACCCTGAAACCAATTCTGCTGCAACGTTGGATGCATCACAAGCAGATATTAGCATTATTCCATGTAAAAGAGTTTCAAGTGTAAGTTCTTCTTCTTTAACAATATCAAAACTCACTCCATCTGTTTCTAATATATAAGGCTTTAAAGAGTAATTGGATGTTATTTTTTTTTCAGGAACTACAATATCTAATGCATCTTTCGAAGCTTTAATAGTTTTAGATAATCTATCTTTATAATTCTCTAATATATAGCTAGTAGTAAATACCTTAGTTAAGCTAGCTGGATAGGCTTTTTTATAAGCTTCTTTTTCAAATAAAATAGCTCCGGTATCAGCATTTATCAAGATTGCATTTCTTGCTTTAATATCTAATTCTAAAGGCTTTGAATATAGAGTTGAGACAAAAAAACAAAAAACAATAAAAGCTTTAATCATCTATCTATCTCCTGAGCAACTCTTTTAGTATATCCGTTTTTTTTCTAATTACAAGCTATTAATTCAATATACATTGATTTACTCTTTATTTTTTATACGTAAAAACCTTTAAAAACCAATAAGATACCAGAGGTTTAATAAAATAAAAAAAGCAATTCTTGACACTAGTAATTATAAATAGTTAAACTATGTTTAGGGGAAGAATTATATGGAGGCTTTTAATTCATGCTTAACCCGAATGAAATAGAAAAGTTATATGAACAGTATATGCCCAATCTTGCGGATTTAGCGCATGATGGTATTGTTAATGTTGATTTGGCACTTTTGCATGAACTAAATCTATTAGATGATTTAGATCAAATTAAAGATGATCCAGAAGATTTAACTCAGTATTTTCATGTTGTAGAAAGCCCAGAAAAAGTAACACTGTTTAACGAGCAATTTGATGTATGGATTGTTCCTAAAACCGAGCAAGATATTCCGCTTACTTATGTTCTTATAGCACTCAATGCCCAAAGCAAAACTTCGTTAGAAGTTGTTTTTACTACAGCAGGCGTATATAATACACCAAAATATGTACTTAAAGTTCTGCAATACTATCTTTTAGATATGTTAGAGACAGAAGCTACACTTACTGCAATAGAAAAAAACCAATAATTTTTTAAAGCTCTTTTCAAAAGGTTTTCCTATTTTTTTACAATATCTTTAGTTCTTTTTAGAGAATATTTTGGTAAAAAAATAAAAAATATTTTTAGATTCAAAGCTTATCAAAAAAAGAAAACTCTTTCACTCATTAGATGATTTTCAGA
>SDBV01013391.1_pt1 | contig 10446 bp, 11 predicted proteins | sample 2277081 | NCBI WGS metagenome assembly SDBV01 (sample SAMN10402039, study PRJNA504765) | marine sediment metagenome | isolation source: marine sediment core GS10_PC15, 223 cmbsf | place: Arctic Ocean: Southern Knipovich Ridge | collected 2010
GTGTAACTGAAGGGGCGGCACTAAGTGCCGCCCCTTCAGACTCTAACGTTCCAGGTGGTGCATCGAGGAGGTGCCAGCATGCTCACAGGATTCAAGACGTATCTTCGGGTAGACTGGGCCTGTAAAACTCCCCTAGTGTTTCTCCTGGACAAAGAATACAGGCAGATATCATCAACGACCCTACTTGAGATAGCTCAGCATATCAAAGAGAGATTCGAATACATAGCAGAAATCTCTGACTGTGACGATGCTGCTCTTTTGTTCAAGGCCGCCGCCAGTGAGAGGCATGAGAACGGAGTAGGAACGCCAAATTGACATTCTTTTAGTGGTAAACATGTTCCTGACGGGCTTTGATAGTAAGTCACTTAATACCATCTACGTGGATAAGAATCTCAAATATCATGGATTGATTCAAGCAGATCTTGAGAGTAGGTCTCAACCGCACTGAGTTGTTCACCATCTGCGTCTTCAACGTCTTTCTGGAGCTCACGTCTACGAGCATCGAACAGGCGAGATGCCTCAACTTCAAAAAACAGATGTACCGTCTGTCGTCCGCGAATCTTCTTTCTCCCTAATCACAATAATCCACTTCTTTACTCTCCCGGTATTGGTACATAATATCATCGTCAGAGTTTGAAATCCAGAAGGTAATTTCTGTGTTCTGGGTTGAAATCTGATGACCTATTTAGCAATTGAAAAAGGTCCGCCAAATATCACGCCTGAGGTCTAGGCATGAAGTTTGGCGGACCTTTTATGCGATCTTGAAAGGGGGGCATCGAGACGTGGGTTCATCCTATCCTTCCTAGAGGCGTACAGGCTAGTTCGATTGCTCCCGAATCGGAGGCCACGAATGCTGTAGGTAAGGGTGCGGTAGCATTTATTGGAGGCGATGGCCACTTTCCTGCCCAAGAGCTCCTGAGAGAACGGACGGACGTCATTGTCTTTATTCCTATCAAGAAAGCACGTAAGTCCTGAGCTGAGATCACCATATTCTGGCACCTTGGCAGATGCCAACACCAAAAGTCAGCACGCTGCACTCTAGCCGCTGACGTTGAGGGTGGCGTGACCTATAGTGGAACCGAGAAATGAGTATTCGCTCTCCGCGACAAAACCATAACGCACGAAATCACAGACACTATGTTTGGATCGTGGCGGAAAGCAGGAGCCCCACTGGCCGCAAGGTTATTAATAGTTGACGAAGATAGAGTAATTCATAGCTACTAAATCCTCTTAAGCCCAGCAGTATCTTTGGCTCTCATAGTATTTAGCAGTATAATTGCTCTAATGATCAATCAACCGGGCAGGTTCAGGCAATCTACGGACAGCGAACAGGCGAACGCAGTCGGTCCTTCGACTGATGGCCTTATTCCGGTTCATTGGCTGCACACCCATGCGTACTGCGAGTTTCAGCTTTATCTAGAGAAAGCAGTTGGAATAGAGGCTCCACCAACCCAAGACATGCTCGCAGGGTCGCACCAACATGCCTTTCTCGATGCCGAACACGAGAAGAAAGCCGAAGTAGAATTGACTGTCGGTGAAGCTGCTCAGAAGGCACAACTCGAAGCAGTCACAATGGTATCCAGAGATATTTCCGTGAGAGGGGTCTCTCTTTATGGCCGTATCGATGAGGTGCTGTTTGAGCCGAGTCGCATCATAATTGTTGATGACAAACCGAGTGCTCAGCCATACTTCACCAACAAAATACAGGTCTGGGGTTATTGTCAGGCTTTCAAGGAGACCTATAGCCCTGGAGTTCCTCTTTTCGCAGCACTAAGGCAGGAAAATTCAGGAGGCATTGTTTGGCTTGAGGAATTTCTGGAAGACCATGATAGTCTGGTAAAGCTTACAGTCAAGAGGATCAAAGCTATATTGACCGGTATCGAAAGCCCTCAGCCAGTTAGTAATAGTCGTAAATGCAAACCCTGCAGATTTAAGGATTCCTGCCCAGCTTACACCAAGGAGTGAGAAATTGTGCCATCAGAAATAGAAAGATACTTCAACGAGTATATTCTGCCTTCAAAGGGATTCATTTACTGTGATATTAAGAGGGAAATTGACTTAGCACGCGCAGGTAACTCAGGAGGCAACTTCCTGGCAGCTCTTGGGCTGCTCTGTTATACAGAATTTATGGGTAAAATAGTACTCAAAAACAAGGAGTCATATACAAAGCAGTTTAAAGCTTTCTTTAGTTTGATGGGCGACGATTACAAACAGCTGATCGATACCAAGGAAATAGATGTTTATAAGATTTTTAGAAGCGGAATGGTTCACTCTTACTTCGCAAATGATTGCGATATTGTAATGCTTAATGACAATTATCCTTCCGGGATAATTGTCAAACCAGATGGCAAGTACCTTTTTACTGTAGAAAAATACTTTGAAGATTTCATGAATGCCTGTCAAAGACTATTTGACGATATCAATTCGGGAAAAGAAGATGTATATCTCCCATCCACCTGATGCGTTTTTTATTTTCACCATTCCACAAACGCGTTGTCTTTGATTGAAGATACGTATATCCGGGCCAGACACTTAAAACAAAGATTATGTTGGATTGGCACTTATACCTGGTTAGATGTCACGATGGAAGTTTGTATACCGGAATTACGACCAATGTTGCCCGCAGGTTTGTGGAGCACCAGGAAGACAGAGGCGCGGGAGCAAAGTACCTTCGAGGCAGGGGGCCTCTGGCATTGGTTTTTCAAAAGAAATTAGGGAGTAGAAGCCTGGCACTGGGTGTGGAAAGTAAGGTCAAGAAGCTGTCAAAGGCAAAGAAAGAGAAGCTGGTCGGGGTTCCCGGATATTTTGAAGAGATAGTGAGACGGGCCATTTGCTGATCCTAACCTTTGCAAGGTCCCTCTTTATTCGCATGGTATGATAATAGAAAAGGTGATAATCATTAGTAGGGGTGCTACAAAACGAGCCAGCATCAAACCCGGTTTGAGGGTCTCAATAATACTAAAAGCCGACCAACTGTCGGGAAAACTGACAGAAGGGATAGTCAAAGATATTCTGACAAATTCCCCAGTTCACTCCCATGGTATTAAGGTTCGATTAGAAAACGGCCAGATTGGTCGAGTCAAAGAGATAATAATCTAAGGTTGCTCTCTGCTCTGCCCGATACTTTGCTTCGCTTGAAGGAACCAGAGTTGAAACACGTCGAAACCTCGTATAGTTAAGTATTGTTACAGGGGGAGTTCGACTCTGTATCTAGAAGCAAATCTAACATAGGCAAGGTGAAGATTAAGTGAAACGTTTCGCTATAGGACTGGATATTGATGGGGTGATCGTAGATCTTGGAACCGCTATACTGCCTTTACTTTCTGAAGTTTGTGCCAGACCTGTGGCATATCGGGATTTGTGTTCTTGGGACCTCGGAGAAGCTCTAGGTATTGGTCACGAGACAATGAATCGTACCTGGGAACGATTTTTTGACAGCGACGCATTTCGGTATGCTCCGCCAATTGATGGTGCTATAGACGGACTATCGGCACTTAGGAAGCACGAGGTTTGGTTAGTCACTAGTCGACCAATATCAACACAAGACCTCACGCTTTCTTGGCTTCATGATAACAGGGTACATTATGATCAAATAGTGTTTAATAGACGTGGGGACAAGCTTTCAGTAGGACCCGTGTTTAGTGTCTTCGTCGAGGACTTCCTAGACGAAACTATAACAATTGCCGAAGCTGGTATGTTCGCGATTCTGTTTGACCAACCTTGGAATCAAGCATCCAGACTGCCAGCCAACTGTAAACGAGCCTACAATTGGGATGGTGTCTTACAATTGATCAGTAATCTCTAGATTCTACTTACGCAGTTTACAGAGATATGGCTAATCCTTGTCCCCCTCTCCCATTTGACATATAATTATCTGCACTATTGGAGGGAAAATGCGATACATCATCTACGGAGCGGGGGGGATCGGCAGTGTAATGGGGGGACATCTGGCGCGTACGGGACACGATGTTATCCTTATCGGTAGGCCGGGGCACGTAAGCGTCATCAATAACAACGGCCTACGCCTCATAACACCTACAGGTACCCATGTTCTGCGAATGCCGGCCGTTACCGATCCAAGTCAGATTGACTTTGCCAGAGGCGATGTAATCTGCCTCTGTATGAAGGGGCAAGATACCGAATCAGCTCTGGAAGACCTTGAGAAAGTGGCCCAAGATCTGCCTGTCTTCTGCTTTCAGAACGGGGTGCGTAATGAGGAGACAGCGATCCGTTATTTTCCTCGTGCATACGGTGTTATGGTGCGGGTTGGTACGGTCTATCTGACCGATGGTGAAGTAATTGCCCGTCGGGAGCCGCCGGGGTGGTACATCATCGGACGGTATCCTGAGGGAACCGATGAATTGACCGAGGTTGTGGCTGAAGAATTGCGCACGGCCGGTTACTTCGTTAGGACAACCTCTGATGTAATGCCCTACAAATGGGGTAAATTGATGGGCAATCTTAACAACGCTGTCGGTGCCATTGCCGACGGTGACAGAGAAAGTATGCGACCGATCTACAATGCGGTGTTCCGAGAAGCTCAAGCCGTCCTTCAAAAGACTGGAATAAGGTGGATATCACAGGAACAGGTCGCCAGGGATTGGCCGGAAATAACAGCCCCACTGCACGGTCAGCTGAATACTGAAGCCCAGAGCTCGACGTGGCAGAGCCTGGCGCGCCGTCAAGGAAGTGTCGAGACTGAGTTTCTTAACGGTGAAATCGTGAGAGTGGCCGAAAGAATCGGACTTCAGGCACCCATCAACGAGAAGCTAGTCAGGGTCTCACAAGAGATGGCAGCAAAGAACGAGCCTCCAGGAAAGTACACACCTGTCCAGTTGAGTGAGATACTAGAGCTTGGTAGTCCGTCACGTTGACGGGTCACGACGGTTTGATCTGTTGCTTATCACACAAACACAGCACTATTTCAAGTGTAGTTCGACTCTTCACACCGTAGAAAGTGGCCGCCGGTAGATTAGAACAGAGGCTGGCCTGATATTAGTCGGTTGGCCCAACAAAAAGGCTCGCCACTATCTGACGAGCCTTTGTCTTTCATTCGCCCTGCCCCTTTTTGAGGGGGATGCTAACCCATCTAGGCTATCTTTTCAAGGCGCTCTACGTAGGGACATCTGGCGTACTGGTAAGCTGCCTGCCCACTACAGGTCGGACTACACTTTACCCACTTTCCAGATATCACGTACATTATGACAGAGATATCGGATGATGTCAAGGAGAATCCCCCAGCCAAGGTGTCTAACCTGCTTCAGTACAAATGCGGGGATTCGGACCGCCGATCAAGGGCTCATTATTCCCCTGCGCTTTATGAAATTAGCCAAGGCTGCCAACCCCATCACGAACGCCGTATGTCTGCATGGCGAAGACATATTACCACACTGAAACCAGGAAAACGATGCGGCGTCAGCAAAGGAATTACCCTGAAGCGGCTGTATTCGTGGATGAACCGCTAAACGAAGCACAGAACTGTTTCAGGGAGAGGTAGGGCTTGTTCTGCTTTGGGGCTGAAGGCAAAAGCAATGAATATTGCATAGGATCCATCTCGGAAACAGATTATTGTCAATATTCCCCAAAACCCGTTATACTCCAATTGAGTCGGTGGTATTCGTTGCAGAGATATAAGAAGGAATGTCAGGGTGTATTGATAGTTGCAGAGAAGCTTTGAGAGCTGGCAATTATCGGTATCTCGGCTATTTGCCGGAATGGAGGTATTCATGAGCATTGAGACATACCGCCACAATCGTATTCTGGTTATTAAGATGGCGAGACCAGAAAAAAGAAACGCGCTAAACAGAGCAATAACCGCGGGCATTGATGCAGCCATGAACGAGCTCGAGGATGATCCAGAGTTGTGGTGTGGGGTTCTGACTGGGACTGAATCAGTGTTTTCAGCCGGTGCCGATCTCAAGGAGGGTCCGGGCGAACCAACAGAGCGTGGTGGCATCGTGGGCCTTATCAATCGAAAGCGATCCAAACCGCTAGTAGCTGCGGTTGAGGGCTTGGCATTAGGTGGTGGGGTGGAACTGATTCTGTGTTGCGACGTAGTTATTGCGTCGTCTACAGCGGAGTTTGGCTTCCCAGAGGTAAAGCGCGGGTTATTTCCAGACTTTGGTGGGGCATTCCGAATTAGTCGCTTCTTGCCCACAAACATCGGACGAGAATTGCTTCTCACCGGTAGTAACTTAACCGCAGAGCGTGCCGAGCGCCTTGGATTTGTTAATGCTGTAGTAGCGCCGGGGCAAGCTCTGTCCAGTGCACTAGCATTTGCTGAAAGAATCTGTGAGAACCCACCTATTGCGGTTCGTGAAGCGCTTGCCATATTCAACACTGAGGTTAATGGTGATGAATCAGAGAGCTGGAAACGTACCAATGATGCCCAGGCCAGGATTCTCCAAACAGAAGATTTCAAAGAAGGAGTGAGTGCATTCTTCGAAAAACGAGTTCCCAAGTGGACGGGCAGGTAGCCGGTATATATTCAATGTTTCATCGAATGGGCGACGACATTCATAGAGATACTTTCATAACATACTCCGGTGCCTTGTTCTTTCAGACCATTGATGATAGTAGTATGCTGTCGGTAAATCTGACTTAAGAAGCGGTATCCTTCATGGAGGCACGTCAATAATCACTTGAATTATTAACCCAGACGAGAAATGCTGCAGTGTTGCTATGAATTACAGTGTGCACTATTGGGAATATCAAAGGGGGGCAAAATGGCGCGAGTCAGTCTAGTGGAGAAAGACCAGGCCCATCCCATGGTAAAAGAATTGTATCAAAAGAACGAGACTCAGGGTGGTCACATACTCAATCTATGGAAGGTGATGGGTCATTGCCCATACATAGGCCTCAATTTTCAACGGCTAGGCAATTCCCTTCTCAAGGGAGAGGAACTGTCGCCTGGGCTGCGGGAGCTAGCCATTCTCCGTGTTGGCAATCTTGCACAATCTGAATATGAGTTTCAACAGCATACTACCATAGCTTTGCGGTATGGGATTAGCCAGAGGCAGATTGACGAAATTTCAAATTGGACTAGTTCAAAACTGTTCGATCAACAAGAACGCGCAATATTGGCCTACACTGATGAGGTGACGCAGGATATTAAGGTCAAGGACGGGACGTTTGCCGAGGTTCAGAGTTTCCTCAGTGAACATGCCATTGTTGAACTGACCTCAGTCATTGGATACTATGGTATGGTATGCAGAATACTTGTTGCATTACAGGTTGAACTAGAGCCTAAACCATGACTTTCCAGCTTGTTGATCTGGCGCCTTGACGACCTGATTCTTTGGAGAGCTCCCCGACAGGAAAGACCTTCTAGCCTTGGGAGACCGCGCAGCTCAAAGGATAGAACCTTTTCAAAAACTTCTGCGCTCGTTCATCAGAGCTTCCGTTTCTTCGCTTGGAGAATATGCTATAGAAGTAACCAATAGCCACAGAGGGAGCTGTAACTACCGATGGCCTGGATTACTGCCGCCATAGTCGCTAGTGCCATGACGGGGGTGGTGTCGATAGTCGATAGGCCACCTCATCTCCAAGCGAATGCCACGCCTCCGCTCCTTCCTGCTGCCTCTGGGTGTTTTGCAGCTTGGGTTTGGCCTGGTAACATTTGGTCTCAATCCATTGCCCGAAGAAATCGGTACCACCCCTCTCCTGGCGGCCTTCGCCTCGGGTATTGTCCGTTCGGCAGGGGCACTTCTCATGCTGAACGCCATGCGCTCCGAGGAGGTATCACGGGTTATCACTGTCATCCATACCTTCCCCATTTTCGTAGCCATTATGGCGGTACCTTTCCTCGGTGAAGTTTTGGGCTATACTGAGTGGCTGGCTATTCTTATGACGGTAGCCGGGGCAGTACTTATCTCTCTACACCGTGGCGCTGATGGGCGAGGGGCTCGGCTACGCAAATCATTCGCAACGCTCACGGCTTCAAGCTTGCTCATGGGGATAGCTAATATAGCCGCCAAATATAGTCTGGACTATATCTCTTTCTGGAATATGTACTCCGTTAACTCTCTTTGCTTGGCCACGGTCTTTCTGCTGTTTTCGTTGCGCCCCTGGATTGTGAAGGAACTCTTGCAGATCAAGCAGCGAGGTCAGGTCCTAACCCTACTGCTCTTGAACGAGTGCATAGCGCTAGTGGGTGTTCTATTATCCTTCTGGGCGATGGAGCGGGGTCCAGTGTCGCTGGTATCCACCATCATGAGCATTCGACCGGGTTTCGTCTTTGCCTATAGCCTGGCTTTGAGCCTCATCTTCCCAAAAGTATTGGGAGAGCATTTCAGTAGAGGCATAGTAGCGGTAAAGGTTATCTCCATCGGGCTTATTGTTGGTGGGGTAACCCTGCTAATCCAAAGAGCTTAAGCCAGACGTTATCTAAACGAAGCACAGAATTGTTTCAGGGAGAGGCAGGGCCTGGTACGCTGTGTTCAATTTGCATATCGCTTTGTACCTGCCGGGGTAACTCTATTTCCATGTCCCAGGTTCCATCTGGATAAGCAATCACCTTAGCTCCAAGTGATTCCAGAACAAACCTTCGGTCTTCGGGTGTTGCCCGCGCCAGGCGCTCTTCGAAGCGGCATCGTAGCGATTCAACTGCATCCGGACTGAAAGAAAGACGCTCGATGTCAGCCAGTTGATTTCCCAGACGGCACCGCTCTTCTTTCAGCCAGCGCCGTCTGGCCCCGATTAGCCCAACTTCCTGTTGGAATACCTGCTCGCTTACCTGAGCGTGCGCCGCAAGGCGAAACGCCCGTGATTCGGCCTCTTCTTCCTTCTTGTCTTCACCTTCCAGGTTAGTGATCTGGCGTCGAAGGCTCGCCTCGCTTTCCTCGGTTAGCCCGTAGCGTCTGCGGATTTCATTCTCGAAGCCCTGCGGTCCCTGGAGAAAGTCAGCGACCGTCTGGAACGCGCCATCTTCAACTTCTGTTGCCCGCAGACCGTGCGACCGACATGCCTCCCGGTTGACGGGTTTCCATTTAGCGCCGCAATAGTAGTAGGAATTGCCGTTACGCGTGACGCCAATGTAGGTATGCCCGCAGGCGGAGCACCGAATCAACCCCTTCAGGATATATTCCCGCAGCCGTGTATTTCGCTGCGCATATAGTCGGTTGGCTTTTAGTCGTTCCTGTACCCACAAAAACTCATCTTCGGTGATCATAGGTTTCTCAACGAGGCCGTACAATAGGACGCGTTCATCTTCCGGACGCGGTCGTCTGCTGGTCTTCCCGTACGTGAATTTACGCCGGTGAAGGGGTTCGATGGACTCCTGTTTGAGAGCTTCGATCGTGCCGGAATAGGCAAGGTTTTTCAACATATTGCGTAGCGTATTGGTGTTCCAGTCACGTTTACCACTCGGGGTAGGGATGCCCCGCTTGCCAAGCTCCCGGCATATTGTGCGGATTTTCCATCCGGCTAGCGCCATACGCCAAATCTCTCTCGCATTCTCGTAGTGTTCGGCAGGGACAAGATGATTATTCTCCCAACGCATTCCGTAGATATTGTTCATCGTGGGTGGCAGCCCTTTGAGCCGCGCACGGTCCCGCAATCCGTCGCGGGCACCCTTTTGCGCGCGCTCAACCGACCGCCCCTTACCCAATGCGAGGGCCATTTCAACGAGCTGCCCCTCTTCGCCATCCAGCATGGGGACTCCTTGAACCGTAACAAGTCGCACTCCGCGCTCTTTGCAATCAGACAGGAACAGCAAACGTTGCAGCCCTTGGGCCTGGAGCCGGTCGCGGTCGAGTGTGCCCACTGCCTGTACTTTCCCCTCAGTAATCCATTGGCGGAGCAGTTGGAATTGAGGACAGGCCATCAGATCCAGACTTGTCCAGTCCACCTTAAGAATGTATTGAGGCGGTACCGTGTAGCCTTCGGCTTCGAGGATGCGCCCGACGGCTACCTCCTGGGAATCCAGGGACAACTCCCGCTGGTCGTGAGTAGAAACCCGACACCAGATAGCAGCGATTCCTTTGCTAGTTCCGTTCATGATTCATTCCTCCATTTGCTGAAATTTCAGCATTAGGTATGATTATAACCGGTCAACTACTGACCACCCAGTTTCTTACATAGGCTACAGCGACCGGGGATGTGGTGCAGAAGTAAGTAGTCCTCCATCTCATCGCGGGTTCTCCTCGTGCAATCTATAAGTTCCTGGTGGACTCGAGCCATGCTTCTCGCTTCGGCAGAATCAACCAGGTCTCCGACTATCTCCGTGAGTGCATCCTTGACCTTCTCGGGCTCCGCCACGTACTCCGTCAAGTAGCGTGCAGTTCTTGGGTCATTGAGACTCCCTCCGCTTGCCTGAAGCCTTGAAGGAAAGTCTGAAGGTGGCTCACCCAAAGAACGGTTGGCCACCTCAGTTTGGGTTAGACGGATGATGGCTGAGGTGAGGTGAGGCTGCTGTTCCTTATACTGTACGAGTACCGGCAAGCCGCA
>SDBV01013392.1_pt1 | contig 10446 bp, 19 predicted proteins | sample 2277081 | NCBI WGS metagenome assembly SDBV01 (sample SAMN10402039, study PRJNA504765) | marine sediment metagenome | isolation source: marine sediment core GS10_PC15, 223 cmbsf | place: Arctic Ocean: Southern Knipovich Ridge | collected 2010
CCACCGTAGAAGGGGCTAAGTGGGTCACTAAGAAGGGCAAGCAGTTCCCCGACCTCTGGATTGAGAATTATCTGGGCTGCGATATGTGGGCGTTGCCCAAGCTGATAGCACGCTCTGTATTCAATAATCCGAGAACGGCGGTATCTTCCTGCTCGGCAACATCAAAATCCCACACGGCAGCCAGAATAGGTCTAGCCTTTTTGTATCTATTTTCACCATCAACGGTTATTACTACCGCTCCCACATTCCGACAAGTTCAAGATATTCTCTGGCGTGAGATAGGTATGGCTTGGGGTGGGGCTAAGGTTAATCTGGGTGGTGACTTGAAAAGCGTAGGCATCCAAATCAGGGAGGACTGGTTTGCCATCGGGCTATCAACCGATGAGCCTGAGAAGTTTCAGGGTCTACATAATATAAACGTGCTGGTTATCGGCGATGAGGCAAGTGGTCTCACACCAGCAGTCTATACCGCCATTGAGAACCCACTCGCCTCAGGCAACGCACACCTGCTGCTAATCGGCAATCCCACGCAGCCTGTCGGTAACTTCAAAGACGCTTTCAATTCACCGCTCTACAAGACGTTCCACATATCCTGCTTTGACACGCCGAACTTTACCCAGTTCGGTATTACGATGGATGATATTCGCCACAACACGTGGCGTGAAAAGATAGGGAATAATGAGTTGCCCAGACCTTACCTTATATCTCCGCAATGGGTCTGGGAACGCTATGAGGAGTGGGGAGAAAACAATATCCTGTTCCAAGTCTACTGTCTGGGTCAGTTCCCCGATGCAGGGGTGAACACCCTGATACCTGTGCATACCATTGACTACGCAATGGAGACAGTCACTATAGAGCCTAAGGGTGAGAAGGTGGCTGCCCTTGACGTGTCCAGATACGGCGATGATGAGAGCGTCTATGCCAAGAGACAGGGGGGTAAGGTATTTCCTCTCATATCGTGGGGGCATCAAGACAACATCTATAGTGCTGGCAGGACGGCTCGGCAGCTCCGTGAGGACAAGCCTCTGACGTGCCGTATTGACGCTGTGGGTACAGGGTCGGGCACTTTTGATATCCTCAGGGATAACGGCTTTAGCAACATTGAGGAATATTTAACAGTTGACGATAATGGCGATATGTACTTGAAGAACTTTGACTCTATTGAGAGAGCTACGCTTGCAGCCGTAGAGTCTATTAAGGTCAGTAAGGTGGGTAATGGCAAGAATACAACGACTATAACTCAATTCAAACTTTGCAGTAAACTCAATGCCTTAGAGCAGTTAGGTAAACATTTAGGCATATACGAGAAGGACAATGGCCAGAAGCGTCTCACTATCGTCGATATTATGGCCATAGTGGGTATTGGAGGCCAGGATGTATAAGGACAAGCACTTGCAGAGAGAGGCCAATAAACGGGCCTCGCAACGGCAGAGGGATAAGAAAGCGGGTATGACGCTGGTACCCGATAAAGGTATGACTAATCAGGGTATGACGGCAGTTAATGAGCAACCCGGTGTCATACCCAAAGAGGACAGGATAGTAATACCCTTGAAGCCAGACAATTCTATTGACGTAGTTAAACTTAGACAAATGAAGCCCGAGCGCACAGCCAAGGGCAATATCAGGGTGAGTAAGCCAGGCGATGCAGACTACGATGGCGTATTATCATAAGGACGAAGTATGAGTATACAGAGAAAAATCAAAAAGAAATTAGTTGAGTCCCAGACTGCTAATCCTCACAGGCGAAGGTACTTGATTAAACATTCAAGAATCAAGGTGGCCACAGGAGAATAAATGCTAACAGCAACACCCCAAGAAATAGCCATAGGTAAGAAGCTGCGGGACTATCGGGATGACCCGAAGGGGTTCATCACGCGCATCCTGGGCGTAAAGGAGAGGTATTACTGGTCCAAGATGGACAAAGTGGCTAATTCTGTCCGGGACAACCAATTTACAGCAGTGCCGGCTTGTCACAGTGTTTCAAAGACTTATGGTGCCGGGCGTCTCGCGGTATGGTTCAAGACCTGTTTTCAGCCGTCAACAGTGATCACTACAGCACCATCAGACAATCTTGTCCGTAACCAGTTATGGAAGGAGATTCACGCTGCTTATGCAGGTGCTAAGATACCGTTAGGCGGCAAGATGACCAGCCTACAGTGGGACTTAAAACCATCACAGACCATATTAGACAGCTTAAAGCCTGAACAGAGGGCATTATGGGAGAAGAACTTTGCAATAGGCTTTGCAACGAGTCCTGACACGGCTACAGAGTACGCTACAAAGGCTCATGGTTGGCATAATGACTGGATATTCGTCTTATTGGACGAGGCGGGCGATATAATGCGTTCAATTTGGAAGACTGTAATTGAGGGCCTGATGATAAATGAACGCTGTAAGATACTCGCTATTGGCAATCCTACCGACCCAACGGGCTATTTCTACGACGTATGTCAGCCGAACTCTGATTGGAATGTGATACCCATTAGTGTAAAGGACACGCCGAACTACAAGGAAGGCCGGGAGATAATACCAAGCGTAGCTGGTCGGGACTACTATAACCGAATGAAAAAGAAGTACGGCGAGCACAGTAACACCTTTAAGGTCCGAGTCTTAGGTCAGTTCCCAGAGTTTAGGGAGGGCACGTTTTACGGCAGGGAGATGGCCAAGTGCAGGCAGGAGGACCGGGTTGGAAACTATCCGCACGAGCCAGGACTTCCGGTCTATACTTTTAGTGATTTAGGTGATATGTACACGGCAATGATATTCGTACAGTTCAGACAGGGCAGGATACGGATAATCGACTGTTATTGGGACAATCAGGGCCTTGGTATTCCTGCGTTGGCCAAGGTAGTTAATTGTAAGCCATATCAGTACAAGGAGCATTATACGGGCAGGGACATTATCACTACTAACGCTAAGAGTGTGCAGACTGGTTTAATGACAAGGGACGTAGCTGCTCAACTTGGTATCGACTACATTCCTGTTATGGCCCACAGTTTCGAGGATGGTATAGAGGCTGTGCGGTCAATCTGGCCTTTATTGGAGATAAACAAACCGTTATGTAAGGTATTTATCCAGGCTGTTGATGGCTACCGAAAGAAGAAGAATGAGAACTTGAGCACAGACGATCAGCCGAGCTATCAGGATCATCCCATATCTCAGGCATGGGAGAACCACATGATGGACGCCTTGAGGCATACGGCCATAGCTTACAGGTACATGATAGACAAGGGCAGTAACATTGTGAGGACTTCTCGTACTACCTCCCGCAAAGAGGACGATAAGATGAGCAATTATGATGTTTTGACTTTAGGGTATAACTGATAATGAGGATATATAATATAACAAAAGGAGAGATAGTAAGTTTCCGTTCCTTGTCTAAGATTCGCGATAAAATAAAGTGCTTGATAGATATGTCGGGCCTTGTTGATATTGCTATACGGTGCAAGAACAAGGTGTATCCTGATAAGTTGGAGTTTCGTGTAAATGGCAGAGAGATGTCTGAGCTTTATTGGCGTTCTGCTATGCGAGAAAACGTATGTTTGTGTATGAATGATGAACATGTCCTTTGTTTATATCCTATGGGGATACCATTTAAGATGAGCAATTACAACGTTTTGACTTTGGGTTATAACTGAAATGGACTTAATAGACATAATAGTATTGGATATACCCAATCAGTTATCAGAGCTGACTGATGAGGAAATAGAGGAAATTATAGATGAGATTATAAATGAATAGCAGAAAGTACAGGAAGTTCAAGCGTCATTCTGACTTAATCAAGTATGCTGTCAGGAAGGCCATAGAGAGGAATACATAATGGAAGTATCCCACAGACCAAGAAACAGCAAGAATAAAGGCAATATGGCATTTGAAGAGCTTAGGGATAGGGTAAGAAAGCGGCAAAAGAAGATAGAGCCGTTACTAAATGAGACTAAAAATCAGATGAACTATTGGAAGATATTAGTTTGGAGGGGTTTATAATGCCAACAGGACCAAGTAAGCCGCATTTTGCACCACCAGTAATAGCGGAGAGACCATCACCACCGCCCAGGGCAAGGGCTGTATCGCTTGAGCCTTTGCGTGAGCAGGAGCGTCAAGAGGCTGCTAAGCGTCGTGGCTTTGCAAGTACAGTAATGACGAGGGGTGGCTTAGGTGCAGCCCAGACCGAGAAGACAAGAGTTTTAGGTTAGGAGCATAGTATGAAGTGCAAGGATTGTAAATGGTGGAAACGGCTAACTAATACAGACAATCTACTTGAGGATATGCTTACGAAAAACGATTGGAATGAAGGCAAATGTTACAGACTTCCTCATACCGAGGCTAAAAGAGCAAATGAATGGTGTGGGGAATATGAGAAAAAAGTAAAAGGAATATAGAATGGCTAACAATTTACCAAAGACCCGTAAAGACGAGGATTAGAACGAAGTATGATAATCAAATTAAACAGCGTGGGGTATCCTATTTCTGAAGAAGTAGGTGTTTATATTGACGAATTAGTTGAACAGAAAAATAGCTGTCGAAAAAGATTTATTGGCATCAAAGAAATGGCAGAGAGTTGGTTAGAATCTGATTGCAATACCATAGAAAAAGCAAAAGAGAAAGTCGCATTCAGTTTAATTTTAGGTTTAGCCATAGGAGAATAAATGACTTTACCAAAGACCCGTAAAGACGAGTACGAAACAGCTTTAGAGGTTTTAGTCTTAGACATTGACAAGCGTTTGAAGATAGTTGAAGATAAGTTAAATAAGCGGGGAAGACCGCCAAAGGAGAATCAAAATGAGAGTACCGGAATACACTAAATTTTACAGAGAGTTTAAGGCACTTGAGGCCAGGGTAGAGGTTTTAGAGAATCCCAAGAAGAAGTCCAGGAAGAAAGCCAAGAAGAAATGATAGAGCAGATAATAGACGGGATATGGAAAGACATTGATAAACGGTTTTATCTGGACTATGAAGACGTGGATACTGAAGAGATAGGGCGTTCTTGGCGTCTCATTATCCGCAAGGCCATAGCAGAGAGTAGTTGCAGCCAGGCGATGTTGGAAGAAACGGCGGTAATGGAAAGATGATTGGGTCGAAGTATGAGTGCACAAAGAAAACTTAAAAAGAAACTGGCTAAAGCTATGACTGCCAACCCACACAGGCAGAGATATTTAATTAAGCATTGCAAGTTTAAGTCAGCCACAGGAGACCCTAAATAAGGTGGATGAAGTATGAGTAAATGTTTATTAACAGGTTTACCGCTTATTCCTATAGGAGCAAGCACGAAAATAAAAGAGGCAATACGCAGACTGAATAACCGGTATTTTGTTGCAATGGGTAAAGCATGTGAGTTTGAGCAAATAGCCGAGATAGACAGGGCTTATGGTATTGCTCGCAAAGACATATTATTAGAGCCACAGGAGACTAAAAATGGAAGTTGAACTCGGTAGTAAAGTCACAGATAAAATAACTGGCTTTAAGGGTGTTGCAGTTGCGCGGTGCGTATATCTGAATGGTTGTGTGCAATTTGAGATTGAACCTGTGCAATTAAAGGATGGCGTACCACAAAAATCAATATGGTTAGATGAACCGAGAGTAATCTTAATACCCAAAAGAAAGTCAACGACAGACAAAAAGCCGAAAGACTTTGTTAATCGGCCTGTTAGACGTTTCGGCCCGCAAAATCATCCAACCAAAAAAAGTCCACCGAGTTTGGCTGGTTATGAAGATGCAGGAGAATAAATGAACCACTACTGCCACAAATGTGATAGACTTTATAAATCAGCGCCATGGCCGAGTAAGCCTGGTGACCAATGGCCTTACTGTCCTGAGTGTGGTAACAGGGATAACACGGTATCGAGTCCTTTTGAGGTAGAATGATGAGAGAAAATCGACAGTATATCTGCCTTGATTGTATGAGTTTCTGGTTTGTTGACGAGCTTTGTTATAGAAGTTATGACACAGAAGAAGACAACCTGAAAATACCAATATGCCCAAACTGCCGAGGAAATGTTAATTATGTTGGTGAGCGTAAAGATAGAAAAAGCAAGCATCTCTTTGGCGAAAGAATTGCCAACTTAGAATATATGTCGAAGGAAACTGATGCAATTACAGTATAAAGAATTAAAGAACGCTGAAATACTTGAATGTCGTTTACGGAGTCCTTTTGAGGTAGAGCAATGAAGACGATTGAAGTTCCGTACTCTTTATATATTATGCTTTGGGTAAACACAGCTCTGTTGTTAATTTCGGGCCTGCTTGGTATTTTTGGTTGATATTATGAAGAAACTTGAGATAGCAATTTTAGTATTATCGTTGATGGGGCTGGCCTTTGTCTTTGGTTGCGAGGAGAGTCCGGCTGAGGCTAAGACGGCTACACTTGGTAAGAATGGACGTTATTATTCTCCGACAGGTCACGGGATGCCAAGAGGATATTCTCCCGGCATCAAGATGTATACGTGTGGTATGTGTTGGGAATCTTTTGAATTGCCCGAAGAGCTTGATGGACACAAAGTCTGCACGAGGGATATTTGGAACGAGAAAGATGAGAATGGAGTCAGTAACGCTGAGCACATGGCTCGAACGAACCGAGAATACGAAAGACGAGCGGCTGAAAGAAAAAGGCAAGCAGAGGAAGCAGCTATTGAGCGTGAAGCAGAGATACAGGCAAGGGCGGCAATGAAGCTAATTGAATTGATGTCCGAGCCGAAAGTTTGGGAAACTCATTGCCCTGATTGTGGTATCTTTTGTGGGAAATGGACAGACGAAGGAATAAAAGGCGAATATCAACACAAAAAGGATTGTGTAGCGCCATTCGACATCAAGCTAATGCCGTCATTTGTAAATAGGCAGGTCAAGGACAAAGAGCAATGAACAGGCGAGGATTCTTAAAAAGATGCAGCATATTACCTTTTGTGGGTAGTTTGGCTGTTGCGGGTAAGGCTGGGGCTACTGAGGGTAAGCTCACAAAGCAAGATGAATACAATCATTGGCGGGTTGAGCATTGTAATATAGAGTGCATAGTTCAATCCAATCGTAAACTATATGCAAATATACACAATAACAAGGGTGAAATTGTTGCTGACTATATGCCTACGAGAGAGACCAAAGGCATATATCAAGTATTTATGCCTAAACTTGAAAATGGTCGTTATACCGTCCATGTTTACGAGGAGAATATAGGAGTTTTATTGTTAGTGCGAGAGAAAATAGTGGTTTAACATGAATTGATTTCCTTAAACCCAAAAGAGTAGGCACAAGTAGTTAGCTACTACTAAGGTGCCGTAATCATCGAGCCTATTACGGAGGCCGTTGGAGAAATCCTGCGGCCTCTTTCTTTTGGTGGAGAATAAAATGCCAACATACAAAGATAAAAACTTATTCGAGCGTATAATTGATCGTCACGGCATTATGAAGAGTATGCGTGCTCCCTGGGAGGAGGACTGCGATAACATTATAAACATCTTCAGACCGGACTTAGTGCGGTTTTCAAGTAAGAATACCAATACCGAGCGCAAGATATTAGGTGCAAATATCCACGAAGGCACAGGCCCCTGGGCGCTTCGTTTAATGGCCGATGGTATTCAGGGCAATCTTGTCTCTCAGTCTATCGACTGGGTACGTTACCAGGTAGGGGAAGAGCACTTAAAGGGCAATGACGATATTAACAAATGGCTACAGAATTTAGAAGAGCACATGTTAGCTGTTTATCGCAAGAGCAACTTTTACGAATCTTTGGGTCCTTATACGAGGTGTGGCATTTCCGTAGGCTCACCTGTAATCATACCAGAGTTAGACGAAAAGACAGGTAGAACTAAATGTATAGTACCGCACCCAGCCGAGCGGTTCTTAATGCAGAACTATTTTGGTGAGACTGATGTTTTACACCTTCAATCCGAATGGACTATCAGGAACGCCGTAGATATATTCGGTAAGGAGAACTTCAGTAAGACGGTCCAGAACCAATACGAAAGTGGTCGGGACGATGCCAAAGTAAAAATCATAAGGGGAATCTACTATTATCTCGACAGGATATTCAAGGACTTACCGGAAGATGAGTTATCGGAGAGCACGGCCACAGAGAATGGAGAGCGTACTTATAAAACATTCAAACCTCGATGGCCCTGGGTATCTGTTTATATCGAGGAGACCAGTACAGGCGATGAGCAGGGCAAGAAGAAGCCCTTGCGTATCGAGGGTTACTGGTCTAAGCCTTTTTCGGTATGGCATTACGAGAAAGACCAGAGCGAGGTTTACGCCCGTACTCCGGCCTGGATGTCATATTACGACGTAATGTCAACTAATCAAGCAAGGCGTTCTTTGGTAATGGCCGGCCAGAAGGCGGTAGAGCGTGCCTGGTGGGCACCTGAATGGCTAAAGACCAAGTTTAAGAACTACCCAAGGGGTATGAACTGGTATTCACCTGCCCAGAGGGAAGATATGCCTATACCACTTGACGAGAAGGCCAATTATCCGTTTGGTGTCGATATTGAGGAGCGTTTTGCCAAGTCTGTCGAAAGATGGTTCCACACTGATACATGGGGTGTGCTGACTGCATGGATGAAGATGGATAAGGGACCGCCAACAGCTACACAAGTAAGAGAAATGATGGGCGAAAAGGCTGTCATCTTAGGACCGAGGGTAGGCAGGTTCACAAAGAATCTCGAAGAGATAGACTCCCGTTTCATAGATATTGAGGACAGGAAGGGTGCGTTACCTACGAAGCCGGACATTCTGCTTGAGGAGAGTTCCGGCGAGATAAGGCCGGAGTTCATAGGGCCTTTATCACAGATACAAAAACAATACCATAGCTCCAGAAGAATCCAAGGTGCTTTAGCAGAAGCAGAAGTGATATTTGCAGCAGACCCATTAGTAAGACACAAGATAAAGTGGTCTGTATTATTGGAGCGAGTCCTTGAAGAAAACAAGTTCTTCCAAGATGCCATAGTTTCGGAAGATGAATACGAAGATATATTAAATGCCTTAGCCCAGCAGCAGGCGATAAAAGAAGGTATTGCAATGGGCGGCGAGGTAGCTAAGGCGATACCTTCGGTCAGTAAGGATATAGAGCCTAACAGCCCGTTGGCTTTGATGGCGACAGGAGCAGCGTAAATGTATAAATCAGAGATTGCACTAATACTAAAAATAAAAGAGAAATGGTATCAATTTTACCTAAAGCATAAAACCACGTGCCTAAATATTACATGCAGGGCAAAGATGAGACTTATTGAATTATTGAGCAAGATTATTGATTTTTATGTACGTCTTCGTTCTGCGAAATGGGTAAGAGTCCAAATTTGGGGAAGTGATTATGCTGATTTCAGAACCCATGAAGTAATTAGTAAGCAGAAGGTGAGAATGCCGGACGGTAAGGGATTGCACTGGCCAAAAACTAAATATAAGCATGTAAAGATGATTGATGAATCTTGTATATCAGGAGCAGCATAATGATTGTATACGAGACAATATTTCATGAAGGAAAACGGTGTTGGAAGCTAACAGAATACCAAAACACTTTTGAAGAATGGATAAATGAATACAAAGACAAGATAAAGTTTTATGAGAAGCAAATTGAAAACGTCAAAGAAATGATTCGTGGGCAAATAGAATTGGCAATAAAAAAGCCAAAAGTAATAAATCCAGAACTAGAAGATAAAATAGAATATAGAAATAGAAAAACGGCATCTGTAGTGATGGCCAAAAAGGTAAGTGTCTATTTAATACAATGCGATAACTTGCAATTAGTCAAGATTGGGAAGGCTTCTAATGTAAACAAAAGATTAAAAACCCTTCAAGTTGGAAACCCACATTCTCTTTATTGTATAGCATCATTAGAATTCGCATTTTCAAATGAAGCCTTATTATTTGAACAGAAACTTCACAAAAAATATGAGGAATATAACGTGAGAGGAGAGTGGTTTGAAATTAGTCAAAGAGATTTAATTTCACTCAAAAATGAATTTACGAAGTCATTGAATGTCATAACAGCAGGAGCAGCATAATGCCATGTAAAGGAAAGCACAAAGGTAAATCGGGACGTAAGAAACCGAGAAAGGGTAAGAAGTATTGAGTAAGGTAATGAGTATCCTGAGACCTTTCAAATTGGTTAGGTTGATAAGAAAATTATTAGATGAATATGGAGATTTTCGCAGCCGTGCTGGTACTTGTATATTCTGTGAGGAAGATTACATAAACCCACATAAAGAGGATTGCGAAATGTTATTGATTTATCGTTATGCTAATAAAGTCAAGAAATGAGTAAAGCAGATAGACAAAGAACGGCACATTACAGGATGGCGTTATTGGCTCATCCGTTCGTACTCAGTGATATTCTTGTCGGTGCTTGCCGTTTCTTTGGAAAGATAGATGCAGATGATGTTATGAGTCATACTGAAATGTTCATAAGGCAGAAAGTAGGCAGAGAGATATTGAGTGCCTGTGGCGTATTTCCGGGCGTCGGTCAGG
>SDBV01013393.1_pt1 | contig 10445 bp, 5 predicted proteins | sample 2277081 | NCBI WGS metagenome assembly SDBV01 (sample SAMN10402039, study PRJNA504765) | marine sediment metagenome | isolation source: marine sediment core GS10_PC15, 223 cmbsf | place: Arctic Ocean: Southern Knipovich Ridge | collected 2010
TCTCCACAAGGGATACACTCCTATGCGGTAATCCGATCCATCTTCGACACCTGTAATAAAAACGGATTTACTTTTTTTGATTCTCATAAACTAAATCTCAGCCTTTGAGACCTGAGTAGTTACACCATTTTTATTAACTATTAATTCAAATAGTTTCTAAACCTCAAAACTTTAAACAATGAAAATTTTTTTACTTCTTATTACAGCTTTGTTTATTATTACGGGAATCAACAGCTTACATGCACAGGTTGTTCTGGCAAAAGGAGCAACATGGAAATATCTCGATGATGGGTCAGACCAGGGCACTGCCTGGTATGCGACCGGATTTGATGATAGCGGCTGGGCGTCAGGTACGGCCCCATTAGGATATGGGAAAATTAGCGGTGATCCTGTTGTAGATACATTAAGTTATGGACCTGATGGAGGAAATAAATACACCACAACCTACTTCAGGACTACATTTGATTACACTCCGACCGGCAGCGAGACCGACTATGTCATTAATCTTCTGATTGACGACGGTGCAGTATTTTATTTCAATGGAGTGGAAGCTAAACGTTGGAATATGCCCCATGATACCCTTGATTATAAAACTTTTTCAATAGGCTATGGAAATGAATATTGGGGTGAATTTCTCCTAATTGACAAAAGCCATATTGTTTCGGGCACAAATACACTGGCAGTGGAGTTGCACCAGGGAGATTTGGGCAGTTCTGACCTTGGATTGGATATTGAAATTAATGTGAACCCGGGGGACCTGTTCCCTGATAATAAATATTTTATTATGGATGCCAGCGATGATGGAGAAGAAGATGTTGCAGACGGGGATGTGTCTCTTGGAAGTTCGGACCTGGAAATTGCAACGGATGGTAACACTGCTCAAATAATAGGATTGCGTTTTAGCAATATCCTGGTGGACCCGGGCGAAAATGTTTATTCTGCATCAATTCAATTTACATCGGATGGTTCTTCTAAAGATACGGTAAATGTAAAAATTGAAGGAGAAAAAATTGCTGATTCGCCATTTTTCACAGAATCTGATTCTGCCAATTTTTCAAGTCGTACCAGGACAACAGCAAACGTTACCTGGTCTCCGCCGGACTGGGCTGCAGATACAGCGGGTTCTGAAATGAAGACAACTAATCTGGCAACCATCGTTCAGGAAATCATCGACATTTCGGGTTGGGCATCTGGCAATCATATGACATTTTTAATTTCTGGGATTGATGGAAAATATAGAAGATCTAAAGTCAAAACAGGACAAGATGACTCAGGTACCTCTGCCGTGCTGGAAATTCTAACCGGAGATAACACGGCTATCAGGGTTACAGGGGAAAGGGAAAATCTGATCTTTATTTATCCAAACCCGGCTGAAAGTGTGTTCTATATCAATAATCCCACTTCAGATGTATTCAGCTATAAGGTGAGAAGTATTACAGGTCAGATTCTCAGGGAGAGAGACAATATTTCCTCTGAGCGTGCTTCTGTACATATGTCTCATAGTGGACTTTACATCGTTGAGATTAGAAGTTCTAATAAAACATATACTCAGAAGGTTATTGTAAAGTAATTTTTCCTAATCAACCATTCTGTTTGCTTCGACAGGATTAGGAACGGGCAGAACAGGTTGATTAAATAAACATTAAAAGAATCACCGCCTTGTTTTATGGCGGTGATTCTTATTAAATCAGGTTGTTACATATTATTATTTATTATGAAAGCATTTCTCACCCTTTTTACCATTCTTCTTTTTTTCGGTGTTTATCCGGCAATTGGACAAACATTAATCTCAAAAGGCTCAGCCTGGAAATACCTGGATGACGGTACAGACCAGAAAACTGCCTGGAAGGAAGCCGGGTTCAATGACTCGGAATGGAAAAAAGGACTTGCAATTTTCAAATCCGGTACCCCAACCAATAATGTAACAACCTACTTAAGATACGAGTTCGATTATTTACCCAATGGCGATGAGACGAGTTTAATATTTAATGCTCTGATCGATGATGCTGCCATTGTTTATCTGAATGGACAAGAAGTAATCAGAGTTAATATGCCGGATGGCCCGGTTTACTTCGATACGTATGCATTGTCGAGCAGGGATGTTGGTGCATATGTGAAAGTAATTATCCCAATTAAGGATATCCAGGATATTCTATCAGAGAAAAATCTTATTTCGGTGGAATTGCACCAGGCAGATCCCCTTAGTTCAGAGATTGGCTGGGATCTCGAATTATCAGCCAGTACTGTTGCCGTTGAAAATATTACCCATATCCGGTTTGGCAGCACCGGTGATCCTTTGAACGGGTTGACGATAGCCTGGAAAGGACAGGGGACTGCAGACAGTATTGCCTGGGGATATACCTCTGGACTGGAGAATGGGAAATTTTCAGGAGTGAAAAGTACTTCGATAACCGGCACCCGGTTCGAGTATACTTTTCCAGTTCTGACAGCAGGTTCAACCGTTCATTATGCCATTTCAGATTCTAAAGATGGAGTTTGGACAGAAACGAGGACCTACGAGACAGCCTCAGATGCATCCGATGATGAATTTTCGTTTACGGTGCTGGGTGACAGCCGAAGCTATCCGGTAGAATGGGGAAAAATTTCCGATGCAACACTGCCAACGGATTTCACCCTGTTTATGGGCGATATTATTGCCAATGGAGCAGTAGCGAGTGACTGGCAGGCCTGGTTTGATTATGGTGAAAAATTTATATCGAGGGAGTTAATCTATCATTGCGTTGGCAATCATGATGACGATAACTCCCCAAGCGGATTTGACAACTTTTTAGGTTTGTATACACAGCCCGGAAATGAATTGTATTATTCATTTACCTATGGAAATGCAGTTTTTATCTGTCTCAATACACAGAAATCATCGGACACAGAGCAATACAACTGGCTGCTGTCAACCCTGGAAGCGAATAAGGATAAAACCTGGAAGATTGTATTTTTCCATAAACCCTTTTATACCGCGCCAAATCATACAGGAGAAATGGATTCTTATTTCAATACATGGTGGAAAGCATTTGATGATTATGGTGTTGATATGATTTTCAACGGGCATACCCATAATTACCAGAGAACCATACCAATTAACATTAATGTAAGTTCCACAGCGGGTGTTGAAAGCTATGGGAGCGGTGAAGGTCAGGGACGCTGTCAGATTGTTGCGGGGAATGCAGGTGCACCTATATCCAGTCCTGCGAGCTCAAGTCTCTGGTGGCTGGATAATTCTGCTGCGGGCAGACACTTTTGCGAAATTGATATTGACGGGGACAGACTGAGTATGAAAGCCATGTTCGCCGACCATTCTGTTTTTGATTCCCTCGTAATCGATAAGAGCATCTCAGAAATCACATTTAAGGTTGACTTGAGGGAAGTTACAGATTTACACGATGGTGGTGATGTACGCGTGGTGTTTGGTGACTGGGATTCCTCTTTTGTAATGACAGATACAGATGGAGATGATATTTACACTTTTAAAAAGACTATAGCAATAGGAACCGATTTGAAATACTTTTATTCATATCAAAACGGTGCCGATCCTGAAACTAACAGAGATAAAGAAAGTGTACCTGCTGAATGTGCCGATGCTGATGGTTATAGAATATTAAAAGCACCTTATGGTAACCTTGCCCTTCCGGCAGTATTGTACGGCAGCTGTGATCCGGCCCCTCTTGACATTACCTTTCGGGTTGACCTGGGAGAAGTTGCAGATCTATATGATGGTGGTTCTGTCTGGCTGGCCTTTGGTGCCTGGGATACTTCCTACATCATGACGGATACCGATCTTGACAGTATCTATACAGTCACAGTTCCTTTTGCAGAAGGAACCGAATTAAAATATTTTTTCGCCTACCAGAACGGTGCCGATTCAGTAGCCAATGTTGATGAAGAATATGTACCTGTTGCGTGTTCCGATGATGAGGGTTATAGAACATTGCAAGTACCAGATTACAACCTTATCCTTCCTGCAGTTTCTTTCGGCAGTTGCTATGAATCTACAGATGAACCCTTCAATCCCGAAATTTCAATCCCAATTATTAGTGGAAATGATGATGGAGAAGAAGATGATTCCGACGGAAAAATGGATTTAGGCAGTTCTGACCTGGAAATAATATTTGAAAGTGAACCACAACATGTGGGTATGCTTTTCAGGGAGGCTTATATTCCGCATGGTGCTGTTATTACCAATGCATATGTACAATTTACATGTGATGTGACCAGTAGTGTTGTTTTACCTGATATTTACATATATGGAGCTGCAGAAGCCACAGTTAATGAAATAACAGGGGAGCCATATAGTATTTCTTCACACCCGGCGACAAAAGCGAAGGTGGATTGGTCACCTGCTCCACAGCTAAGAGCAGGAAACGCTACCGAAGCTGAAAGAACTGCAGACATAAGTGCAGTTATTGAAGAAATTGTTGGGCTGGACGGATGGGAGGCACGAAATAATATCCTGATAGTAATAGCCGGTAATTCCAACCAGACAAGAGATATAAACAGGGAGGTTGAATCATATAATGGACAAACTTCCGGAGCTCCTGTCCTGAATGTTACATTTGAGGCTACTTCTTCACCGGAGATTACATTTCAGATTGATATGAACAGCATAACTGATTTATATGCAGGTGGTGCTGTCTGGCTGTCCCGTGATATCAGGGATACTTCATACGTAATGAATGATACGGTTAGCGATGGTATTTATAGCTGTACCTTACCTTTGAGGGCAGGTACAAATTTGAAATATTTCTTCTCATATCAGAACGGTGCCGATCCCAAAACAAATGTTGTTGAAGAAAGTGCGCCGGCTGAATGTGGCAACTACGACGGTTACAGAACATTAAAGGTACCACATAGAAACCTTAGCCTGAATGCAGTTTCGTTTGGCAGTTGCGTAGAAACGCATGTGATGGTATCAAAGATAATGGTTACCACTAATGGTAAAGCTACATCAGTTAATGTTGGTGCTACTTTGCAAATGGTAGAATCCGTATCACCCCCTGATGCCACAGATAAAACTGTAACATGGAGTGTTGATGATGCCACTGTAGCTACAGTTGATGCAAATACAGGGTTGTTAACTCTTCTTAATAGTGGTATGGTAAAAGTAACAGCAACTGCACTTGATGCCTCAGGTGTAACCGGAGCAAAAGAGGTTAATATTAGTGTTATTTCATCCGTATTTGTCCGTAGAACGGTAAACGGGGTAATCTTGATTTATCCGAATCCGACAGAGGGTGTATTTTATATTGACAATCCTTCCACAGACAAATTTAGCTATGAAGTTTATTCTGTCAGCGGAAAGTTAGTATTATCTAAACGTAGTATTACAAGTCCAACAACTACAGTTGACATGTCCGGTATATTAAAAGGAATGTATATTGTTAAAGTACGTTCTGCAGAAATATCGGAAACGCAGAAAATTATTCTTAAATAGATTATTACAGAATCATTCTATCACTGGTCGTTGTGTATCGCAGGTTTACATGCACAAACGGATGTTTCAACTTTTGTCCATTTAGTAACCATTATAACCATAATGGTAAAATTGAGCTTGCATGTTTAGCTAACCTTTTGATTAAAGCAAAATTGTGCCCAAATTGTAATCTGTTTTCACGGAATGATGAATAATTTTAATTACGAAAAATAATTCCAGATGAAATTAGCCAATAACCTTAAGAATGTCCGTCCTGGATTGCAATTGCTCAATCCCGAGCAAATGAATGAGGTCCATCATTATTCCATCCGTATTTTGGAAGAAACTGGTATAATGGTGGAATCAAAAACGGCACTCAAAATATTTGAAAAGTCAAATGCTGTAAAAATCAAAAATGAAGTGGTTTTTATTAAGGGAGAGTTAATCGATCATGCCATTAAGCAAGCTCCTTCAAACATTGAGGTATTCAACAAAGCCGGGGATATCGCGTTTCAATTAGGGAAAAAGCAAGGCGAGGAAACCCATTTTGGGATTGGGTCAACCAACACATGGTTTCAGGATATAGAAAGCAACAGGGTTGAATTATTTACCCGGAAGCATATGCAGCATTCCACCAAACTGGGCGACTTGCTGGATAATTATGATATGATATCCACATTAGGAATCCCTTCAGATGTGGTTGCGGAAGAATCTGACCTGTACTCAGCTCTCGACATGTATGCCAATACTGCAAAACCATTGATCCTGTTAATCTCGGGAGACAAAAAGATCAATGCTGTCTTTGAGTTGCTGTCTTTTCTTCATGGGGATATTTCGTCAAAACCTTTCTGCATCCCTTATGTGAATCCAATAACGCCACTGGTATTGAATAAATCCACTAGCGACAAAATGATTGTTTCCATTGATCACAATTTACCCATTATGTATTCCAATTACAGTATGTATGGAGGCACATCTCCTGTTACTGAAGGTGGTTCGCTGGCTCTGTTAAATGCAGAGTTGCTTGCGGGACTGGTATTCAGTCAGCTGGTAAAAGAGGGGAGTGAAATTATTCTGGGTAGCCTGCCTGCGGCATTTAACATGACAAGGATGGGAAGCTATTATACTCCTGCTTCCTATTTACTTAACCTGGCATCTGCTGAAATGATGAATTTCTATGAAATTCCGCATTGCGGTACATCCGGCAGTAGTAATGGGAGAGGGGCTGATTTACTGGCTTCAGGGGATTTGTGGCTAAATCACCTGAGCTCCTGTATCGGTAAAATTGGCTGTGCCCCTTTTGTGGGTGGTAATTTTGATTCCATGGCATTTTCACCAACTACCGTGGTACTTTCAAACCATATCATCGGGGAAGCAAGAAAATTTGCCAGGGGATTTACATTAGATGATGAGGCGGTAAATCTTCATGAAATTTCAACTATTGGCCATGGTGGTAATTATTTTACGTCGGAACAAACATTGGCGTCCTTAAATGAATTAAGTACCTCAGATAAAATTTGGTCCTCCCTCAGCCTGGATGCATGGAAGGAACAGAATATGCCTACCGCTGAAAAAGCTCTGATTGATTACACGAAAGAGTTGTATTCCAAAGCAAAGAAAGCATCTGAGGATACTATTGACATCATTAAAAAAGGGGAAGATTATATTATTAAATCCCTTGCTTAATATTTAATCCGGTATTCATCCAATGAGCCTTACCAATAAAGTCGAAGAAACGGGAAAAATCGGATTTTGGTCAAGTACTTCGCTTGTAGTAGGGAATGTGATAGGATCGGGAATTTATCTTTTACCTGCTGCCCTGGCTTTGTATGGTGGGATCAGTATTTTCGGTTGGATATTTACCCTGGCCGGTACCATATTTATTGCCCTGATGTTTTCAAGGCTCAGCAGACTGATCACCAAAGCAGGAGGACCCTATACCTATTCAAGGGAAGGTTTTGGAGATTTTGCGGGTTTTATTGTGGCCTGGGGATATTGGATCTCTATCTGGTGTGGCAATGCAGCTATTGCAGTCGCAGGAGTTGGTTATCTATCAGTATTCATTCCTTCACTTAAAGAAAATCATTTATTATCTGCCAGTGTGGCAATTGGTGCAATCTGGATTTTTACTTTCATCAACACGCAAAGTATTAAAAGGGTTGGTATGGTACAGATCATAACTACTATAATTAAGATTCTGCCATTGCTATTATTAGGAACATTGGGATTTTTATACTTTAACATAACCCATTTTACACCATTAAATTTAAGTGTTGAATCCAAATTCGATGCAATCACTGCTACGGCCGCTTTAACTCTGTGGGCGTTTCTTGGTGTAGAGTCTGCAACCATCCCGTCTGATAAAGTAAAAAACCCGACGAGAACAATACCAAGGGCAACTATTGCGGGACTTGTAATAGTCGGCCTTCTATATATTTCAAGTACGGTAGGGTTAATGGGAATCCTTGCACCGGCTGAACTGCAGAATTCGGCTGCTCCCTTTGCAGATGCCGCAGAAAAGATCTGGGGCAGCCGGGCCTCCTGGCTGATTGCAATCGGAGCTTCAATTTCATGTTTCGGAGCTTTGAACGGATGGATACTTCTCCAGGGGCAAATGCCGCTGGCTGCTGCCAGAGATAATCTGTTTCCTCCAAGTTTTAAAATAGTATCAGGAAAAGGAATACCGGTCATTGGGATTATTATTGCCAGTGTTCTTGCAACATTTCTGGTAGGCATGAACTATACCAGGGGACTGGTGCAGATGTTTACATTTATTATTATGCTCTCAACACTCAGTTGCCTTTTGCCATACCTTTTTTCTTCCCTTTCTGAGATTGCACTGTATTTGAAGAAAAAGAAAAACTTTAACAAAAATAAATTGATTGCAGCCTCCTGTATATCTGTACCAGCTTTTCTGTATGCCTTATGGGCCATAACCGGCCTGGAATATGAAATTATCATCTGGGGCGCTATCCTTTTAACAGCAGGTATCCCAATATATGCCTATTTAAAATCTCAATAAACACTCCATCCAAAAACATATTTGCAGCAGCAGTGGCTGAATAACTTGTGTTGCGAGCCATGTAATTATTTGTTAAAAACATTCATTTATTTGACAAATAAAGAATAATGGATGTTATTGTCTGATATTAAAATTAAATGAGAATTCAAAGAATACAATATATATCTTTTGTTGTGTTGTTATTAATACTTCCGATGATAGTCAGAGGTCATTCATTCACTGAACCAGTACCTCGGACTCTCAGCGGATTGGTTATTGATGCAACAAGCAATGAACCAATGGAATTTGCTACAGTTTCTGTATACACATCTGATTCCAATCTGGTAACGGGTAATATTACAGCCACCGACGGTTCCTTTTTACTTGAATTAGATGAAGGGACATACGATATTGAAATCCAGTTTATCTCTTATGAAAAGAGAAGGTTTGAGAACATTGATCTAACAGGCACCAACCGATTCATCGACATCGGGCAGGTAGCTTTGGAGTTGGACACGGAATTGATTAATGAAGTGACTGTGACAGGTGAAAAAAGTGAAATGGTTATCGGACTTGACAAAAAAGTCTTTAATGTTGGAAAAGATCTTGGTAATGCTGGAAATTCCGCAGCAGATATACTGGATAATATACCCTCCGTAACTGTAGATATTGATGGGACAGTCAGTCTCAGAGGCAGCACCGGAGTACAGTTACTGATCGACGGGAAACCTTCGGGACTTGTAAACAATGGAAATCCTGCTGCATTGAGGAGTCTGCAGGGAAGTATAATCGATCGTATTGAGGTGGTCACCAATCCCAGTGCCCGTTACGAGGCTGAAGGAATGTCAGGCATCATCAATATCGTCCTTAAAAAGGACCAGCAGTATGGGGTAAATGGCTCATTCGAGCTGTCTGCGGGATACCCTCACAGGTACAGGGCCGGCGCAAATGTAAATTTCCGTCAGAAGAAAATCAATTATTTTTTAAACTACGGAATTAATTACGATGAAAGACCTGGTACCGGAATTGCAATCCAGCAATTCACCTTTCCTGACACATCTTACAAAACACGGATTGATCGATCCTGGTTGAGAAGCAGCTGGTCGCAAAACCTCAGAGGAGGAGCGGATTATTTCATTAATGACAGAAACGTGCTCACTGCTGCAGTTTTCCTCGGATACAGTGATCAGAACAACTCCACGGATATTTGGTACCGTGATTATGATGAGCAGGGGAACCAGCAAATGCTTTCACTGCGTGAGGACAATGAACTGGAAATTGAGCAGAACGTTGAATTATCGCTGAATTATGACCTGAAATTTGATCAGGAAGACAGAAAGCTGAATGTATTTGTGCAGTATATCGAAGAGCTGGAAACCGAAGACTCTGATATCCGGGAGAAAGTAACAGAGATTACCGGAGAGGCGGTGGATGATGATCCTGTGATTCAGAAGGTTTTAAATGAAGAAAACGTAAGGAATATTGTCATCCAGTCAGACTACATCCATCCCTTTGGTGATGATGGCAGGATAGAAACGGGATACCGAAGTGGCTTCCGGTATATTAACAATCCTTACAAAGTTGAGGAAAAAAATGAAAATGGGGACTGGGAATCCCTTGAAGGATATACAAATGATTTTACATACCGTGAGAACATCCACGCTTTGTATGCTCAGGCAGGAAACAAATTTAACAGATGGTCCGTTCAGTTGGGCCTCCGTTCTGAGCTATCCGATGTCAGGACCTATCTTGCCCAAACGGATGAGAGTAACAATCGAATGTATTTCGACCTGTTTCCTACAATGCATACCGGATATGAGTTCAATAATATCAATTCGGCCCAGCTAAGTTTCAGCCGGCGAATAAACAGGCCGCGCTACAGGTCTCTAAATCCCTTTAGGGCTCTCCTATAAATAATATCCGATAATTAATCATAATGGTATCACTTGATTAATTTTTTCATTAATTCTTATTAACCACAACCTGTTGCTATTCAGGATGTAATAAGTAACTACGCAT
>SDBV01013394.1_pt1 | contig 10444 bp, 8 predicted proteins | sample 2277081 | NCBI WGS metagenome assembly SDBV01 (sample SAMN10402039, study PRJNA504765) | marine sediment metagenome | isolation source: marine sediment core GS10_PC15, 223 cmbsf | place: Arctic Ocean: Southern Knipovich Ridge | collected 2010
TATGTAAAAACAAACTTCTGATCAATTTGTACTGTCGGAAACCTGACAGAAAGGAATATTATGCCCTTTTTAAAAATACCATTTTTTACCTCTTTCTTTTCTCTGACTTAAGGAATCGCTGATCCGTACTCCTAATATTGACAGACTTTCGGAAGAAGGAATTGTTTTTGATAATGCGTTTGTCACGAATGCGATTTGTGCACCAAGCAGGGCAGTCATCCTTACAGGAAAGCACTCACACCTAAATGGGATAAGAACAAATCATGACCATTTTGATGGGTCTCAGGAAACATTTCCAAAACTCATGCGACAAAATGGCTATGAAACAGCGCTCATTGGAAAGTGGCACCTGAAAACAGCACCAACTGGATTTGACTATTGGAATATTCTACCTGGCCAGGGAGATTACTACAATCCTGATTTCATTAATCAAGGGGACACCTCCCAACATCATGGTTATGTGACAAATATTATCACAGATTTAGCATTGAGCTGGTTGGGTGACAGGGAAGCAGAAAAACCATTCTGCCTTCTTGTCCAACACAAGGCACCACATCGAAGCTGGATGCCCGCTTTAAACCATCTGAACGAATTTGAAGACATCAATTTTCCCCAACCTCCTACATATACTGATAATTATAATGGCCGGGAAAGCTTGAAAAAGCAGCAATTAACAGTGAAAGATCATATGGATTATACCTATGATTTTAAAATACCATGCGACACATGTCCGGTTTCCGAAGTAAACAATTGGGCAAAAAAGGTCTTTCAAAGAAATATGGCACGTATGACGGATGATCAAAAGACAGCATGGGAAAATGGGTATAAAGCGGAAATAAAAAGATATCAAGATGTTCATAAAACGAAATCACATATAGATGAGTGGAAGCTGCAACGCTATTTAGAGGATTACTTAAGGTGCATCCTTTCTGTGGACGAAAGTGTTGGCCAGATATTAAATTATCTTGACCAACAGGACCTCTCAGAAAATACATTAGTAGTTTATACATCAGATCAGGGTTTTTTTCTTGGTGAACATGGTTTATTCGACAAAAGGTATATGTATGAGGAGTCTCTGCGTACTCCATTACTTGTGCGATTCCCTAAGATGATTCAACCCGCCACCAGGGCCAATCAACTTGTGCAAAACCTGGACTTCGCTCCTACACTACTTGACATAGCAGGAATTGATATTCCCGAAGAAATGCAGGGTAAATCCATGAAACCAATCTTTCAAAATCAACAACAAAAAGATTGGAGGAATGCAATTTATTATCACTTCTTCGAAAAAGGCTGGGGAGTAGATAGCCATTATGGCATCAGGACAGATAGGTACAAACTGATCCATTTCTATAATGATTCAGATCAATGGGAGCTGTTTGATCTGCAAGAAGACCCAAACGAAATGCATAATTTAATTGATAATCCTAATTATGAAGAAATGATCACTGACTTAACTGAACAGCTCCGCCAACTTCAAATTCAGTACGACGATTCAATAATCAGCAACTAGAAATTTAACTTCTATCCGGAATGAACAGAAAAGACTTTATAAAAAAATCGTCCCTTGCTACAGCAGGAATGGCTATGATGAACTCTACACAGAATATTGTAAGGGCCAAAAAAACCAGTAATATAAAAGGTAAAAACCCTTTGGCAATTACCATGTGGGATTTCTCCTGGCTGGAAAGAAGATGGACTGGAGCCGGATATGAAGATTGGGAGCTGGCGCTGGATGAATTGAAATTAAGAGGCTATGATGCAGTTAGAATAGATGCATACCCACATCTGGTTGCTGAAAATCCGCAAAAAACCTGGGAACTAAATCCTGTATGGAATACACAAGATTGGGGTAGCCCTGCAATAAATCGTGTTCAGGTAATGCCTGCCTTGACAGAGTTCATTAAAAAATGTGCTGCTAGAGGTATTAAAATTGCACTATCATCATGGTTTAGGCAAGATATTGACAATACCTATTCAAAAATCAAGACACCTGAAGACCTTGCGGAAATATGGATAAAAACACTGCGCCTGCTTGAGGAAGAGAATTTACTTGAACATATTTTATTCGTTGATCTGTGCAATGAATTTCCATTAAAACCATGGACACCATTTTTACCAGACAACTTTCCAAGAGAAATAAAGCTTCCCAAAACAAACAAGGAAGTTTACCATTGGATAGAATCATCGCTTGCTAAAATGCGAAAGGCATATTCTCAATTAAAATACAATTTCTCCAATTGGGAGGATGAGAATTGGAAAAATCGTGATTTATCTATGATGGATATCCTGGATCATCATATCTGGATGGCAGGCGGAGAATTCTATCAAAAAATTGGCTACAATTATGAAGCCTTTGATAATACAGGATATGAAAATGTTGTCAAAAATGGAGAGATAACGTATCGTGAGAACCCGGAATATTGGAAAAACATACTTTGGCAAAGAATCCAACTAGCAGCCGATGAGTCCAGGAGCTTAGGTGTACCACTTTGCACTACGGAGTGCTGGGGATTGGTTGACTATAAGGATTGGCCACTATTAAGCTGGGATTGGATAAAGGAATTGTGTGAATACGGGGTTATTGAAGCCGCGAAAACTGGTCGATGGACGAATATAGCTATTTCAAATTTTTGCGGGCCCCAGTTTGTAGGTATGTGGCGCGATGTACAATGGCATCAGAAAATGACCGGCATCATCCATAATGCAAAGATAGATCAAGACCTCCAATCCAAATAGAAAGATTTACAGTGAAAAAATTACTTAAAATTCTGGGAATCCTTTTTATACTAGTAGTTGGAATAGCTATCTATATTGCACTTACCTGGTATTATCAGTTTAAGGTTAAACCTCAAAAGGAATTGAAGGCATATGAAGGAACCTCCGTTCACTACCCTTTAATAGATAATAAGTTTGAGTTGCCAAAAGCTGTAAAGCCCCAACTTAGCATCCCATCAGATCATGAAAGAGATCATGAAAATGAACTTGGTTTAAGAAAAACCATTTCACTAAATGGTACCTGGGAAATTGCTGAAGGTACTTTTGAAGATATCCCTCAAGTTTTCAATCATAACATCAATGTCCCTGGATTTGCTGATATGGCCTATCCACCATTTGACAAAGCTGGAGAGACAAAACCGTCAATAAGTTTTAGAGCACTCCTGCCTTCTCAATTCATGTCAATTCCCCGATTTGAAGACGAGCATAGAGAAGCATTTTGGTATAAAAAAACATTTTCCCTTGATAGTAGTGAATATTTAAACGCAACTATCAAAATCCATCGAGCTAAATATGGGTCTGCGGTTTGGTTGAACGGCAAAAAATTAGGAGAGAATCACCGGAATTTCCAGCCGGGATATTATAACATATCAAGCCTAATCAAATTCAATGGAGCGCAAAATGAACTGATAGTTAGGGTGGGCACATCCGTAACCTTCACATCCAATAATAAAAATGTATATGGAGATGTACTGGAAAAAAGAAAACAACTTCCCGGAATTTATGATAATGTGGAATTGATATTATCGAATAATCCTAAAATAGAGAAAATTCAGATAGTCCCCCAAATAGGATCTCAATCCGTACGAGTGATTGTCTGGATTATGAACCACGATAAGTTAGATATGTCTGCTCCCATCAAGTTTACTATCAAAGAAGTTGACAGTGAAAAGATTGTAGGGATGGCTCAAACTAGCCCAATCCAATTTAAATCCAATACCCAGGAGCTAATTGATGTAGAAGTACCTTTAGATCATATGAAACTTTGGTCTCCAGAAAATCCATTTTTATATACATTAAATGTTCAATCCTCTGGAGATGAACTAAATACTCCATTTGGAATGAGAGAATTTCATTTTGATCCAGAGTCCTCCCTCCCAATCTTAAACGATGAAATATATTTCCTGAGGGGAACCAGTGTGCCGATTTTCAGATTCGCCGAAGATCCGCTACGCGGCGATAAACTCTGGGATGAGCAATGGGTGAGAAAGGTTTTCAGAAAGTTTAAAGAAATGAACTGGAACACCATCCGGTTTCATGTGGGGCCGGCCCCGAGTATGTGGTACCGAATTGCCGATGAGGAAGGCATGATCATTCAGGATGAATATGCCATTTGGACTTTTAGTTTCTTCCGTCAAGGGATTCCGCTAGATACTATTGTAGCCGAATATGTTGGATGGATGGAAGAACAATGGAATCATGCCAGTTTGCTCATCTGGGATGCTCAAAATGAAAGCACACAAGCTGTAGAACCCAGAACCGGTTGGGCATTAAATATGGTTCGGTCTCTGGATCTATCACAACGAGCGTGGGACAATGGATGGGGAGATGTGCAGAAAAAAACTGATACAAAAGAAATGCACCCCTATATGTTTACTGGCTCCATGATGAATATGTTTGGTGACAAAGTAAATCCTCTTCCTGAAATGGGCACACTAAACTTCACTAGCCCAGACAGCCTACTTATCAGCGACAGTGGAAACCCGGTATTAGTAAATGAGTACGCCTGGCTTTGGATTCGTCGCGATGGAGAGCCAACAGAACTTACTCAAAAAGGCTATGATCAACATTTCCCTGGTTTCTCTTCGGAAGACAGGTTTGAGTATTATGCCAGAATTTGCGCTCAGCAAACAGAATATTATCGAGCTTTACGAGCTGCAGGAGTTATGCAATTTGCCGGTTTAAACAATAACTATCCGGGTTGTAAAACCTCAGATATCTTTATTGATATTCAGGACCTGATCATTGAACCCAACATTAAGAAATATGTAAAAGATGCTTTCGCACCTGTTGGATTATGCATATGGAATTGGAGTGACACCATTAGAGCCGGCTTTCAGGCAGATGTGCCTATTATTGTTGTAAATGATACGAATGAGCCATGGACAGGATCTATTTATACCTGCATTTTATTTGAAGATGATACACTGTATAATGAAAAGATCACTAATATTTGCGTTGACCCTAGCGGAAAAATTATTGAAACAATCCAATTGGAGTATCCAGGAAAAACCGGGGTATACAATCTGGTCAGTTCTTTAACTCATAAAAACAATCATGTATTCTCATACAGAAGATTTGCAATTAAATAAAACGTTGCCGATGAAAGCTAAAAAGTTTGGGAGTTTCACCGGACAGATGACACAATCGTCTGATATGGAAAGGGACAATTAATCCTACAAACTATCAGATAAATATCCCAAAATCACTGAAAACCAAAAAGCAAATTTAACGCTTTCAATATACACATATTAGAAAACCAAATTGGTTGAACTTGATCTGAATAAATTATGAAAGTCTTTTTAGTACTATTATTATTTGTAGTTTTTGTCATCCTATCAATATTGGCTATTGGTCTGCACAATCCAAACTATAGAATTATTTCATCGTCATTTTCATGGAAAAAAAAGATGCTCATCAACGGGATTGATCTATCAGCCGAAAAGCTATTGGGAAAAATGACTCTTTATGAAAAAATAGATCAGATGAGTGGAGATGGTGGATTGTTAACCTTTATAAAAATGGCAGTCAGATTTACCTTATTTAAGAATACGAAACCCTTTCCGATTTTTTATTCTGGTAGAAATTCTAAACTGGAAATACCGACTCTCGCGTTTTCAGATGGCCCACGCGGAGTTACTGTCGGCCATGCTACTACTTTTCCTGTTGCCATGGGAAGAGGTGCCAGTTGGGACAGGGAGTTAGAATCAAGAATCGGAGATGTTATTGGAAAGGAAATAAGAGCGTCAAATGCAAATTTCTTTGGTGGATTATGTATAAATCTTTTAAGACATCCTTCATGGGGAAGAGCCCAGGAAACATATGGGGAGGATTCATAGCCTCGATTGCTCAACAATTAAACAATGGAATCAAAATGCCTGATATTAGAGAAGCTGCAAAATGGGTTATTATTTCTGGAGGGCTTGCTTGCTTTTATTATGGTTGCGTTTTTAAAGAATACAAAAAAAAGGTTAGAAATTCCATGTCCACCAAAAGTATTTAGATGCATACTATAAGCAATAAAATTTTAACCAATCGCTTTAATACTATCAAGTAGGATTGTCATTGCCTTGACTTTTAAAGGAAATTGGTCGTATAGATTTTTCCGCTCCTTTGGATCAGATGCCAGATTATAAAGCTGCCCTTCAAAATCATTTTCCTCTCCTTTGGGATCATAGAATTCAGAATACCCAGCTCCAGCTCCCTTTGATAGTATTAGTTTCCAGTTATCTTTTCTGATTGCAAACTTACCCTTAGCAGAATGATGCACCATATGATTCCTGATTTTCCTTGTCGGATCTTTTATGGCACTCATAAGATCGTAACTATCAATGGCCTGATCGGCGGGCTTCTCAACATCAGTTAATTGATAGACTAATGACATCCAATCTGTAAGACTTACCAAGTTTTGATTTTCAACACCAGCCTTGATCTTTTGTGGCCAACTAACGATCATGGGAACGCGATGCCCTCCCTCCCAGTTATCACCCTTGAGTCCACGGAAATCACCGTTGGGGTAGTGCTCAAAAGTTTTAATAATATCTCCTGAACCTGTAAAATAAGTTCGACCATTACCATGCCAGGGATCTTCAATTCTTCCCGACGAACCATTGTCGCTTGTGAACACTACTATTGTATTTTCAATCATATTCAGCATCTTCAATCTTGTTATTAATTTTCCAACTAGATCATCCACATCAATAACAAAATCTCCATAAAGGCCAGCCTGACTTTTTCCTCGAGCATCATCTGTGGGAAGCAAAGGAACGTGAGGTGCCGTCAATGGCAAGTACAAAAAGAAGGGTTGCTCCTTTTGTGCCAGTTCGCCGAGATAACTTAGCATCCTTGTTTCTAAAGAAGGAAAAACTTCACGCAAATCCCATTCATTCTGCATTAATCCGGCATTCCCATAAAGGCTATCTGGCTTCATGGTCGTTGGTATTTCACCAATGATTTGTTCATTCTCCCAAAAACAGTATGGAGGAATATTAGGAGCATCAAATCCATAACTATAGTCAAAACCTGCATTTTTTGGACCACCCGGGATACCCTTGCTGAAATCAAATCTTTGTCCATGCTCTTTTGTGAGCCACATTTCATTAATACTCCAAGATGTTGGATATCCTTCTTTTACCTTCCAGTCATATCCTAAATGCCATTTACCAATATGAGCCGTGTGATACCCTCCCTTTTTGAATACGTCTGCCATTGTCTCGATTGAGTCCGCTATTAATTCCAATTCGTATGATTGCAGTACACCTTTTTTCAAAGGGGATCTCCAAGCATACTGCCCTGTAAGCAGCCCATAACGCGTAGGTGTACAAACAGAAGAAGGTGTATGTGCATCGGTAAATCTCATCCCTTCATTGGCCAGTTGATCCAGGTTTGGAGTGGCAATCTTCGACTTTGAATTATAACATGACAAATCACCATACCCAAGATCATCGGCTAGTATAAAAATGACATTTGGGTTCTTACCAAATTCGCTTAAGTCATCGGTCTCCTGATTCTTTGTGGAACAAGATATCGACAATAGGATCAATAAAATGAATGAACTAAGGGCTACTTTGTTTGTCATAACTTATCGCTTATCTTAATCAATTTTATCATTAACAAATTTCCTTCTAATTCCACGCCAAAGAATTAAGGCTCAAACTTCTGCCATTGTTCCTCAAACAAATCTGGTCGTGGCACAAAAATAAATTTATTCATGTCTTCCTCAAACTGTGTATAGATTGGTTTTCCAGGTTCCAATCCAAATTCAGAATAAATCCTGGGTGATTTTTCAATGAGTATCAGGTTGATATACATATTATTTGGCCTCCAAATTATATCTGACTCGTTATCGACAAATGGGAAAAATGCAACTCCGCCATGAGCCCTAACATCATCATAGTCAAATCCATAATCCCTATCACACCAGGCTCCAAAGGTTAAGGGTTCTTTTGTGTTTGCACTGATCGTGGCATGTGCCCAAAATGGCGGAACAATTACAACATCTCCGGGTGTCGCTCTAACTGCAAAACATCTACCAGGATCATCATTTGCAGTTTCTTGCATGTAAATGATGGCCTCTCCAGACCATATTTCATATACTTCCGGAGTTGACCAACCATTGGCATAGGCAGACTTTTTATGGATATGGCCCTGGCTGCGTACAGGCTCCTTTCCTATAGTCCCTGCAGCGTAAGTAACCACCCCAAAGAGTTGATGAATATCCTTCAGCTTTTCCAAATGTTCCTTTTTCCCGACATCCATGGCAATGGAATATACTTCCTCCGGACCATCACAATTAGGATCAGATAAACTGCTTCTTATTGCATTAAGTGTTCTTATTTCTACTTCTGGACCAAAAACATCCTGTCCATACTTAAAACCAAATGGTGTGGTTGTTGCCTTAATATCAAATCCAGGATTGAATTTCATCTTTATAATATTTTTATTGGTCATCTAATAGTTCCATTGTCTTACTAGCTTCTCACAAATGCTTTCAGCGTTCCACATTTCTGCCCTATGCCATTGCCATAAGGCCTAATTGTATAAGGACCTAAATGTGCAGGCATCACCCATGTTTCTGCATAGTGTACTATAAAAGGTTCAAATTCATTTGAAGGGCTCTCAATGATAGCTTCATCACCCTCGATCAGGCAATTCACATCTACACTGTTATAGCGCTCATGCAGCACGAGCTTAGTGAACCAATGTCTCCTTGTCTCAATGAATTCTCTTTCATGCAATCCTGTTCGTTCTTCAATCCAACCATCACCTTCTGCAACAACTTCAATCGTATTGAATAATTCCTTTTTAACAAACGCTTCTCTCTTATCCCATTGGATATTAGCCTTTCCATGTTCGATATTAATTGGTCTTGGCTTACCATCCATTCCAAGACGTCCCCAATCCCATAATTTAAAGGTGAATATGTAAGGAGTCGCACTGATCTCCAATACCAGGCTATCTGAACCAGAGCAGTGAACTGTTCCTGCGGGAATAAGAATATGATCGTGCTTTTTGATGGGCCACTTTGCCACATGTTTCTCTGCATCAAACTCTCCGCTTTCTTTGGAAGCTTCGAGTTCTTCAATCATTTCATCCGGATTAACTTCATTATTCAGTCCTAAATAGACATATGCACCTTCTTTCGCATCCAACATATAGTAGCTTTCGTCCTGCGTATAATGCATTCCAAATTTTTCCTGGATGTACTCCGTCAACGGGTGTACCTGCAAGCTTAGATTACCTCCATCGAATGTATCCAAAAAATCGTACCTGATTGGGAATTCATCTCCAAACCGGGCATGAACCGGATTGCCTAATAGTTTTTCCGGATACCTGAATACAAGGTTGATCGAAGGAGTCTCAATCACTTCATCACCAAATTTCAGCAACAAGCTATTTTCTTCTGGTACGCAATTGAAACACCAGGCATAATTGACAGCACTTTTATCAAGATTGCACTTTTCTTTCATCCATTGCCCTCCCCATGGCCCTGAATCAAAAAAAGGTGCCACACTAAAAGGTCTGTTAATCGACTGTTCCAGGCCTGTCAGCAATGCCTTACCTGAAACCATTTTTGGTTCGTTTTCCTGGTTTGTGTCCAGGACATAATCCCAGCGATCATAAAGCTTCTTCTTCAATCGGTCACAGGCTCTCCAATCCACAAAAAAGCCCTGTTTGTAGAGCAACATCCAATCTTCAGTATTGCGATTATTCACGCCTACATTATCCACCAAATGCTTACGCATTCTCATCTGGATTTCCCATCGTGCCATATCTGCATAAACTAACAGATCATATTTTTCAAGGACCAAAGACGCTCCAACTCCAAAAATAATGGTAATACCATTTACATTTTGAATCTCATTTCTAGTGGTATGAATTTTATCCTGATCATAAAAATCAGATATATTCAATCGGGATAAAGAGCCAAAAATCCGATCATCTGTTACATCGGGATAAACCAATTCCTTCACCTTATCTTCACTTTTCATTGCGTTTTTTGCACTGAGCCAAAGATCATGCGTCAATCCTTCACGAAAGGCAATGATTAATTCTTCATCTAGAACACCCTGATAGGTTTCAATGACGATGACTTTTTGTTGTTTCTTAATATTAGAAATGGCAATGTTGATTTCAGCACAAATTCCATCCCACCCCTTCCAAACTTCAAAAGACTGCTTTACTTCTACAAATGGCTTATTATTAAAATTTGTCATTCTTCTCTATTAATTTTTTCTCTACAATGAACTTGAAATGCATCTACCATTAAAGGACCTGGTAAATATTCTCTCCAAAAACTTTCTCATGCTTTGTTATAAACTTGATACCTAAATTGAGCGATTCAAATTTTTATGTTGCAGGTTTACCTGACACCGTGGTTTTGATTTTACATTTTCTCAAAACATTTATTGGTTCAGACAAATTTAGCTGTCAATCAGGTTTGTGG
>SDBV01013395.1_pt1 | contig 10444 bp, 6 predicted proteins | sample 2277081 | NCBI WGS metagenome assembly SDBV01 (sample SAMN10402039, study PRJNA504765) | marine sediment metagenome | isolation source: marine sediment core GS10_PC15, 223 cmbsf | place: Arctic Ocean: Southern Knipovich Ridge | collected 2010
CCCATGTCTCAAGAGTTATCCATCCTCGCCTTATCAGCTGCGTCTATCGGCTTTATCCATACTATTCTTGGTCCTGATCACTACCTCCCTTTCATTGTCATGGCCAAATCTGGTCAGTGGTCTCTACGAAAAACCGCTCTGATCACGTTCTTATGCGGTCTTGGACATGTTATAAGTTCTGTAGTTCTAGGATTTGTTGGGATTGGTTTGGGTATTGCAGTTACAAAAATTGAGGGATTTGAATCCTTTAGGGGAAATATCGCGGCCTGGGCTTTAATATTTTTTGGTTTGGTTTATTTCATTTGGGGCGTGCGGCAGGCTGTATTGAACAAACCCCATAAACATTTACATGCACATGGGAAAGGCACTTCTCATGGACATGATCATGTTCATAAAGACGATCATAAACACGCCCATATAGAAGGTAAAAAGAAAGATTTCTCCCCGTGGGTGTTGTTCACAATCTTTTTATTAGGCCCCTGTGAACCATTGATCCCGATCCTAATGTACCCAGCCGCGAAAAACAATTTTAGTGATCTGGCAATAGTCACAGGTATATTTGGTCTGGTAACGATCTCCATCATGTTAAGTATCGTTTTGATCTCTACATTTGGGATAAAATTAATTTCAACCGAAAAGGTGGAGCGATTTACCCATGCCATAGCTGGGGGAACAATATTGTTAAGCGGATTGGCGATCCAATTCTTAGGGTTGTGAATGTTGTCTAAGGCTTCGCCTTCGACTCGGAGAATGGGGGTGAGGGGTAGGAGCATAATGCAGCTTTCAGTATTGATCAAAATGAAGAAGATTTGGTTTTTTTAGCAAAAAACTTGGTTTCATCCATATTAATACCCTAATTCACATCAACCGTATGATAATTTTGAGTTTGACAGAAATTTCTCTCTGTCCTATAAAATCGTTAGTAAACATAGCTTTGAAAGTAGGGACCCACCTCAACTACAACCAAATGAAATTATCCCAACCCAAAAATCGTTTATAATTTAGACCAAGTTTAGAAATAATTTGGAAAGTGAAGTGAAAATCATAAAGAAAATCCGAATCACCAGTATTCAGGGGAAAATGGGCCTTCTTTTCCTGGTTTTTGTTCTCCTGGTTACGGTTTCTGTCGGGGCTACTTTCTGGAGTACTGATACACAGAAAACAGACGGGGTAATTATTAACATCGCAGGCCGCCAACGCATGCTCACCCAACAAATGACCTGGTTGGTTCTCATTCAAGCAGAATATTCTGAGCTTAACATCTTGGTCCAGAACTTTGAACAAAACCTATCCGCCCTTCGGGATGGCGGTTTAGCGCTGGACGCGGCGAACAAGGAAGTTATCCTTCCACCCGCCCCCAACTCAGCGCTCCGTGCGCAGTTGGATGAAGCAGATCAAACCTGGGTATCCTTTCAAGCGCTCCTTAAAAGTATTAGGTCAATTGACCCAACAAGCCCAACCTGGACCGAAAGTGAGAGCGCCCTTGTGAAAGACTCGAGAATTATATTGAGTCAACTGGACGAAGTTGTTATCGCCTTTGAAGATCGGGCCCAATCTAAAGTATTCCGCTTGCAGATCATCCAAACCGTCTTTTTTGTCGCCGCTCTGTTAGTCTTTGCTTGGGGATTTGCCTTCACCCGCAGACAGATCATTTCTCCCCTTGCGACCCTTGGAAAAGCAGCCCAGCGGATTGGGGAAGGGAATTTAACAGAACCGATACCTATATTAAAGAATGACGAACTGGGAGAATTGGCCAATACTTTCGAAGGCATGCGCTATGAGCTTGACAGGTCACGCAATCTGCTAGAAGCTCGGGTATTGCAGCGCACGCATGAACTCAGAGTAGCATTTGAGCTCAGTCAGGAAATTGTAGCGCAGCTTGATCTTGATCATCTTTTGACCTCTGTTATCGACCATGCCCAGAACTTGATGAAATCGCAAGCGGCCATGCTGTGTTTACTAACGCCTGATGGAAATGACTTAACCCTGTCTGCAAGCAGTGGTGAATTATCTCTCTCCATTGGAGAAAGACAATCTGTCGAGAGAGGTTTTGTTGCCCAGGTGATTGACGATGGCCAAACGATCAATACTGAAGCAAAATATTCCAACTGCAGGTTCTTTAACAACCACGAACCCGGTCAGTGTGCAGTCGCCCCACTCAGAGTAGGAGACCAGATCATTGGCGCGATGTGTGTAGTTCGATCTGGAAATGAGGGAGAAAACACTCCAATCCCCTTCGATCCCGAGGAAGAGCGCGCCCTAACCCTGCTTGCCAATTCTGCTGCAATCGCAATCAACAACGCCCGTTTAGTGGAAAGTGAACGGCATCAAACCGAGCAGGCCGCGATCCTATCAGAACGCGACCGGTTAGCCGCAGAACTGCATGACAATTTAGCTCAGACATTGAGTTTCCTAAACATTAAAACCGATCATATCGAAGAGCTGCTCACTTCTGGTCAAAACATAAAAGCTAAGGCTGAACTCGAGCGAATGAGATCTGCGATCGGGACTGCTTATGGGCAGGTGCGAACAGCTCTTACAGATCTCCTTGTATCTTCCCCAGACCTTGGAGATTTTGCAGTTGATATCTCAACTTGTGTGGCTGAATTATCTGAAGAACTTGGTTTTAGCGTAGAATTAGATTTACCGGATCCCTCTACACTGCTCCTTCCCCGAGGAACCCAAACCCAGATATTACATATTATCCGGGAAGCTTTAGTAAATGTTCACAGGCACGCCCAGGTCAAGCAAGCCCAAGTGAGAATCGAGCGTTCGGATGGTTGGGCACACTTTATTGTGGAAGACAATGGGTGCGGCTTCGATCCCGCCGCTGAAATAAAAGACAATCATTTGGGATTGAGAATTATGCGCACCCGGGCCGAACGGACTGGCGGAAAAATCTCAATTGACTCTTCACCTGATAAAGGGACAAAAATTGTGGCAAGTTTTCCCCTAAGCGAACCAGTTTCTTCTAAAGACCCTCGTCTTATTCAAATTACCTCAGACATTTCATAGTTTAAATAATTATTATGACCCTAGCCAAAATCCTTCTAGTAGATGATCACGATTTGTTTCGAGAGGGGCTTGCTGGATTGATTAATGCCCAACAAGACTTGGAAGTTGTTGGACAAGCTGCAGATGGGCTTGTGGCGCTTACTCTCACCCGCGACCTGACCCCTGACCTGATTGTTATGGATATCAATATGCCGGTTTGTGATGGTTTTGAAGCCACGCGTCTTATCCGGGCTGAGTTTCCCAAAGTAATCATTGTCATCCTTACTGTTCATGATGAAGACGACAAATTGATCGAAGCTATTAAAGCTGGCGCGAACGGCTACATGTTGAAGGATACCAACTCGACTGATTTTTTGTCCGGTTTGCGAGAGGCTTTAGCCGGAGGAGCGACTCTGCCGCCAAAATTAGCTTCAAGCCTTTTGGGCGAGTTTACCCGCCTGTCCAACCGCCCTGAACCAGATCAATCTAATGAAGATGAACCCGACCTTACTCCTCGTGAGGTCGAAGTTCTCAATCTCATAGGAAGCAAGGCGACCAATCAAGAAATCGCCGCTCAACTCTCAATTAGTTTACACACTGTCAAAAGTCACGTCCGAAGTATTTTGAGTAAGCTCCATGCTGTCAACCGGTGGCATGCAGCAAAGTTGGGCAAACAGCAAGGTCTGGTGAAGAAAACCAAGAAATAACCCCCTTTTTATTTAACAAAAGGACTAATCCTTTTGTTCTAAGAGCGATATTAATATCGCTCTTTTTTCATTCTTTGTGCTATTAGGGACTGATAGACATCCAAATTGGGAAATGCTACTCTTATATTGTTATGGATGAATACCGCGCCATCATAGTTGGTAATTCGTTATTTGGTGAAACCCTAAACCAAATGCTGGCAGACACTGGGAAAGTGGTGATCATCGGCACTTCCTCCACATTGGAGGAGGCGATGTCCATAATTGAGGATCTATACCCAGATGTCGTAATTGCGGCCTATTCAAGTGAGACAAGCCAGGAGTATCTCTCCCCCTTCCTGGCAAAATATCCCGATCTCCCAATAATTCGCGCTGACCTTAATCAAAATTATTTACAGGTTATTACCAGCCAAAGAGTTGGCGCTCGTGGATCTGATTTGATGACTGCCATTGAATCTTTGCCTAAACGGATGAAACCCTAAGAATTGGAGAATAATGGATGAGTAAACAAACCAATCAATCATCTAACCTTCCCCGGGGTGACCAACCTGTCACGTATCGTGATTTGATCATTTTTTTTGGATTCCTTGCGTTCACCGCCATCGCGTCTACATTCCTGTTTTCGAAAATTTATAAACCAAATTGGGAAATCGGACAGGATGAAACTGCGGCTGTACAAGGTTCAAAAGGACCGGGCCAGAAAATCTTTGAAGGACTGTGTGCCTCTTGCCATACAATCGGAGGGGGTGACTTAGCAGGTCCAGACTTGGAGGGGGTGGCAGAGCGGCGAGACCAGGATTGGCTTCTGAAATGGATCAAAGCCCCTGATGTGATCCTATCCAGCGGCGATCCAATTGCAGTCCAGATGCTCCAAGAATTTAATGATGTTGCAATGCCCAATTTGGGACTCTCCGAAACCCAGGTGGCTGACGTACTCGCTTACCTGGAGAATCCGGGTGGTGTTGTACCGGGAGCTGTGACCTTACCCGAAGGTGATCCAGATCAGGGTGAAGCCCTCTTTATCGGTGGGACCCTACTCGAAAACGGTGGACCTCCCTGCATGAGCTGCCATAACACGACTGGCAGTGTCGCCTTAGGGGGCGGTACGCTAGGCCCCGACTTGACGAAGGTTTATGACCGCTATGGAGAAGCTGGTCTACCAGCCACTCTGCAAAATTTACCCTTCCCAACTATGCAAGGAGTATTCTCTGAAAAACCCTTGACGGATGGGGAGGCCGCTGATTTGTTTGCTTATTTCGCCCAGATAAACAAAAAGGAAGAAATGAAGACAGAGAATCTTTCATTTCTCTTGAGTGGGCTTGGAGGCTTTGTATTTGTATTATTGCTAAGTAATTTCATCTGGAGAAAACGTCTATCTGGGGTTCGGATACCCCTGCTTGGAGATAAAAAATGAGTTGGATAAAAGATATCATTAACCCTAAAACTCGCCAGTGGGAAGAATTTTACCGGAACCGTTGGCAGCATGACAAGATCGTCCGCAGCACTCATGGAGTGAACTGCACGGGGGGATGTTCCTGGGGAGTCTATGTTAAGGATGGCGTGATAACCTGGGAAATGCAGCATGTGGATTACCCCAAGTTAGAGCCTCATCTACCTCCTTACGAACCTCGCGGATGTCAGCGGGGCATATCTGCCTCATGGTATATCTACAGCCCAATCCGGGTCCGGTATCCTTATATGCGTGGAAAGCTCATCGATTTGTGGCGGAATGCTAAAAAGATATATTCCGACCCAGTAGAGGCCTGGTCTGCCATAGTTAATGATCCGGAAGCGCGCGCAAGTTTCCAGAAAGCACGGGGAAAAGGTGGTTTCCGTAGATCATCATGGGATGAGGTCTTAGAGATGATCGCAGCCGCCAACGTCCACACGATCAAATCATATGGCCCCGACCGCATCGTTGGTTTCTCACCGATCCCGGCCATGTCGCAGCTCAGTTATGCTGCTGGCTCGCGTTTTCTGCAGTTGATGGGCGGCGTCAACCTGAGTTTTTATGATTGGTACTGTGACCTGCCCCCCGCATCACCGGAAATTTGGGGGGAACAAACCGACGTTCAGGAAAGCGCAGATTGGTATAACTCCAAGTTCATCGTCGCAATGGGCTCGAATTTAAGTATGACCCGCACGCCGGATGTGCACTTTATCTCGGAAGCCCGTAATAACGGCACAAAATTCGTGGTTTTATCTCCCGACTTTAGTCAAGTTTCAAAATATGCAGATTGGTGGATCCCTGCCAACGCGGGGCAAGATCTTGCCTTTTGGATGGCGGTGAACCACGTGATCCTGACTGAGTATTATGTAAAGAAAGAAACTCCCACCTTCAGTGGGTATATCAAACAATACACAGATTCACCCATGCTAGTTACATTGACTAAGAAAAAAGGTGGTTATGAAGCTGGCAAGTTCCTCCGGGCTAATACTATCTCTCGTTATAAAAAAGAAGAAAACGGGGATTGGAAATTCCTGGTTTACGATAAGACAACCAACAGCCCCAAAATGCCCAAAGGCGCGGTTGGACATCGCTGGCAATCCAAGAAGGGCCAGTGGAACCTGGAAATGAAGGATGGCGTGGATGATTCACCCATCGACCCCGTCTTGACCTTTGTGGATGACCATGACGAAATCGCTCAAGTCGAAATTGAGGATTTCTCAAATGACAACGAGATCATTCGACGCGGAGTACCAGTCAAATATATTAAAACTAGTGAAGGAAAAGTAGCTGTTACTACAGTTTTTGATCTGCTGATGGCCCAATATGGCATCAACAGGAGGCTGGATGGCGAATATCCCACCGATTATGACGACTACGAAGCTACGTATACCCCTGCTTGGCAAGAAAGGTTCACGGGGATCGATAAAGATACTGTGATCAACTTTGCCCGTCAGTTTGCAGATACAGCTGAAAAGACGGATGGTAAATGTACGGTAATCATTGGGGCTGGGATCAACCATTGGTACCACAATAACCTGATCTACCGCTCAGTTATTGTAGGGTTGATGCTGACCGGTTGTATCGGAAAGAATGGAGGTGGGTTAGCACATTATGTTGGTCAAGAGAAACTCGCCCCTGTCGCTAGCTGGAAAACACTCGCCATGGGTACTGACTGGATAGGACCTCCTCGCTTGCAGAACGCCCCCACATGGCATTATGTCCATTCCGACCAATGGCGATATGAGGGGGGCTTCGCGAAATACAGCTCTCTGACGGGTGATAATTCCTGGACTACGGGACACACGATCGATGCTAATGCCAAAGCCGTCCGGATGGGTTGGCTGCCTTTTTACCCACAATTTGAGCGCAACAGCCTTGAGATCATCAAAGATGCGGAGAGTGCGGGGGCCAAAACCGATCAAGAGGTAATTGACTACACCGTAGATCAACTCAAGGAACGCAAGTTAAAATTTGCCGCTGAAGACCCAGACGCACCAGAAAATTGGCCGCGAGTTTGGTTCATTTGGCGTGGGAATGCACTGATGTCCAGCGCAAAAGGACATGAGTATTTTTTACGGCACTATCTAGGCACACATGATAACGCGATCGCTGAGGAAGAAGTCAGCAAGGATATGCTTAAGGAAGTGGTCTGGCGTGACCCAGCGCCAACAGGAAAGCTTGACCTGGTGGTGAACATCAACTTCCGGATGGATACCTCAGCTCTCTATTCCGATATTATATTGCCGACAGCTCACTGGTATGAAAAAGACGATCTCAATTCAACCGACATGCATACCTTCATCCATCCTCTCTCTGAAGCCGTTCCACCCAACTGGGAAGCGCGGAGTGACTGGGAGATCTTTAAAGAATTTGCCAAAAGGTTTAGCGCTTTAGCTGAAACCCATTTCCCAGAGCCAGTCAAGGATCTAGTGTGCTCGCCCTTAGGACATGACTCTCCTGCGGAAATGGCTCAAACATCGGTCAAAGACTGGGCAAAAGGGGAGTGTGAGCCAATCCCCGGTAAAACAATGCCAAATATGAAGGTTGTAGAACGAGATTATCGCAACCTCTATAACAATTTTGTTTCCTTTGGCCCCAACGCACGGAAAAATGGGATCGGCGCTCATGGTGTTCATTGGGAGATCGAGGATATGTATGATGAACTCCTCGAGACTCACCCAACCGTGAAATGGAATGGGGCAACCTACCCCGCCTTGATTGATGTCAAAGATGCCATTAACATAATCTTACACCTTGCTCCTGAAACCAATGGGGAAGCTGCATACCGGGCTTACAAAGCTCACGAAGAGACAGTCGGGCTGCCTTTGGTTGATCTGGCCGAAGGTACCCGAAGTGTAAAGATAACTTTCGAAGATTTGCAGAAACAGCCGCGCCGGCTGCTCACTAGCCCAGTATGGTCTGGTTTGATTAACAAAGGGAGAGCGTATTCGCCTTTCGTTGTCAGTATTGAGCGGCTTGTTCCTTGGCGCACGCTGACTGGCCGCCAGCAATTCTACTTGGACCATGAAGGGTATATAGCTTTCGGTGAACATCTTCCGACATATAAGAACAAGATCAACCATGAGTTATCCGGAGATCTGCAGATGACTGAAAACCATGATGAGAGTATTATGCTCAACTATCTCACCCCCCATGGAAAATGGCATATCCACTCAACCTATTCCGACAATATTAGGATGTTGACCCTCTCACGGGGGATCGATCCTTTCTGGATCAATGAAAAAGACGCCGTGAAAATCGGGGTTGAGGACAACGATTGGGTTGAGGCATACAACGATCACGGCGTGGTTGTTACCCGAGCTGTTGTTAGCGCTCGGGTACCCCCCGGCGTTTGCATCTATTACCACTCGCCAGAACGTACTATAGGGGTGCCAAAATCACCACTGCGCGGTAATCGTAGAGCTGGTGGGCACAACAGCCTCACCAAGACCCGGCTAAAACCACTCCTCATGATGGGCGGTTATGGGCAGTTTACTTACGGCTTCAATTACTGGGGACCCACAGGCGTCAACAGAGATACTCACGTTCGGGTCCGGAAGCTACCAGGAAAACCAAAATATTAACCAAGGAGAAACAATAATGAACGTACGTTCACAAGTCTCCATGATGTTTCATCTCGATAAGTGTATTGGCTGCCATACTTGCAGTATCGCCTGTAAAAACATATGGACTGACCGCGAGGGCACAGAATATCAATGGTGGAACAACGTTGAAACCAAACCAGGCACTGGTTATCCCACAAAATGGGAAGACCAGGACAAATACCGGGGCGGTTGGGAATTGAATAAAAAAGGGAAATTGGGATTGCGCGCCACTGATAAAATGCGCGGCTTCACAAATCTCTTCCACCAGCCCTATTTGCCGACGCTTGATGATTATTATGAACCCTGGACATACAAATACGGCGATCTGTTTGACGCTCCAGCCGGAGACGACCAACCCACAGCCCGACCGATCTCTTTGATCACCGGAAAGCTGATGGAAATCGAGGCTGGACCGAACTGGGATGATGACATGAGCGGATCGCCAATTTATGCAGCCAATGATCCCAATTTTTCTGAACTCACAGAGGCAGAGCAGCAGATGTTCTTTGAGATGGAGCGGATGGTTTTCTTTTACATTCCCCGGATTTGCAACCATTGTTTAAATCCTGCTTGTGTCGCATCTTGCCCATCTGGCGCTCTCTACAAACGCGGTGAAGATGGGATCGTATTGGTGAACCAAAACGTATGCCGCGCCTGGCGATACTGTGTTTCCGCCTGCCCCTACAAAAAAGTTTATTACAACTGGAAATCAGGCAAATCAGAGAAATGCATCTTGTGCTTCCCAAGATTGGAAAGCGGACAAGCCCCAGCCTGTTTCCATTCATGTGTCGGTCGGATACGGTATCTTGGGGTGGTCCTGTACGACGCAGACAAGATCGAGGAAGCTGCTTCAGCCCCCGATAATGAGCTTGTGGATAGACAGCGGGATTTGATCCTGGATCCATTTGATCCTGAGGTGATCGCCCAAGCTGAAAAAGACGGTATCCATCCGTCAGTTATTACATCCGCCCAGGAATCACCCGTTTACCGGTTTGTCAAAGAATGGGAATTGGCGTTACCTCTCCATCCTGAATTCCGGACCCTGCCAATGTTGTTTTACATTCCGCCGATCTTGCCTGTGTTAGGTCATATTAAAGACGGGACCTATGATGTAGATGCGGAAGAGTATTTCCCATCCTTGGATAAGGCTCGCGTCCCGTTACAATACATGGCTAAATTATTTTCAGGTGGGAATGAGGAACATGTCCGCAATACATACGAAAAATTACTTACAGTACGTTTGTACCGGAGAGCTAAAGAAGTTGGCGACATAGAAAGCGCTCAGGTTGAGGCAATGTTCAAAGCAACTGGGTTAACAGCTGAGATTTGTGAAGAGATCTATCGCCTAACATCTCTACCGACTTTTGACGAACGTTTCGTTATCCCCCCCATGCATCGGGAGTATGCCACTGAGTTGATGGGTGATCCCCAAACCTTCAAAGCAGAAACCGGGATGGGATTCCGCGATAAACCAAAGCGAGGATTTTAATGCCTGCTAATGATAATATGGTGATCTACGCCCACTTCGCCAACTTGTTGGATTACCCAACCCCAGATACTGTTGAGGAAGCTTTAATTTGCGCCGACCTGCTCGCACAAGATTACCCAGAATCATCTGAGCTGATCCGGGGGTTTGTAGACACTGTAGAAGATGAGACGTTAGGCCGGTTAGAAGAAATATATACTGGAAC
>SDBV01013396.1_pt1 | contig 10444 bp, 15 predicted proteins | sample 2277081 | NCBI WGS metagenome assembly SDBV01 (sample SAMN10402039, study PRJNA504765) | marine sediment metagenome | isolation source: marine sediment core GS10_PC15, 223 cmbsf | place: Arctic Ocean: Southern Knipovich Ridge | collected 2010
GGAGACTACCCCTAACCGACCCGCTTACTCACTTGATACACTAGAGGGGTTGTACTTTAAGCTCCCCTTTAGCTTGTCCATTTTCAGCGGGTTTCGACTTTTTAGGCTACCGCTTCTACAGGCTCTTGGGCCTCTTGCTCTTGGGTCTCCGGCTCTTGGGATTCTTCTGCCTCTAGCCGGAGAGTTTCGGTATCGTACTCTGCCAGAGATTCAAGGTCGGCGTCCAGGGCCTCTTGCATCTGGTCGTGAATCTCAGACCTGGAAAGCTCAAGATGGGATTCATCCCAGGTCTTGCTCTCTGTCGGAGTCATCCGAATGGTACGGATGGTGTTCTTCAAGGTGGTGACACCCTTGCCATCCACGGAGACCCTAACCACAACGGCTTTCAGATTGCGATGGTAGACTCCCAGGCCGGATGCAATGGATTCTCTTAGAGCTTCCACCGCATTACCCAAGGTGGTGTCAAACAGGCCCGAAAGCTCCTTGGCCTCTTCTGCCTTGACCTTGGTGTTCAAATCCTTTTTCTTGGATTTGTAATTCGATTCCAACTCTGCCATTTGTTCCCGTGCTGTCTTTCCCATGATAGGCTCCCTTCGTTCTCAGGGCTTAAATTTTTCTTTGCCCTTCACTTATTCAGTATGGGACTTGGCATAGATAAAGTCAATGAAAAAAGAGGGGTTCAGAACATTCTTTACCGAAACTTAACTTTCAGTTTCAGTCAAAATTGGGGTATCAAACCCTGTGACAATTTCTTTAGAGTTGTAAAGATGTTGGGAATCTCGACCATCAAAAAGAGAGGTCTTAACAACAACCAACATATCATTAAGAAAAGTACATTCAAAGAGAGAATCACAAGTATCAAAACTATGTCCAATTTTTCCTTTGTCCAAATCCTTCATAAGAATAAAGCCATCGGTTTGTTGACGTAATCTCTTAGCAATTTTATTCAATCTTTGGTCTGTATAATAGACCCTACATTCTCTTTTACGAATTTGATTGATTAAACGATAAACTCGTTTAACATTCTTTTCAAAAAATTGGTAGGAGTCAGCACCTTCTGAAAGCTCGTCTAAGCCAATATAAGAGTCTTGGATTTCCGGCCCTAACTTGGCTATCTCTGTAAAGCTCATTAAATTCGAGGGAAAATTCAACGTATAATTAGCGATGATATTTTCACCCGCTACATAGTGAAGATTTAGGAGCTTAGTCATAAGGTTAGTTTTACCACTACCCCTATCGCCAATGATACCGACAAATTCCATTTAACTATCTCCCTAAGAGACGTTGCATCAAACTACGTTGCTGGCGCATAGCGTCTTGTTCGTGGAATTCACCACGCACATAGGCTTTTAGGGCCTCTTTCAAATCTTCTCTACCTCGACCATTAACAGAGATAAGGTAGTCGGTTAAATACAATTCCAAATTTCTGCAAAATTCAGAGTCGTATCTTTCAGCAAATAACATCAACCGTGTTAGTTTGATGACTTGGCGGGGTTTTAGAATTGTCTTTAACCGATGACTTTCAGAAGAGAAAATCTGGTCAACAAATTCCTTCAAAGTTTGTGGCCGTTGTGCTTCACTGGTACGTCCAAACAAACCTTCCATTGAGGGTTTATGGTTATCTGTCTCTTGGTCTATCAATGAAAATTCCTTTCAATAGCGGGGGTAGTTTTTACTCTCTACCCCCGCTCAACTTGTAGGGCTGTTTAGATGTCGCCCATTCCACCCCCCCCATTTCCACCCATTGATTTGGTCACTCCAAACCATCCTAAGACAAGGAACAAAGCTCCTATGACTAGGAAAATGGGCAGATTATCATAAATCAATCCGATGACCCCTGGAAACGCCTGGACTGACTGATAGGTTACTTCGATAAGGTCAGGCAAGACGTTGGAAGGGTCTGCCACATCATCGAAGGTTATGACCCCTGTAGCATCCACCAAAACATAGTCAACTCTGACAATGTCGTTGACCGTGACAGTTTCAGAAGCAGCTATGACTGGTATATTCGTAAGGGTTACAACCTCTGCGACAGCAATGGTGCTTGTCGCAGTAAACCGCTCTAGGAAAGTCCTAGTAGGGGTTGCAGACAATGTGGTTATAGCACTTGGCAAAATCGCTGCCATTATCAGGGCAGACACCAAGGCAATGACAATTCCACCTTTCATAATTAAACCTCCTTACAGACGTATTTCTTTGTCACTGGATGGGGTAATCTAGCGACCTAAAGAATCTACACTTGACGTAGAGCTTGGGAGAGTTATTTCAATTAGGGTTTTCAATTCGTCTAGCTGATACCATCCCATAACCCCTACTGCAATGATAGCAATTAGAAGAATAATTGCCGGAGTTTTCCCACTCAGGATATTGTCATCAAAAGATGCTAGGGCCTCTCTAGCAATATGAGATTCCATACGTTCATGGTTTTCCAAAGAAGTTAAAAGACCTGTAGAATCATTAGGCCGGAGAGATATAGGATTAGCTTGGGTTGAAATATAGAAAAGGGTAGGGGTACGAAATCTCCCTTGTCTATAAACTTGGCCTTGGTTCACTTCATACCGTTGTATTCCAACGGAAAATGCGTTTTCTTTCGGCTTGACATATTTCGCTGTCAAAGTGTTATCCGTACCTAAGATAATCACTCTGAAAAATCCCGCTCGCATATTCTTAGGTAAGAGCGGTTCAACAAGTCGAAAACAAAATTCGAGAAATTTCTCTATTATCATAATGAATCCTTCCGTGCGGTCAAAAAGATAAGGCCAGCGCAAAGACCTGCCCCACCAATGTAAAACATCATCGTATCAATCTCTAACATTAGTAAGACAAGCACAAAAATCGATGCTAGAAAAAAGAGACTAGCTCGAAAAGCAAAGCCGATGACAACAAATCCTAAGAAAAGAATTGTCAAGATTAAGCCCGTAAAATCAGCACTCACTATAACCTCCACATGGATAGGGTCAGGGTCTTTTGCCAAAAGAATATTAAGAAGCATTGCATTTATCCGCCCCCCCGTATGAGCTTAATCAAGAGATAAAAGAACCCAGCAAGAACGGGGAGAATCATAAAGGTATTTACAAGAGGGGGAATCCCCGCTGTTTGAAATGTTAAAAGTTGAAAAAATACTCCGATTGCTGCAAAGACATAAAGTAAAGGTAACGCAACCGCTTTAATAGCGTCTATAAACCCCCCCAATAAACCACCACTTCCAGAAGGTTCTGGTACACTAAAAGAATTAGGTATGTCTATTTGGGTAACGCCTAAAGCTGTTGATACCGTTGTTATCACGATAAGATAAAGGAAAAGAGCGGTTACTAATATCATGCGCTTTCTCCCGTGCCAAGAATAACCTTGAAAAAGATAGCTCCTACAAAACCAACAAGAGCAATCAAAACTATCGCAGCAGATACAACTCCTATGGTAAAGAGTAGTAGTAAGGAAAGCCATCCACAAATAAGCATCATAAGAGGGGGAGCTTTTACTAACCAAAGAAAAATACCACAAACAAAAGCAACAATGAGAATTGCTAGGCCATTTCCGACAAAGGCAACCCATCCATCAATAATACTGGTAGGCGTAACAGGGGGAATAATTGCAAACCCTATTGTTAGTCTAGGGGGGTCATCGGCAGCATCCTCCCAACTATCTCCACGGAGCCAATGAATCCCTTGGTTTCCTACCCCTCGATTATCAAACCACACTATCCCGATGTTGTTTCCTGAAACCCACCCAGGACGGTTTATGACCTCTTGAATTACGGCTGTCAAATCCGGCGAGGTTTGGATGGTATCTATAACCCAAGTGATAACAGTGGGATTCCAAGTCACCCCCGCAGATGTGTAACTTCTAAGCTCCCAATCCGTAGCACCCGTAATAGGGGCAATCGGATTATCCGCAGCATCGGCCCGAATGATAGTTAAAGGGACTCCATTGATGGACAAGGCCCGTAAGTGTAAATTAGCACTCTCAATGACAGTACCTTGGGTAATTTCGATATTCTTGAAAAGCATATAGCTTTTACGGTCAAATCTACCACTATCTCTGTCTCCGGCCCACACGTACCCAAAACTAGCAGTAAAATTACATTGGGGGGGAGTAAGGTCATCTTCACAATTAACATCGTCTATTCCCGCAGTAACGCTAACATCAATAACGCCCTGTCCATAAACAGTGCTTGGGAGAAATAGAAAAAGGGCTAAAAGAATCGGTAAAAACTTTTTCATGTTAAAGTCCATCCCTATCTTTTCCTAGTAATTCAGGACTCATAAACATTAACATAATTGCAGCAAAAGCACTTATGCCAACAAGGACTGTAATTTCAGGAGAAAAAAGCCCAAGAAAAATGAAAGTCCCAACAAGGACAAGATACAAAACAACATACAGAAGAGGGGGAGCTTTCAATGCAAAAGCTCCCGAAAAAGCAATGAATGTAGCAAAGAGCAAGAGAACGATAGACCCTGTATCATTATCAAAACTGAAGTCCCCAACTGCTTGCACTAATCGTTCCGTGCGAGATAGCGGGGCAGCAAGAATAATCATCCCAAATGTTTCATCAACAAATAAAGGGAAAAGACTAGGAGCTTGACCGAATAGAAGGTCAGTCGCTTCAAATTCCCAAGTGACAGTTACAGGATTTGTAAAGGGTGTAGGAATATAAAAACTAGACCGAAAAGTTGCAAAGGTATAGTTGGTGGAATCTATGGTTACGGGGGTATCATCCGTAATTTCTTGAAGGGGAAAAGCGTCATGGATTGCCTGGGTAATTTGGCGTCTATCCAAGCGTTGTTCTCGCCCTTCTCTTAGGGTTTCCACTCTAGGAGTTATTTGCCATTCTTGTCTATTAGGGTCTGTTGTAACAAGCCATACGCTTTCCCCTTCGTCAATGAGAACATCGCCGGACGTTACCCTACCGTAACTGTAGGCCCCAGGTGCTACCGTTAATGTAGATGGGTCTGTACTATTGACGAAACAACTACTAAGATAGCCAGGGTCTACCCATCCAGGTTGTATTCCATCTGTAGTTAAAGGGAGTAGGGTATAGGTATTTGTACTCCAAAATCCTAATGGATTGACTTGACTATAACACTCCAATTCACTAAGAATAAATTCAGCCAAAAGAACACCCGTGGAAATATTTCTGATTTGGATTTTATCTGTCCCTGAAACTAGAGGGTCTTCTGTTTGATAATGTAGAATTCCAAATTCCCCAACATTCGTAACAATAGACAAGCGGGGATAATCCGTCTTCAAACCGAATCCTCCGGCTGTTGTATAAGTAGGGGTAAGCCCGAATCCTTCACTTTGTCCGACTTCCAAACTTGCTTCATGTTGATAGCTAGAAGGATTGAAGGGATGATAAACGGCTCCCCCAAGAGCTTGTTTATCATCTGTTAAAACAGCACCATTAGTTATCCAATCGTCGTGATAAAAAGGAGTGATAAAATGTTTACTAACAACCTGTCCAAAATTGTCAATAAGTTGAACAGGAAAATGAGAACCTACAGGCCATGACCCTTCAAAGTAATTGAAAACGGCAAACTCTGTTGTAACGCCAGGCCCTAGAATTACAGAGTCAAGATTGATAGAAGGAAAGCCTGTATTTATGTCTAAGGCTTGAAGGGTGAAAACGTATTGTTGGGTAACGTCAAGATTTGTAAACTCGAAAGAGAGAAATTCAAGGTCATATAAATTAGTACGTGTCCAGGTGGTGTCATAATGTTGGGGCACATGAACGGCAAAAACCGTATCCTTTTGAACGGTCAAAAAGACCCCAAAAAGCAAAGCAAGAGTCAGTACGAAACTTAACCCTTGCTTTGCTTTAAGGAGTTCGGTCATCGGCTTATACGTCGATGTCTTTCCCGCCAAGTATCCCTGTCTTACGAAGGATAAGAAACAGGACTCCGATGATGATAAATACTGGCAGGTTATCCCAGACCAGCACCGCTATGGCAGGCCAGGTCGCCGTGTCCACAGCAATCAACGTGTCCATTATCGAAGGCACAAGGGCAGCAGCGAGAATGGCGATTATCAACCAGTTGATAAATTGCATCTTTTTGGTTACTCCTTTTCAAACGTATTTTGGTAGTGAGAATGTGAGAATGTGAGAATGTGAGGCCCAATATATGTCCGGCTTAACACCCCCTTTGAAGTCGAGCTACGATTACCCCTAATACAGTATACCCCCACATCTAGGGCCTCGTCAAGCTCCGGCCACTAGATACAGGTACGACCACTATATATTGTGTTGACTAATTTCCAAACCACAACATCTGGTAGAGGCCCTACATCTTGTGGGTCAGGCAGGCGCACCCACCACCTAGCGGGGATTGACTTTGCAGGCCCGAACCCCCATAATTAGCTTTGGAAGGGCAAACTTCCAATACGAATTTTAGGAGTGTGTAAAACTATGCCACGAAAGATGGAAGAAGTTAAGACGGATTTTCTCAACCTTGGGGAAACGAAAGTTTCCCCCGATAGTGAAGAGGTTGTAAAGGTCATTGAAGGGACGCTCGCAGAAAAAGGGAGTATCCCATTCCAGAATAACATCGTCGGGAGATACAAGCTCCAAAAAGAAGACGGTGTAATGGTCACTCTCTTGGGGTCAACCAAGATGGATGACCTTCTTGAAACCATCCCAACAGGGGTATTTATCCGGCTGGAATATATCGGAGAGATACCCACCAAAGGTGGCTTTAAGATGAAAGACTACAAACTCTCCGTAGAGAAGGTCTAGTCTTTCCCTGAAAAGTGAGAGGCCCCCGCACGAAATTGCCCTTCTGTGCGGGGGTCTTCTTATCTAGGAGAAATTGATGCCAAGCGAAGACCTAAGAAAAACCCGCTATCGCACACTCCGAGAATTAGGATTTTCTAGCGCAGATGCCAGAAGGTTCAGAGACCAGTCATCTTTTAATATCAATACACAAGCAACACAAAAGGCAGGGAGAATCCAAGCCATTCCAACAAGTCAAAGGTCTCTCCGTGAGACCAGAGACCTTGATGCTTTTGACGAATATCAAAGCCTGTTAGCAACTACTCCGGCCCGACAGGGAGACCTTGAAAGCCCAAGAACAAGGGACGAAAATTGGTCTGAATGGTCTGGACGTTCAGACTTTCCCGACAGGTTTCAAAGGAGTATTGTAGACATAAATACAGATGCGGGAAAACTTCCCTTCGATTCTTTTGGTTATCGGATGATGTACTTTATGTACGTGGAAGAAATGGACGAAGACGAAGCGGAAGAAATGATAGCAGATAGGTACGTTGATGTTAGAGTATAAAAGATGTGGAAAAATAAGAGCTTTCGAGCCATCCAAGACGTTAAGGATGGATTTTATGAATATCTTGATACACACCCATTGCCGGAGCAAGTCAAGTTACCAGAAGTAGCACAATTTGAGACCGCATTTAACAAGATAAATTCATATCATTTCAAACTACTTCACCCGCTATTTATCAAAGGATACAAAAATCCCATGCCAAGGTATTCAGAAAAACCCATTCAGGTTATTGGCTTAGATGTTGAAACAGACATCAAGACAGGAAATCCGATGCTCATTGGCTTATGGTTTCCAGACCCCATCAATACCTATACGGTCATTTACAAGCCAAAGTTAGAAGACCTTTTTGACATAGTTTTCCAACTCACTAATAATGCCAGTCAATATCAAATAGTAACCTGGGGAAATCTTGATATTCAAACTCTTCTGAAACTCTTTGACCCTACAGAAGAAGAACGCAACATGGTTTCCCGTGGTCTCTCTGCCAATGTCAAAAAAGGAGAATTTATTGGAAGTCCACCAATTCTCCGAACCGTTAAAGACAGTCCCTTCTTTGTAGGCCATTACATAGCAGGCCGTTCTCTCCGGCTTGGATACCTTCACAAAGGCAGAGAGTATTCCCGATGGGTCTACAATATCTCCCAATTTTTCCCTGGCCTTATCAGAGAAAATGCCATCGGATTAGGTCTACCTTGGAGAGACTTCCCGAAAGATACACATTTGGTAGACTGGCATCAATACAACATCAATAAACATTATCAAACCCTTGTCCAACTTTCCAATAAACAAGATGCGGAAACCGTCCAACTTTTGACTATGAAATTGCAAGAGAGATTCAATGCAGTTTTTCATTGCTACCCTACACTTCTAGTAAGCAATGGCTCCTTAACAGATACGGCAGTTTCCAAACTTCTTTCAGATAATAAAGAAGACTATCAAGCAAACTCTTGGAAATGGTTAGCTGAAAATGTTTGGGATGATGACCCCGATACGGCAGACCTGGGAGAACGGCTTTTAACAGAAGCCTTTTCAGCGGGGTATGTTGACCAGTTTGCTATGGGTTATTTCCCGAAAGTCTTTCAAGCCGATATTGCATCTGCCTATCCTGCCATCATTAGGGCCTTACCAGACCTTCGCTATTCCGAGCTTGTCGCCGGAGAAGGGACGCTAGAGGCTGACTTAGAAGCCTTACGGGAAAAGGGTAGAGATATTGAAACAGCCATTATAGAAGGTCATGTTGTCATTCCCAAATCTTTACGCTTTCACCCTATCACCTTGAAGACCTACAGGCGAGAAAATTTCAGACCGACAGGGACATTCTATGCAGCATATACATTAGAGGAAAGAACCTTTTGCATAGAACACGGGGCAACATTTTCTGAGGAAAAATATGTCATTGTGGCCCTAAAGAAAAGGGTTGTCTCTCCCCTTGCCAATGTATCCCAAACACTAGGAGATTACAGGGCAAGAGTAACCGCAGAATTAGCGAAAGAAAAAGACCCCGATACAAAACTCATGTTGGACGGTCAACAATTTGTTATCAAAGTCATTGATAATGCCCTTTATGGAAAAACCGTCCAGACTGTCGAGGTCGTAGAGGATGTCAATGGTATCCCCCAAATCACAGGATATATAACAGGCGATAGATTCAACCTTTTATATGGAACCCTCATTGCTGCCCGAACCCGTGTTAAAGTCGCAGAGGCGTGTAACGCAATCACTCTCAATATGGGTCAACCTATTATGTGTATGACCGATGCGGTTACATGGATAGGGCCTGAAACTGCCTTGCCGGAACGCTTTATCCGTAGTGAAAAAACACCTGGCTACTTTGAAGCTCCCGTGCTTTTGGAAGATTTCTATATCCTCAAAACAGGCCAGTATGAATACCGCAAAGGAGACCACTGGACGTACAAAATGCGGGGTCTTAATGTGGACTATGATTTACTGACAGGAAAAGCGTCATTCTATAGGAGTCTTCTAAAAACTCATACCGCAAAATTAAAGTCTTTCGTCTCTCCAAAAGACATAAAAATACCTGTCCAATCCCGAAAGTTAGTAACCATAGGGTCTCAGGATTTAGAGCATCTAGCCATGATTCAAGAAATGCCTATCATGCTCCGGCCCTTTGTTCTTTCCACCAAACAGACAGAGCGGGGTATCACAGACTGGCGAAAAACTCTTGATGGTCATATATGGTTACAGACCCCCCGAATCAATGAGAATGACACCCTAGGGTCTGACTACCCCCTTGCTTACCTAAACCGACTTCAAGACGATAATGACGAATTAGACAAAGCCATTAACAGAGCCAAATTAACCAAAGGCAGCGCAGCGAGAAATGACAGACAAGATGTTATGAAACTTCGCTATATACTTCGCTGTATGAACGCAACTGAAAAGCTCCCACCAGAAGGGCGCTCCTATCGTATGCCTTGGGACGTTCTTTTAACTCATTACGGAATGAAACGAATTGAAAATGAATTAGTTTGGACTGAAAATGACTGACGTTCAAGAATGTCCACATCCAAAACCTTGCATGAATCCTTTCTGCTTTGTGAGTGATTATCACATCATGGAAATGTTTAGAGATGATTGTTGGGAAAAATATCTTGCCGGAGATAAATCATATTATAGAACATATCTTGATGCCAAATCAGCATTAGAGAATTGGAACGAAAAAGGTTAAGGGGACGCATGGCCTTGCCCTTGGATGCACAGTGCTATTATAGTAGAGTCGAGTCTGAGGCCCTAAAGGAGTCTCTTGATTCTGACCCTGTTTATAACAGATTCAAATATAGACTTTTCGTTTCCAAATCAAAAGGTAGAGGCCGGAAACGAAAGCACTGGAAAGAGGTTGAATTAGTAAATGACATTAACAAAGGCCCTAGAAGGTGGTTTTCCTGGCATCGGTTTGCCTTTGATGATGCTGCCACAGAGACTTGTGGCTACGTGGAAGACCCAAGGAATTATCTAATGCGGAGAATCCCACAAATTTGCAGGGGGTAGAAAATGACAATGACGCTGAATATCAAGACCGTTAGAAGACGGTTAGCGAGTCTTTCCCGCAAAGAAATACTAGGAGAAATTGACATGACTCCTAATGAAAAAATGGAGCAAACTCTCCTGGGGGTCTATCGGGATGGATACGCCAAGGCTATATATGACGT
>SDBV01013397.1_pt1 | contig 10444 bp, 9 predicted proteins | sample 2277081 | NCBI WGS metagenome assembly SDBV01 (sample SAMN10402039, study PRJNA504765) | marine sediment metagenome | isolation source: marine sediment core GS10_PC15, 223 cmbsf | place: Arctic Ocean: Southern Knipovich Ridge | collected 2010
CTGGCCTCAGACAGGGAGCGCACCCCCGCTAATGTCGCAATTGTTCTCGACAGATCGGGATCGATGGAGGGTGAAAAAATCGAGAGGGCAAAGGAAGCGGCGATCATGGCTTTAGACATGCTCGACGATAGAGACATCGTATCGGTGATTACCTATTCCGATACAGTTTCGGTGCTTGTGCCTGCCACCAGAGTATCGAACCGCAGAAATATCCGGGGTATGATCCGCTCCATCTACGCCGACGGAAGCACGGCCCTTTTCGCCGGTGTCAGCAAAGGCGCTGATGAGGTGAGAAAATTCTTCGACAGGAACAGGGTAAACCGTGTCATACTGCTCTCAGACGGACTGGCTAACGTCGGACCCGACAGCCCGGCAGCTCTCGGCGATCTCGGCGCATCCCTCGGGAGAGCGGGAATCTCTGTGACCACTATAGGGCTCGGACTCGGCTACAACGAAGATCTGATGGTCAAGCTCGCGCAGAAGAGTGACGGAAACCATGCCTTTGTCGAAAACTCGAGAGACCTTGCCCGTATCTTCGAGTACGAGTTCAAAGACGTTCTTTCCGTTGTGGCGCAGGATGTGCAAATCGAAGTACGCTGTTACCCTGGTATCCGGCCGATCCGTGTGATAGGGAGGGAGGCCGATATATTCGGCAATCAAGTGCTTGCATCGATCAATCAGCTCTACAGCGAACAGCAGAAGTATTTGCTTCTGGAAGTGGAGGTTTGGCCTCAGGCAGACGGCACGACCCTCAGAGCTGCTGACGTTTCCGTACATTATGCGAACATGGTTTCAAAGGCAACAGAGACGCTGAGCGGACAGGCGAACGTAAAGTTTACGAAGTCAAGAGAAACTGCTGAGAAAAACGTGGACAGAGAAACGATGGAAGCAGCTGTTCTCCAGGTGGCCACCGAGAAAAGCGAGGAGGCGGTGCAGCTTCGCGACGAGGGCAAAATCGAAGAGGCAAAAGAGGTCCTGGAAGAAAATGCCGCGTATCTCAAAGCCAACGCTGCCGCTCTCGGATCTGAGGTTCTCGAGGACTATGGAGCCATGAACGAGCAGGATGCCAGCAAGTTGGAGAGCGAGGAAGAGTGGAAGGCAAGCCGCAAAAAGATGAGAGACCAGCAGTTCGAAAACAGGAGTCAGCAGAGCTACTAAAATGAAAAAGAAGCTGATTGCAGTCTACCTGCTCATCATCTTCCTTCCCTTGGCGCTGATCACCTGGCTCGGGTGGAGGAATGTCAAGGATGAGCAGGAGCGCAATCGGCTTCGTTTCGAAGCCGTACTCTTAGGCAGATTGAGGGATGTTGACGAGAGAATTCAGAGCCTCCTGCACAGGCAGGAGGCCGGCTTTCTTCAACTGGCAGGGATCTACTCGATGCCGATCGATGAGATAAGGAGAGTCAGCAGAAGGTCCCGCCTGGCAAGGCAGTTTTTCATACTCGACCCGGAAAACACCTTGGTTTACCCGAATCCGCAGAGCGTCCTGAGCTCGAAGGAAGAGGAGTTCCTCATCCGCACGAAGAGCCTGGGCATCTCGGCCAACCTCTTCTACAAACCGACGGAAACCGCCCCCCGCAAAAAAACCTCTTCAGGCTGGTATACATGGTTCTGGGGGGACGGTATCAACTTCATCTACTGGCAGTCCGTTGAATCCGGCGGCATATTGGGCATCGAGGTGGAGAGAGTCGCCCTCATAGCCGACGTCGTGGCTTCCCTGCCGGACTCCGAGATCGCCCTTCGAAAGCCTGACATCGCTCCTGCCCGAGAGCCGCAGGGCAGAATAGTGCTGCAAGATGTGAAGGGGAATACGATCTACCAGTGGGGAGCTTTCAGACCGCAGGCAGGTGAAACCCCTATTGCGTCGATTGCTCTCTCCCCGCCCCTGAGCACATGGAAACTCGGCTACTTCGCCGAAAGAGCCGAAAACTCCGTTTCTCTCTTTGCGGGCGGCTACTTCAGCCTCGCTTCTGGTGTTTTCGTTCTCATTACAGCTCTGAGCGGCCTGGCGGTTTATTTTTACAGGGAGAACTCGCGAGAGATCAGAGAGGCGCTTCAGAGGGTGAGTTTTGTGAATCAGGTCTCCCACGAGCTCAAAACTCCTCTCACCAACATCAGGATGTATGCCGAGCTTCTCGAAGAGGAAATTCCCGGGCATGAAGAGAAGGCTCGCAGTTATCTCGGGATTGTTGTTTCCGAAAGCCGGCGCTTGAGCCGCCTTATACAAAACGTTCTCACCTTCGCCGGTAAAGAAAAAAAGGGCTTGAATCTACATATGGAAGCCGACTCAATCGACAGGGTCATTTCAAATACTATTGAGAATTTCAGGCCCGCCCTCGAGTCAAAGCACGTGGTCATAGAGTTCGCATCCGGGGCAGGTGACGAAGTCCTATTCGATGCGGATATCCTGGAGCAGATAGTCAACAACCTTATTAGCAACGTGGAGAAATACGCGACCTGCGGAAAGTACCTTAAAATCGAGACCAGTCGGGATGGGGAAAAGGCTTTGATCCGGGTTTCAGATCGCGGCCCCGGCATTCCTGCGCGGGAGAGAAAGAGGGTTTTTTTGCCTTTTACACGGCTCGGCAACAGGCTGACAGACGGTATCTCGGGTACCGGGATTGGCCTTGCCATAGCGAGAGACCTTGCAGTTCTGCATGGAGGTACTCTCGAGCTTCAGCCTGCCGAAAGGGGAGCCGTATTTCTGCTGACCATACACGCGCCCTGTTCAGAACGCGGGACAGGTGCAGGACGTGGATGACTCACAGACCGCGAAACGGAGGAAGAGAAGTGAGATGAAAGTACTTGTTGCAGAGGATGATAGGTACACACGAGAAGGGCTTCTGTCCATACTCGAGAGCGAAGGGTACGAAGCCATCCCCGCCGTCGACGGAGAAGAGGCCCTCAGGATTTTTAACGAACAGGTGCCCGATATCGTATGTCTGGACATAATGATGCCGGGAATGAACGGTTACGATGTGTGCCGGGAGATAAGGCGGAAACACGAAAAGGTTCCCGTTATTTTCATCAGCGCGAAATCCGAAGAAATCGACACGGTGCTGGGGCTGGAGCTAGGGGCGGATGACTTCATAATAAAACCTTTCGGCGTCAAAGAGGTGATCGCCCGCATACGAGCGGTGACCAGGAGGTATTACTTATCGATTCAAGATGAGACAGTGGGGTCTTCCTTTCAATTAAAGGACCTTACTGTTGTGCCTTTGGAGCTCCGGGCCTACAGAGGCGACAAGAGCATCGATCTCAGCCTGCGGGACGTGAAAATCCTGGAGCTGTTCAGCAGCCATCGAGGCGAGGTCCTTGACAGGAATACCCTCTTTGACGCCGGATGGGGAATATCCCATCTGCCGAATTCGCGAACCCTCGATCAACACATCAGCCAGCTGAGAAAGAAAATCGAAGTCGACCCCAAAACACCGGCAATCATTCTCACTGTCCACAACGCGGGATACAGATTTCCCGGGTGAGTTACCTCTTCAAACATTTTCTCTAAACCTATCGCCAGGTCTTTAATTGTTCTATGCATTTACATAATCGCCAAAATGCTTAATCAGAAATATGTCTTGATGAATTTAGAGCCTTCTGAGATGTTTAAAGTGTTGAGTGTAGACACACGTGTTAGAATCATCGAGCTTCTAAAATTCAAATGCCCTCTTGGCGCCAATAATATTGCAGAGCTGATTGGGGTAACATCCGCTGCTGTATCACAGCATCTAAAAATATTGAGAGGCAGGCGGGTCTCGTTAGAAGCGAGAGAAAGGGGTACTGGATACTCTACAGGATAAACGAAGAGGCTTTGGAGAACTGTCGGGATATGTTGAACGAAATTTGCACATCTCAATAGGAGTTGATAATTTTTTTCCTCAAACAGCTCTTGTGGCTGCGCCACAAAAGACTCAAAGACGACAAATAAGTAGAAGCATCGAACGGAGAGTCTGGGCGCACAAGGCGAGGGTGAAAACCACCCTCGCCTGCTTCATCATCCCTTCGGCGCTCCCGTACAACGGCAAGCTATCAGCTGGAATACACCTTCTGATCCGTGTTCTCCAATATGGATTGCAGAGAAGCCACAAAAACCGCTCTCCGCTCTTCAGAGAAATGCGGAAGAATATTCTCCAGCCAATGTGGCATGATCCTGGCTATCATCTCAGGCATAACTTCTTTTAGTTTTTCGTTCTCCATCATCTTGGGGGCAATCCTCTCTGCGCAATCTTCCATTCTCTGCATGTTCTGATCCGTCAGCATCAGTGGCATGACCCTCGCCATGATCTTGGGCATCATCAGCTCCATCACAGGCATCATCTTTTCCATAAGCTCAGGCATTTTCCTGACGAGCTTTGGAAAGATCTCATCCCACCGGATCATCAGCTCCGCCATGGAGTTCACCCCCTTGAGAATAAGAGGAAAGAGCTTCTTCAGAACGTTGAAAACGTCGAGAAGCGATATCTGATCCGCCATGAGAGGAACCATCTTTACCATGGTCTCGGCCATGTTCACGTCCTCCATCATCATGGGCATCATCTTGAGCATCATCTCCTGTTTCTTCTCAATGCTCATCCCGCCGACCATTGATTTCATCATTCGGTCCATTAAGCTCATTCTCGATCTCCTTCCTTTTCAAGGATACCTTCTTGATCAACGATCCCCTCGTGCACATCCGTTAAGCCCTGGGCGGCCCCATCCATGACAGACGCCACCGTGCTGCCGAAGAGCTTGCCCATCATCTTGATGTTCATCCATGTCACGTAGACCTGGCCCTCCTCCTCGAAGACGCTGATCTGGAGGGGCATCATGACGGCCAGCTTCTTGTTGACCTTGAGAATCACGTAAGCCGACCGCGGGATGCACATGGATACGTTTGCGATCTTGGGCGGGTCCTTCAGCCCGAAGTTCCGTTCGATCTCCCAATGGTTGTGGATCGCAGGATTGTACCACCCAGCCTCCTCGCCCCGTCTCTTGATTTCCTGTATTGTCTCGGCAAAACCGAGCCTGCTCTTGTGCGTGACGAACATCATGCCGCTCATGAGCTCTCCGATCATTTTTGCGATCTCGGAACCCTTAATGCGCTTCATCATCTCTGGCATCAGCTTGAGCATTGTGTCCTGCTTTTCTTCCGAGCTCATGGAGCCCACCATGCCGTTCATCATCCTGTCCATCATGGCCATCGCTTCCTCCTCCTGCATATTAAGTTTGCGGCGAACGTTTGTTTTCGGGAGGCTGGATCAGCCCGCCCGCATGCCAATGTATATGCAAGGAGGGGGCCAAAAAGGCAGGATTTTCATAAGGAGTGCGAGATAACAGCAACTCTCTACAGCAGAGATAGTTACGCAGGAAGGATAAATGTCGGCAAGGCAGGTATGTCGGGGGTCAGTTGAAACACCCCTCGAAACGCTACGGAAGGTAACACGGGTTGCGGCCGGTCACGTTACCATCCGTAACGCAAACGGGAGGCCGGTAACGGTAGAACGACTCAGGCCTTAAGAGCTTTGGGCACGCTTCGTGTGGAGATTGGTCGCTGAAGGGCCCAGCGTTTTCTCTTTTCCCACAGGTTCTTGCGGCTGATTCCGAGGACTTCCGCGATCTGCTCCTCCGTATGTCCGCTCTGAAGCGCAACGATGGATCGCTTGGTAAACTCCTCAATAGAAACAAGATCCGATCGCGCCAATGCCTTCGCCGACTCACTCAGCATCTTGGGAGGAAGGTGCTCATCCTCGATCGTATGATTGTCCTCGGTAAGATGGAGAGCGTACTCGATGACGTTCTCCATCTCACGGATGTTACCAGGCCATGGATAGTCCAGAAACCTTTTGAGCGTCTTCGAGGAGATACCGGTTACCTGACGCGAATGGGCATCGCACATCTTGTGGAGCACATGGTTGGCAATCGGGGCGATGTCCTCCCTCCGCTCCCTGAGAGGTGGCAGATAGATGGGAATCACATTCAGCCTGAAGAAAAGATCCTCGCGAAACACTCTGTCCCTGACTGCCTCCTCGAGATCTCGGTTCGTAGCCCCTATGATCCGAACATCGTACGTCAGAGTCTCCGTGTCGCCTACCCGTCTGCAGCTCCCGTCCTGCAGAAAACGCAACAGCTTGACCTGAAGAATAAGTGGAATGTCGCCCACCTCGTCGAGGAACAGGGTTCCTTCGTGGGCCGTACGGATGAGGCCCGGGTGGTTCCTCGTGGCGCCGGTGAAGGCCCCCATCACGTGACCGAACAGCTCCGATTCCAGCAAGTCCTCCGGAATGGCGGCGCAGTTAACGGAGACAAAGGGTTCGTCTTTTCGCTTGGAGTTGGCGTGGATTGCACGAGCGATCAACTCCTTCCCGGTCCCTGATTCTCCGGTAACAAGCACCGTGCTGTTAGTTGGTGCGATCTTTTCGATGAGACCGAAGATCGATTTCATCGTCTTGGACTGAGTTATGATATTCTCGAAACTGGCCTGTCGCTCCATCTCTCGCTTGATAGTTGCGTACTCCTTAGAAAGCCGCATCTGCTCGGTCTCATCCCGCACGATTTCCACTGCGCCAATAATATTCCCCTGCATGTCCTTCAGAGCACCGGAGACACACTCCATCCACATGACCTGTCCCCCGGGTCCCACCGTATCAGAGAGCATCTTTCTCTGCTTGCCGTCCTTCAAAACCTTGAGGATCGTGCAGTCTACACACGGCTCCACACGCCCCCGGTAAGCCTCGTAGCAGAGCTTCCCTGTAATGTCACCGAACATTTTGCGGATGGCTTCGTTGTGAAAGACGACCTTCAGATTGGGGTCTATGATGGTTACACCGTCGCTGACAGTGTCCAGCACCGATTTAAGCAGGATTTCCTCCTGGATATCACCAATTTGAATCACGTCGCCAGCTCCTCGAAGATATCGAGATATATCTTTGATACAAAACCGCTATCATGTCTCAATCCTCTTCATAATTTCGGGAAACTCGTAAACGATGATCCCTGAATCCCTAACCTCCATCTTCATCCGTAATCCATCTACCATATTATTTAATTCTTCCTCTGCTTTTTTAATCGATAAACCTGTCGACATAACCACGTCCGTAACCGTTAATGTCCCTCCCTTCTCGAGAGCTAACCTCATTATCTTGCTGTGGAGCGACTGCATATCTGGTTTTGATTCTATTAATTCTCCCTTTCTGCCGAATACTTTTAAGCCTTTTAGAAGTATCGCCCCGAGAAAAATCACTGCCGGGACAAATAGAATCAAAAGGACTCCATAGAACATCCCAAATCCGCGAAACATTGAATCCATCATGTGCATCATTGCGCTTGTTCCTTCAGTTTCATCACTACTAAAACCAGTGCCCCATCCACCATTTCTCGAATAAAACCTTACCCCAATGCCAGATCCTGCCGGGTTTTTTTAGTTTGACGACGGGTTCTGGGCTGGCGTAGAAGTTTCCGCTGGCAAAGCCCGCTTTGCCATCTCCGATCTCAATGAAACAATAACCTTTCCCTTCGAACTCCTTAATCGGCTCTCTTCCCCTGATCTGCAGGGCTATGTTCTCTGCTGCAACCTCACCCTGGGCATGAGCAAAGACGCCAGCTTTTGGAAGCGGGAGCCCCACAGCCAGCTTGATCGAAGTCACATCCCCGATGGCATAGATATTATCGTGTTTGGTTTGAAACGTCTTCGGATCGACCGGTATCCATCCTGTCTCTCCAGCTAGATCCGACTCCCTTACAACTGCAGGGCATTTATGAGGAGGGACCCCCACCAGAAGATCATATTTCACGGATGCTCCGGTCTCAAAGGTTATCTCCCTTTTTTCAGGGTCTATTCGAGTCGGTTTTACTTGAGGATTAAAACCTATGCCTTTCTCCTCCAGCATACTTACTACGCTCTTGCCAAGCTCGGGTCCTGCAACACCCATAGGTAGTTTCTCCGGTGTGAAGAGCTGGATGTTTGTTTTATCCCGATCTTTTTTGGTTCGCGACAAGTGATCTATGAGAAGAGCCGCTTCGTAGGGTGCGGCTGGACATTTGAAGGGAAGGCTTGAAACGAGAACCACCGTCTCCCCTCCCGGGAAGCCCTTCAAGATGTCTCTAAGCTGTACCGCGCCCTCCAACGTGTACGGCGTATATGCACCCTCTGAAAAACCGGGGAGGGCGTCGGGGGCTAGTTCTGCGCCCAAGGAGACGATCAAATAGTCGTATTCGAGGTTTCCTCCGGAGGTCTGCACAAGGCTCTTTGCCACGTCGATTCCAACCACCTCGGCATTTTTATATTCTATCCCTCTTTTGCTGAGCAGTCTTAAGCCCTTGGAGACCTGAGACGGCTCCCTCCATCCCGTCATAACCCACAGGTATGACGGGGTAAAGCTATGATCCGTGCTTTTATCGATCACGGTTATTTTGTGCTCGTCGCCCAGCTTTTTTCTTAGCGTGCTGGCAGCAACGATTCCCCCTAAACCACCGCCCAGGATGACTATATCTTTGCCTGTCATATCGAACCTCCCGAAGCTAAACGCTTCATCATCACTTTTTGCTAGCTGATCATTTTCCTTGAGAAGAGTGCTGTGCTCCTTCCAATCTTTTCAGAGCCTGTAGAATGACTTCCAAGGACCGCTCTATCTCCTGAGGGGTAGTCATCCTACCCGTAGAAAAGCGCAGCGTCCCTTTGGCCCATTCCAATGGCACTCCCATTGCTTTTATGACATCGGACACATCAACTCCCTCGGAATGGCACGCGGCACCGGCTGAAGCCGCTACAAAGTCATTTATCTCTGACAGAATTCTGTTCGCCTCGAGACCACGAAAGCTTACATTCAAAGTATTGGGAATCCGCCTCTCCGGATGCCCGTTGAGCTTCACGTCTTTCCAATTTCCCTTCAATCCTTCATATAACCTGTCCCTCATCTCCATCATGTGAAGTCTGTTTCTTTCCAGGTCCCGTTCGGCGATTTCACATGCTTTGCCGAGTCCAACTATTTCAGTGACATTCTCCGTGCCAGGCCTAAATCCGCTTTCCTGGCCTGCGCCGTGGAGAAGGGTCTCTAATTTCACGCCACTTCGGATATAGAGAGCGCCTATGCCCTTGGGGGCGTATACCTTATGGCCTGCCACCGAAAGCAGATCGACGCCCAGAAATTGCACATCCGTGGGGATCTTGCCTACCGACTGAGCGGCATCGGTGTGAAAGAGAACTTCTCTCTCTCTTGCAATCTTTGCGATCTCTTCGATGGGTTGTATCGTGCCCACCTCGTTGTTGGCATGCATGATCGTTATCAGAATCGTTTCCGGAGTTAATGCCGCTTCGAGATCGCCCATTTCGATCATGCCGTACTCATCAACGGAAAGGTAGGTGATTCTAAAACCCTTTTGCTCCAGATACTCACAGACCTTTATGATTGCCGGATGCTCGACCTGGGAAGTAACAATGTGACTGCCCTTCTTCCCCTGCGCAAAGGCGATCCCCTTGATGGCATAGTTGTTCGATTCGGTTCCCCCGCTGGTGAAGACGATTTCCTGAGGTTTGCAGTTAAGAAACTTTGCAACACGGATGCGTGCCTCTACAACTGCTTCTTTTGCCTTGATGCCGTAGGGGTGGGAGCTCGAAGGATTGCCAAAATGCTCTTCAAGGTAAGGCCTGATCGCCTCAATAACTTCAGGCGCATGAGGTGTGGTGGCGTTATAGTCAAGATAAATAGGCCCTGTATTCATATCGCGTTCTTCCCCAATTCTTATCTAAGCCTTTTTAAAATGCGATAATTTTGTCTGCCCAAAGGTTCCATTTCGTCAGCTCATCCAGAGTGCTGCGCTTGGCTCCTTCATTCAGCTCTCCATCCTCTATCCCTCGGGCATCCATGCACGTTCCGCAGACCCCAATCTCACCGCCTCGGCGAGCAACTCCATTGATCATGATTTCGATATTATAGTAGCCCCGTAGAACCTTTTGTGACTTCTTTGCGCAGGAGGCTGCATCGCCTATAAGAAACAACTTTAGTTCAACGTCCTCCTGCTTGGCGAGAGAATTTGCAAGCCTCAAGCCATTGTAGCTTCTCTCTGTTCCATAGGGTGGATCATTTAGGGTTATCAAGATTTTCATGTTTTTTCCTTACTCCTCTCTTCTCATGCGACACTTTTCGACTGGGTATACTCGAGCTTGGCACCTTCCAACCTCCATTCCACGACGCCCTGGGACAGTCGATAGGCTGCGATGCCGTTTCTCCGTAAGATTTCCACCGCGCTTTCAGAGAGTACGCAGTAGCGTCCACGACAATAGGCAACGATTTGCTTATCCCGCGGAAGGGAATGAATCTTCTCTTCTAATTCTTTGAGCGGAATGGATATCGCCCCAGGGAAGTGCCCGTAAAGGTATTCCTTCTTCGGCCGTACATCAAGAAGTAGAATCTCATCTCGCTTCACTTTTCTACGGAGCTCTCTAAAATTTACTGTGCCGTACTGTTCT
>SDBV01013398.1_pt1 | contig 10443 bp, 9 predicted proteins | sample 2277081 | NCBI WGS metagenome assembly SDBV01 (sample SAMN10402039, study PRJNA504765) | marine sediment metagenome | isolation source: marine sediment core GS10_PC15, 223 cmbsf | place: Arctic Ocean: Southern Knipovich Ridge | collected 2010
GGACGATCGTCCAGGCTGGACTGGTAGTTGGACAGTCATAAATGGCAAAAGCAATGCAATGTTCATCAACGGTGAGTTTTTATTCACTAGCTTTTACAACTATCAGCCGCCTAAAGCCATCATGCGAAATTATGATCAGCCAGGCTGCTTGACCCGCGAAAGAAGCTTTTTCAGCGTAGATAGGGACACTGGCTGGGTATCGATTGCCTATCACACCAAGAGCGTTGTTAAGGGAGGTTTCCTTGCTCCAGTCTTTCTCAAGAAGTCGCTTTGTTTCTTTGTTTTCATCTAAAAAGGAAGAGGTGTCGGTATTTAGTAGTTCCGGTAAATCGTCTTCACCGTAAGTTCTCGAAGTAGTAATTACTATAATGGGAGAGGATTTTAATTTTTGGTTTAATGAATCAGCGCTTCCCTGTGGTGCGGCTTCTATCGATTTAAGACTCTTGCTTGGCGCCTCTTTCAATATGCTGCTCTCTTCTGATACATCAGAAATATCCGCCAGTATCATCCCTTCTCTATCACCCTGGACAGCACTTCCTGCATCCAGCTCAGCCGGTGGCGCAAGACTTTTCTCCATTTTGCTTTTGTCCATCATCACCGTCGTATCCGGTGCTCCGGCGGTAAACAACGTGGCGTATACAACGATGACAAACACGGCCGCCACGGCTGTAAGCGGCGAGGTCGCAAACTTAAATAGGGGTAGACGTCTTTTTGTCGCGTCTAAACCTAAGCGGGACAGCAGGCGCTTTTCGGCGTCGTCAGGCAACTTTTTTATGGGAAGGTCGTTTAGTGCTGCGGTGATCTTTAAAAGATCAGAGTGATTTGCGCTGCATTCATCACATGTCGTTAAATGCCGGGCGATCTTATCGTGCTCTTGTTCATTTAAAGAGCCATCGATATATTCACTTAGTTTATCTTTTATGTGGTTATTTTCCATTTATATCCCTCATCGTTTTGATGCTTTTACTCGCGTCTTTGTTCCCACCGGTTTTAATGTTTTTATCAAGAGCGACCTTCCCCGGCTTATTCTTGATTTAACGGTACCGATCGAGACATCCAGATATTCAGCGATCTCGCTATATGAATAGCCCTCGATATCTCTTAGAGTTACCGCCAACCTGAAGTCTGCGGGAAGTTTAGTCAAGGCTTTTTCAATATCATCTATTTGTTCCTTGGATTCGACCTTGGCCTGCACGTTATCATCGCTTTTTAGCTCCAACAAATCGATCGAGCTACTCTCGGGACGGCTTCTTCGAAGCCAGTCTAGGCATTGATTTGTCGCCAGGCGGTAGAGCCAGGTCGAAAATTTCGCGTCTCCTCTAAAGCTTTCCAACTTGTCCATTAGGCGGATGAAAATTTCTTGGGTGAGGTCTTCGGCGTCGCTGGGATTATTTGTCAGGCGGTAGGCCAAGTTATAGACGTAATCTTTATGCCTTTTTACGATCTCTCCAAAGGCATCTCTATCTCCACTAAGATAGTTATCGATAAGTTTTTTATCAGATTTTAAAAACATTGAAGATCACAAAATATTTTAGCATATGTGGGAACTTTTTTTACCAGCCTTGCGTCTTATCTCTTGAAAAACGATTCAGGAGGAAAAGATGGATTACTTAAGAGTTGTAAGGGGTCGGCGATATATCATTTTATTGGCCATAGTCTTATTGCTGCCCGTTTTTTGGCTTGTCGGGAAGACGAGTCCCGTAGCGATGAAAGAGCTCAGTGAGGAATTGATACCTGGCGCACTGGCTCCTTCTTTAAAAACCGAGCAAAGAATAGGTAATAAAAAGGTCTTAAGTGATGGTCTCCAAAAATTAAAGAGTGTCACGCCCGAAGGTATGGCTGTGGAGGATTCTATAAGTTTCCCCGCTTTGCCTGCGATCGGCGATCGGATCATTAAGACCGCTACTCTGTCTATCAAGGTAAAGGAGGCCTTTAGTAAGACATATGACAAGACGACAGGCCTTGCGAATAATTATGGCGGACAGGTGGTCGCCTCTAATCTTTCATCCGAAGATGGAAGCTATACGGGCACGATCACTATTAAAGTTCCCACTGAGTCATTTGAGAAATTGATTTCGGATCTAAAAGATCTGGGTATTGTAACTTCTATCGACGTTGTGAGCCAGGATGTCTCAGAGGAGTATGTCGATCTTGAAAGTAGAGTCAAGCACCTAAGAGCCCAGGAAGGCGTAATGCTAGCTCTAATGGAAAAAGCTGTGAGCATTAGTGACAGCATCGCCGTACAAAGTCAGCTATCGGGCATTCAGCAACAGATCGAACAGGCCACGGGCCGGCTTAACTTCCTTAAAAGCAGGACCGATCTCTCAACGATCCAAATCATGATAAACGATCCGGCTCCTATTTCCATCACGGACGTGGACGAGTGGGGCTTTGGCGCCGCTCTTCTAAACTCCGCTCACGCGGCGATAAACACGATAAATGGTTTCATAATCTTTATGGGGTATCTCTTGCCTCTGGCTCTTATCGGGTCGATCATATATGTGATTATTAACCTAGCAAAAAGGGGTCAGGCGAAAAAAGCGAGCGCTGTCGCTTAAGTGTAAAGGTTCTTCATTTAAGGGGTCGCGGCAGTAAAGCGGCCCCTACCCTTCTTTCAAAGATTCAAGAGCTCTTTCTATATGAGAAAGCATATTTATCTCACTATGGATAATCGCTCTTACGGTGCCCTCTTTGTCGATTACAAAAGTCTTTCTTTTCGTGCCCAGCTTACCGCCTAGTCTGGCGACAGAGTATAGTTTGCTTATCTTACCGTCAGAGTCGCTTAGTAGGGGAAAGTTGAGGTCGTGTTGTTCGCCAAAGCGGACATGGGAGTCGTCTGAATCTCTACTGACACCTATTATTTTCGCGTCCAATTTAGCGATCTCTTCCATATTGTCTCTAAAGTGACAAGCTTCTTTCGTGCACCCCGCGGTAAAGTCTTTGGGGTAGAAGTACAGGACTAGGCGCGACTTTCCCCTAAGATCGCTTAGGCGAAAATCTTCACCGCCAGGTAGCCTCGCCGAAAAATCGGGGGCCATATCTCCCACCTTTAAATCTGCCATCTAACTACCTCCATTTCTCTTTAGTCTGTCGCTGACGTCGGTAAATTCGTAGGGTCTTTTTTTTGTGGAGAAGTAAGTTATATCATCCAATCTTTCAAAATCTCCTTCCAGATAGCGGTTAAAGATTATCCTTAAATAGTTGACGGGAGTAGTGTCGTCATCAAAAAGTTCTATATCTTTTTCAGGTGTGTAAACGGCTGTTAAAATATTCATCCGCTCGTTTAGCAGCTTATCTGACGGATCATCCCACCCGCGGGCCGAAGATGGACCGTGGTCGGACAGTAAGACGATGATAGGCGGTTCGGCAGAATCCGCCAAAATTTTATCAATGACCTCAAGGATCTTATTGTTCGTAAATATCAGCTGGTCGATATAGGCGTCTTTATATTTCCACACATCTCCGCCCATCTCGAATTTCCCCAAAGATACGGGATCTCCCCGGCGATCAAAAAGATATGGCTGGTGTGGCAGAATAAAGTGGGCGAAAGAGAAAGTCGGGTTGTCATTTTTTGGAATGTTTGAGAGTTTGTCGAAATTATAGATTATCCTTCGTCTCGCGAAATTTTTTAAAGTAGCCCGAAGCAGTGGACGAAGGGAAGTGGATTCTATAAGAACACGATTGAATTCGTCGAGCAGATAGGGAAAATATTCATAGCTGATATCGGCGTATTTATTTCTCTTCGTCGGTCCCCAACCAGTAGAAAATATCACACTCTCATATCCCTTGGACTTCATAAATTTTTGCGCTTCATTATTTTTGATCATCTGATAGGGAATAGACGGGTCTTTTGAATTCTTACCTAAAATGTCCGTTAGATAGTCGATGTATTCCATGTTAAGAGAAGAAGAAAGCGATAGTTGTGTAAACGTATAATTAGTTCTGCTTGTTTTTGAGACATTAAAATTTCTTTTTTCAAGCTCTGTAATAAACTCAGAATTATCGAAGTCGTAGATATCTTTTAAAGTGTCGTCTCTCGCGTAAGTATCCAGAACGATATAGTAAATATCGGGACGTCTTTTATCTTTTTTTGATAATGAGACGACGTTACCCTTGTAGCTTTCGTAGAATTTATTGATTTCTTTTGTGACCTGCTGCTCTTTTATCTTAGAACTCCGTCCCAACTCAAGGTTACCGATAGTGATCAATGCGATGATCAGAAGTACTACCGAGTATGCGTTCAAAAAAGTAGTAGTCCTTTTCATATCCGATTTCTTTTTGATCATAAGAAGAAAGGTGATCAAGACGAGTCCGCTTCCGGTCGCCAGTATGAGGATCTCGTTTTCGGTTGCCCCGCTAATAGAGAGCGACTTGGCCCAAGTATTAAAGACCCCTTCGAAGCCGAAAGTAATAAATATAAGGACCGCCATTAGTATCGCTGTTCTTGTCTTATTTTTTATGAGCAGATTTACACAAAAGGATGTCAGCAAGATCACGGTTAGTATTAAAAACAGGGTGAACAGGAGTTCGCCGTAGGTAAGCTTGGGTCTATTGCTTGAAAAAAGGGCAAGGGCAGGTATCATCGAGAAGATGTAAGGATGATATGGATATTTTAATATCTTCATTTTAGGTCTTTGACATTAGATAGAGATGGCGATCAGTCTTCTCTATCGACTCTTTCGCGACTATTCGAAATCTCTTTTTAAAAGCTTTTTCAAAACCAGAAAGGTGATAATCCCTGAAGATATCTTTACGTGTTAAAAGGAGTCTTTTTACCTGAGAATCTTCTTTAGGGACGAACTCGATTATCAGGTTGTCGCTGAGGCTTGCAAAGAAGTCGGCTAGCTTATCCAGGGGCACGTTATTGGATATGGCCAAATGATGGATCAATGCCAGCGCCATCACCGCGTCGGCCGGGCCTCTATCTATAAGCGACTGACGCTCTTTGTTTTCCCAGCCGATAGCGGGGCTGGGGTTAGTAAGATCTAAAAGTAGCGGCAAGACCGGACAGACCGCATCGTCGGTCTTTGAATAATTTTTCTCAACAGCGTTAATATCTATATCGAAAGCAATAGCAAGCAATCCTTTTTCACTGGCGATCCTACTAAATACACCGGTGTTGGCTCCGAGATCCCAGACGATCTTTGATCTTTCGTTCAAGGCCATGTCAAGGAAGTCGGACACTAGCTTTTGCTTGTTTTGAAAGGAGTGGTCTTCGTAGTTGGTGTCTTGGTAGTACTCGCCCCACTCGGTACTTTTTATCTGCCTCTTCATTTTTTTGACCGAGTTGTTCAAGTTATCGATCAAGCCCCGCATAGCGAGCTTTTTCATCGCCCGCGGCTTTTTTGTAACGTTTTTATCGGCGTATTTTTTTTGAGTTCTTGAATGGAGATGGATATGGGTCGCCGTAGCGAATGATATCTTAGTCTTACCCGGCAACAGCCTGCTCGTGAGATCGAGCGGAATGCCATCGATATAGACGCGAAAAAGCTGATTTAACCTTTCGTCTACTGAGCTCATGAGAGCAAGCGGAGCTAGAAAATGCTGGCAGAATTGCCTATATGCCACCCAGGGCTCTCCCTCATTATATTTTTCAAAGGAAAGCGTATCGATAAGGACGGGCCGGCAACCCCTGAACTGGATATTGTAAGCGCTCGCGTCTTTCAAGATCATTTCATGCTCCAGGGCGATTCTTTGGATCTCGAGGGTTGCGAGCGCCGCGTCTTTAAGCTGGCTAAAACACCACTCATAGGGAAATGAGATGAAAGTAAGATGCTCCGGTTTGATTATCTTATATACAGAGCTATCTTCTTGAAATTTATCATTGATCTCTATATGGGGAAGGAGAAGCTTTTTCTCGACAAGATGTTCATAGAGTCCCGACGACATAAGTTCATCGTAGTTCTCTTTATACTCGAAGTTGATCTGCCTGAAGATCTCGTTTTCGCTATAGAAGAGAAATCCACTGGGATCTCTAAAGGATCCGGGAACCGTCTCTATGGTCATTTATTTTCTAGCCCTTTTTTGATCTTGCGATACCCGAGATAAAAGTCCGGATGTTCTTCCAGAATGTCTTGATCGCAAATGCTCCTCCAAGGAATATACCGATCAGTAACTGGATCACATAACTACCTGTGCCAGGATCCAAGTAGGCGAACGCCGGCATAGGAAGTACTAACATCGTGACGGCGGTTACAGATATGATCTTTAGTAGATTATTCTTGATCTTCACATTTTTCCTTTTTCGCTTATTTAATATTAATATTGCCCAAAAAAGCGTTTATCTACCTAGTAACCATAGATTGCCAATAACCAATTATACAGAATAGGGGGGACTATACAAAGAGAGAGTCTTCTAGACCCAAGTAAAAATATGAAAGGTTCTTCTTTTTTGAAAAAGGATTTTAAAAAAGGTATGCTTTCCAAATAGTCGATGGGAAATAATGGCATGAAGCAAGGGACTAAGAAAAAAATTAACGGGAACGTGAAGGGCATCCGCATGACCAGACAGCGTCAGCTGCTTCTTGATATTTTAAAAGAGAGCAGTGGCCACGTAGATGCCGAGGAATTATATATTGAAGCGAGCAAGAGAGAGCCGCAGATCAATAGATCGACCGTATACCGGAACCTGCATCTCTTTTCCAAGCTGGGAATCGTCGAAGAACGTCATTTTGATGAAGCCCATCATCATTATGAATTTCACGCCGCTCCAAGACATCATCACTTAAGGTGTCTAAGTTGCGGAAAAGTCGTCGAGTTTGAGAGTGGTCTTACTAAAAAAGTAATCGAAGAGACTGAGAAAAAAAGTGAGTTCAAAATAGTCAGCGCTGAATTTTTGATGAGCGGTTATTGCAAGGATTGTCAGGCAAGTGGCGATTAGCGTAAGGGTTCGACCTCCTACTATCCTCTGACAGGATTTTTTATCTTGACAAAGCTTTGTCCACGATCTATTCTACTGAAGCAGTTGCAACACAGTTGCAGATAGAAAGATAGGATTTCATGGTGCTCATCTCTTTATTTGCAACCTATTTGTCCAGGGAAAGAAAGGAGTACGGGTGTCGATTTCAATGAAAGTATTAAGAATGATGATTATCCCCTGTTTGGCATTGTTAGTGGTTTTTGCCGGCGCGTGTGAGCGAGGAACGGAAGCAGGAGATAAGGCAGACAAAAATGAAGAAGAGGTAGTAGTCTATTCGTCAAGGATAGAAGAGCTTGTCGAGCCGGCTTTTGACGCTTTTACTAAAGAGACTGGTATAAAGGTCAGGTTCACTACCGGAAAAGAAGAAGAGCTTTTACAACGCCTTAAGGCCGAAGGGGAAAATTCCCCGGCCGATGTCTTGATTACTGTAGATGCGGGCAACCTTTGGCGGGCCGCCGAAAATGGCGTCTTTCAACCGACTGAATCCGCGATACTTGAAGAGAATATTCCAAGCAACCTTCGAGACGAGGAAGGCCGTTGGTTTGCGCTGACAATCCGTTCTCGGGCGATCATGTATAACACCGAAAATGTCAGTCCCGATGAACTTTCGACTTACGAGGCTCTGGGGGATAAGAAATGGAAGGGAAGGCTGGCACTTAGAACATCGGCAAAAGTCTATAATCAGTCGCTTATCGCATCTATGATCGCGAGCTTGGGCAAGGAAGAGGCCGAAGAAGTAGTCAAGGGCTGGATGAAAAACGAACCTGAGATATTTGGCAGCGACGTAAAGATGTTGGAGGCGATGGCCGCGGGTCAAAAGGATGTCGCTATAGCAAATACCTATTATTTGGGAAGACTTTTAAAGGAGGATCCGGATCTGCCTTTAGCCGTTTTCTGGCCCAATCAAGATGATCGTGGCGCTCACGTAAATGTATCTGGAGCCGGTATTACGAAAAATTCACCGAACAAAGAAAATGCTATAAAATTGTTGGAGTTTCTAAGTTCAGCTAAAGCTCAAAAAATGTTCGCGGAGACAAATATTGAGTATCCGGTTAACCCGGACGCGGACCTGCACGAACTGCTTAAAGAGTGGGGCGACTTTAAACGTGACGATCTTAACGTCTCCGAGCTTGGCAGTAATCAGGCCGAGGCTGTTAAAATAGCTGACCGGGCGGGTTACAAATAGAAAATAGGTAAGTCTAAATAGAGGTAAAAAGGGTCATTTGTTAGAAACAATATCAAGAAGAATAGGATGGTCAATCCTAATATTCGTATTGGCAGGGCTTACCGCTCTGCCAATCGTCTATGTCGGCATTGCCCTGTTGACTCCGACCGTGGATGTATGGGTGCATCTATGGCAGACGACGCTTGGCGAGATGGTTACAAATACTCTTTTTCTCATGATCGGAGTGGGTATTGGGACCCTGGTACTTGGTACGTTGCTTGCGTGGTTGGTAGTCGTTTATGATTTTCCCGGCAAAGGTTTCTTCGAATGGTCTCTGATTTTACCGCTTGCCATGCCCGGGTACGTAATGGCGTTCGTCGCACTATCTCTTTTTAATTTTACCGGTCCGGTTCAGACCACACTTAGAAGCTTGTTTGGAAGTAATGTCTGGTTTCCCGATATCAGATCCGGATTCGGGGTCTTCATTGTAATGACCCTTGTTCTCTATCCTTACGTTTACTTGCTGGCACGTGCCGCTTTCATAGAGCAAGGCGCGACCCTTGTCGATGCTGCCAGATCTCTTGGCTATAATCGCGTGAGGGCTTTTTTTAAAGTCGTACTACCCATGGCACGGCCTTCTATCGCCGTCGGCGTGGCGCTAGCTATAATGGAAGCTATAGCCGATGTCGGTGCAGTGACCACCCTAGGTTTTCCTACGCTTTCATCGGGTGTCTACCGGGTATGGTCGGGATTTTTTGATGAAAAAGCGGCTCTTGAACTCGCGGCTATACTCTTAGTATTTGCTTTGTTACTTTTGATCCTGGAGAAAAAATTACGCGGTAGGGCACGCTATTATCAGGAACTTGGTCGCAGTATCCGGGCGGAGCCTGTTATTTTATCGAATTGGCGAAGATGGGGTATCACTGCTCTTTGCTCCGCGGTATTGGTCTTATCGTTTGGGATACCACTTGCCAGGCTCGGCACGTGGGCGATCGAACAGGTTCGAGCCGGAGCTCTTCAGGCAAGATATTTTGAATTTACCGCGAACACTTTAGGTCTGGCTTTTATCACGGCTTTTATAACTATCTTTATCGCTCTTTTGCTGGCATATGGCAAAAGGCTTAATAAAGGAAAGGCCATCAGCTCGGCTGTCCAGGTCAGCGCTATGGGTTACGCGATCCCCGGCGCCGTAGTCGGTATCGGGATCATCGCCGCTATCATCGGAGGACAATCGTTATTAAATTCGATCTATGACTTTTTGTCCGACAATAAGGCGCCGCTTCTTTCAGGGTCCGTAACGGTACTAGTGTATGCTTATATTGTTAGATTTATGGCGGTAGCATACCGGCCCACCGAAGCCAGCTTGGAAAAAATTACTCCAAATATGGATATGGCTGCGCGAAATCTGGGAAGATCTCCCTTGTCTACGCTAAGACTTATCCATTTTCCCATGTTAAAAGTCGGTCTTTTGACCGGTGCGGTCCTAGTTTTTGTAGATGTGATGAAAGAACAGCCGGCAACTCTTCTGCTTAGACCTCTTGGAAAAGAGACGCTGGCGACAAGAGTGTGGCAGTTAACGAATGAGTCGCTTTGGGAGGCTGCCTCTCTTCCGGCCATTACAATAGTGTTAGCCGGGATGATTCCGATAATATTTCTGATGAGAGCGTCAAGCGGAGTCAACCGGAAGACTAAGGACATAACAGTCGAAGAGATCGCTCTGGAAGGGGACATTTAATTGGAAAATCAAAAAAAGCCGGACGAGACGGCTATCGCGGTCGAGCTAAAGGATGTAACAAAAAGATATGAAGCAAAAAAAGTCATTATCGATAAGCTATCTCTTGAATTAAAGAAAGAGGAGATATTAGTTCTCTCCGGCCCGAGTGGCTGCGGAAAGACTACTACTCTTCGCATGATCGCCGGGATCCTTAAGCCTGACGAGGGCAGCGTGGTGATCGAAGGTAAGATCGTATCCGGAACTGCGTGGATACCTCCCGAGCAACGTCCGGTTGGGATGGTCTTTCAGGACTATGCCCTCTTTCCTCATCTAAGCATTGAAAAAAATATCGGTTTTGGTCTAAAGGGGTTAGACAAAAATAAAAAAAACGAGATAATCGAGAAAAATCTAGAGTTAGTCGGACTCTCTGCAATGAAAGGCCGCTTTCCTCATGAGCTTTCAGGTGGAGAGAAGCAAAGAGTAGCTCTCGCAAGAGCTCTGGCGCCCGCTCCGAAGGTCGTGCTTCTCGATGAGCCCTTCTCAAACCTTGACGCGTACTTACGGGTGCGTGTCAGAGAAGAGATCCGCCAGATACTTAAAAAAGCAAAAGCCTCCACGATCTTCGTTACACACGATCAGGAAGAA
>SDBV01013399.1_pt1 | contig 10443 bp, 5 predicted proteins | sample 2277081 | NCBI WGS metagenome assembly SDBV01 (sample SAMN10402039, study PRJNA504765) | marine sediment metagenome | isolation source: marine sediment core GS10_PC15, 223 cmbsf | place: Arctic Ocean: Southern Knipovich Ridge | collected 2010
GTGTGGTTCCATGCGCCGTCGGTGGGTGAGGGACTGCAGACAGGCCCGGTGATCGAGCTGCTACGAGCTCGGCACCCGGAACTGCGGATCTTCTATACCTACTTCTCTCCCTCAGCCGAGGGGCTGGCACCACAGCTCCCCGTGGATTACGCGGATTACATGCCGTTCGATATCGCGGCTGACGTAGCGGCGGTCCTGGACCTGGTGCAGCCGTCGGTTCTGGTCTTTGGCAAATCGGATGTCTGGCCGACGATTACACGCTTGGCGAAGACCCGCGGCGTCAAGCTGGCCCTGGTGAGCGCCACCCTCGCCTCCAGCTCGAGCAGGCTGGGCCGGGTGACGAAAGGCCTGCTCGCTCCGGCCTACCGCCGACTCGATGCGGTGGGAGCCGTCTCGGACCGGGACGCAGCACGCCTGCCGCAAATCGGCGTACGGCCGGAGCGAATCCGCGTCACCGGTGATGCTCGCTTCGATCAGGTGAAAGCGCGAGCCGACGGAGTCGACCGCGGCGCCCCACCGCTGTCATTGTTGAGGGCCCACGAAGCGCCCACGATCGTCGCCGGCTCTACCTGGCCCGCGGGGGAAGAACGTCTCCTGCCGGGGGTCGGACGCGTGCTGGAGCGACACCCGGGGCTGCGCCTCATCATCGCGCCCCACGAGCCTACGCCAGAACACTTGGCAGCGCTCGAGCGGAGGCTGGCGGCGAATGCCATGGCTTCGGTGCGACTCTCGGCGATCGAAGCCGGCCAACCCGCCGCCGATTCGCAAGTGGTAATCGTCGATCGCGTCGGCGTGCTGGCCGATCTCTACGCCGTCGGCAACGTGGCCTACGTCGGGGGCGGCTTCGGGCACCAGGGTATCCATTCGGTGCTGGAACCGGCGACGCTGGGTCTCCCCATCCTGTATGGGCCACGTCATTCAAACGCGGCTGAGGCGACCCATCTCATCGAGCGAGGCGCCGCCGTGGAGGTGGCGGACGCCGAAGAGATCGCTACGGCGCTGCTGCGCTGGCTGGACGATCCAGAGGCTCTGAGGGCGGCGGGCGAGCGGGCGGCGGCTTACGTCGAAGAGAACCTCGGCGCGGCCGAGCGTAACGCCGATCTGGTGGCCGGCTTGTTGGTTTGACTCAGGCGGCGCTCGTGGTGTCTTTGACGAACTGCAGCTCATACAGCCGTGCGTACAGCTCGCCGAGCTCCAAGAGCTCCTCGTGGGTTCCGCTCTCTTTCAACTCGCCGTTGTGGAGGACGAGGATCTTGTCGGCGTTCAGAACGGTCGACAGCCGGTGTGCGATCACCAGGCTCGTGCGATCCCGCATCAACTCCTGGACCGCCTTCTGGATACGCTCCTCGATCTCCGAATCGACGGAGCTGGTCGCCTCGTCGAGAATCAGAATCCGCGGGTCGAAGGCGAGCGCTCGCGCGAACGAGAGGAGCTGCCGTTCACCGACGCTCAGGCTGGCGCCGCGCTCTCCGAGGTTCTGGTCGAAGCCGGCCGGGAGCTTGCGAATGAATCGCTCGGCACCCACCCTGGCGGCGGCTGCGAGCAGGCGATCTTCGGAGATCTCATCATTGCCAAGCTTGATGTTGTAGCGGGCGTTGCCGCTGAAAAGGTAAACGTCCTGAAGCACGAGGCCGATCACTGAGCGCAGCTCTCGCTGCCGAAACTCGCGTACGTCGATGCCGTCCAGGAGGACAGCGCCCTTTTGAGGGTCGTAGAAGCGCATCAAGAGATTGATGATCGTCGTCTTGCCGGCACCGGTGTGTCCGACGATCGCCACACGTTCGCCGGGCTCGACGGCGAACGAGATTCCCTTCAGCACCCAGTCGGGTGGCCTGCCGTCATCTCGGAAACCCGCCTTGTTGTAGGCGAACCAGAGATCCCGGAATTCGATGCCGCCCTGTAGCGGAGTCGGAAGCGGGCGGGCGCCGGTCCGGTCCGCGACCAACGATTTGGTGTCCAACAGCTTGAAGATGCGCTCGGAGCTGGCCATCGCCCCCTGCAGTACGTTGTACTTCTCGGACAGGTCCTGTATGGGCCGGTAGAAACGACGGGCGTATTGAAGGAAAGCAGCGACGACGCCGATCGTGATCGTCCCCTCGAGCGCGCGTAGTCCGCCGTACCAGATGATCAGGGCCAGTGCCGTGGCCGAGAGCACCTCGATCACCGGGAAGAACAGGGCGTAATACCTGATCGAGCGAAGGTGAGCTTGTAGATGGTCGAAGTTTACGCGGTGGAATTTTTCCGCTTCGCGCACCTCTTGCCCAAAAAGCTGAACCACCGACATTCCGGTGATGCGCTCCTGGAGGAAAGCATTGATACGGGCAAGCCTGACACGGATGTCGCGGTATGTGTGCCGCACGGCTTTACGGAAGATCATAGCCGCGATCCACACCAGGGGCAGAACGGTGAAAGATACGAGCGCCACCCGCCAGCTCATGGCCAGCATGACGCCGACGATGAACAGCAGCGTGAAGATGTCCCCGAAGATCGCCACGACGCCCGATGTGAACATCTCGTTCAGCACCTCCACGTCGCTGGTAACGCGAGTCATCAGACGCCCAACAGGGTTGCGGTCGAAGAAACGTAGCGAGAGCCGTTGCAGGTGAGCGAAGACCTCGGTGCGCAAGTCGTACATCACCTTCTGGCCGATCCAGGTGGTGAGGAAGGTCTGCGCGTAAGACAAGACGAGTGCGAGTGCGAGTGCGAGAGTGTAGAGCCCGGCGAGGGTCGCTACCAGCCTTAAGTCGCGATTGGGGATCGCCCGGTCGATGGCGACGGCGGTGAGGTACGGACCGATGAGCTCCAGTCCGGAGGCGAGCACTAACATCAGGATGGCGGCTACTACCTGTAGCCTGTAAGGCTTCAGATAGCGCAGCAGCCGCCTCATGAGGCTCGCGTCGTAGGCTTTGCCTAGCGCCTCTTCTTCGTGAAAGTCGACTTCTGGGCTCGTCTGCATAAACTTAAGACGAAACTATCTCGAATGAGGAAACGTCGGAAGGGGTAATGCGCGGCACCATTCGGATTCGGGGCGCCTCTCAGAATAACCTGAAGGGCATCGACCTGGACATCCCGCATCGCCGGTTCACGGTCGTCACCGGACCGTCAGGCTCCGGAAAGTCGTCACTCGTCTTCGATACGATCTTCGCCGAAGCCCAGCGCCGCTACGTCGAGTCCCTCTCCAGCTATGCCAAGCAGTTCCTCGATCGCATAGAGAAGCCGGCGGTCGATTCCGTGGAAGGGATCAGCCCCGCTGTAGCCATTCAGCAAAAGAACCCGACGAAGACCAGCCGGTCCACCGTGGGGACGGCGACGGAGATCTACGACTACTTGCGCCTGCTCTGGGCACGCGTCGGCCGCACCCATTGCCCGAACTGCGAACGCGAGGTGAAGCCCGATTCCGTGCAGACCGCGGTGGACCGCGTGCAGAAACTGCCCGCCGGCTCGCGCATCATGGTCCTCTTCCCGCTGCCGCTCTCCTCGAAGGTTACAGACGAGCTCATCGCGGAGAACCTGCGGGCGATGGGGTTCATTCGGGTGCTGGTCGACTCGGACGAGCTGTACCTTGGTGACGAAGGTGGCAAAACCCCGCGCCTGTCCTCGGCAAAGGAACTGCTTGTCGTCGTCGATCGGCTGAAGGTCGGCGAGGCTTCGGAATCGCGCCTGGCCGATTCTCTCGGCACGGCGTTCGCCCACGGCGATGGCGAAGCGGTGGTCCTGGCGAAGAACGGCGATGAGCGAGGCGAGCGTCACGCGTTCACCGAACGCTTCCGCTGCCCCGAGTGCGCAAGCACGTTCCCCGAGCCGACGCCGGCGCTGTTCTCGTTCAACAGCCCGGTGGGCGCCTGTCCCGAGTGCAACGGCTTCGGGGCGACTCTGGAATTCGATCTCGATCTGGTCGTACCCGATCCCGATCGGTCCATCGCTGATGGCGCCGTCGACCCCTGGGAAAAACCCCGCTACGAGTCGCGCCGGCGCAAGCTACGCAGCTTCGCGGCGGAGAACGACGTCTCGGTCGATGAAGCGTGGCAAAAGTTACCAGAAGAGTTCAAGAAGAAAGTGATACACGGAACGCGCGGTTTCGAGGGCTTGTTTCGTCACCTGGAGCGCCTGAAGCGGAAACGTTACAAGCAGTACATCCGCGTCTTCCTGCGCCAGTATCAGACAGCTCAAACCTGCGCGTCCTGTCACGGAATGCGGCTGCGGCTGGAAGCCCTGAACGTGCGGATCGCAGGTCGCCGGATCGGAGAGGTCAGCGGGCTACCGGTGGAAGAGCTCAGGCGTTGGCTCGATGATTTGGCGCTGAGCGAGTACGAGCAGGGCATCGCCGATATGCTGTTACGTGAGCTGAAGGCGCGGGTCTCGTTTCTCGATGATGTCGGCCTCGGATACCTGGCGCTCGATCGCCAGGCTCGTACACTCTCGGGCGGCGAGGCGCAGCGTATCAACCTGGCCAATGCCTTGGGAAGCCGCCTTGTCGACACGACCTACGTGCTCGACGAACCATCGATCGGTCTTCATGCCAGAGACACGGAGAAGCTGTACCGCTTGCTGGAGCAGCTGCGAGATCAAGGCAACACGGTCCTGGTCGTCGAGCACGATGTGGCAGCGATCGAACGCGCCGATCACGTGGTGGAGCTCGGCCCCGCCAGCGGCGAGTCCGGTGGCGAGCTGGTGTACGAGGGGAGCCTGGATGACTTGCTGGTATCCGACACGCTGACCGGAGAATACCTGTCGGGTCGCCGCTCGGTACCGATCCCACGGCGACGCCGCCCCGTGGACGGGCCGAAGCTCGAGCTAATCGGGGCGCGGCTTCACAATATCGAAGGCATCGACGTCAGCATCCCGCTGGGCGCACTGACCGTCGTCACCGGCGTGTCGGGAAGCGGCAAGTCTACGCTCGTGCATGATATCCTCTACCGCGCTCTCGAGCGGAAGCTTTCCGGGAAGACGAGCGCCAAGCAGCATTTGGGTGAGCCGGTCGGCTCGTATCGCACGCTCAAGGGTAGTGGCGCGCTGGCCGGAGTGGTGCTCATCGACCAGAGCCCGATCGGCCGCAGTCCACGCTCTAATCCGATAACCTATCTCAAGGCCTATTCAGAGATTCGTCGCCTCTTCTCCGAGCAGCCGGAGGCGCGGCGCCGCAAGTATGGCGCGAGTCACTTCTCTTTCAACGTCGTGGGTGGACGTTGCGAGGATTGCCAGGGCGCCGGCTATATCGAAGTGGAGATGCTCTTTCTTGCCGACGTCTTCGTGCCTTGCGATCAATGCGGTGGGCAACGATTCAAACCCGAGGTTCTCCAGGTCAGGTATCGGGGCCTCAGCATCCACGAAGTCCTCGGTCTGACCGTCGATGAGGCGATCAGGTTCTTCATCAAGGAGGACAAGCTTGGAGAGATGCTGTGGCAGCTTCAGCGGGTGGGCCTGGGCTACCTGCGCCTTGGCCAACCGGCGACGACGCTTTCCGGGGGCGAAGCGCAGCGCCTGAAGCTCGCCCGCGAACTGGCAGCAGCCGGCCGCAAGACCGGCCGCAAGCTCTACATCTTGGACGAGCCCACCACCGGTCTGCACCTGCACGACATAGCCAGGCTGGTCGATGTATTGAACCAGCTGATCGAGGCCGGCGGAACCGTGATCGTGATCGAGCACAACCTCGAGGTGATCAAGCAGGCGGACTGGATCATCGACCTCGGTCCCGAGGCCGGCAACGATGGGGGGCGGGTGGTTGCCGTGGGCCGGCCGGAGGCCATCGCTAGTTCCTCCGAGTCCCACACAGGTCGTTACCTTAGGGAAATTCTCGACCGCGCCATCCCCCAATCCGCCTGAGTGGATGGCCGGTAGGATACTCACTTCGGTACTCCTCCCTTGCTGCGACGCAGCGACTTACCTGCCCCAGGCCATACGCAGCCTCGCCGCCCAGACGTTCCGAGGCTTCGAGGTCATCGCCGTTGACGACGGGTCACGCGATGGGAGCGGCGAGCTGTTGGATCGCTGGGCGGAGCGCGACTCACGGGTCAGAGTTCTCCACCTGGCGCGCGTCGGGCTGGCGCGGGCCCTTCAGGAGGGCAGTAAGCTTTGCGAAGGCGAACTCCTGGCGCGCTTCGATGCCGACGATGTCGCTCACCCACGCCGATTGGCCGAGCAGCTCGATCTCCTGGCGGCTCGAAAGGATATCGCGGCCGTAGGCACACGGGTGCGTTACTTCCCGTCGCACTGTGTTGGCTGGGGTGGCCGACGCTACGAGCGCTGGATCAACTCGCTGATCGACCCCGAAGATGTGGCCCGTGATATGTTTGTGGAGTGCCCCATCGCTCATCCCACCCTGGTGGTCCGCCGAACGCTCTTCGACGATGTCGGCGGCTACCGTGTCACTGCTTGGCCCGAGGATTACGATCTGATCCTTCGCCTCTACCAGGCCGGGGCCCGCCTGGCCAACGTTCCCCGCCTGCTCCATTTCTGGCGCGAGCGCCCCGACCGAGCCTCGAGAACCGACCCCCGCTACTCATCTCAGGCCTTCCTCCAGTGCAAGGTCGCCTACCTTCAGGCCCGGCTGCCCGACCGCCGCTCGCTCGCCATCTGGGGCGCGGGTCGGGTTGGAAAGGCCCTCGCCCGAGCGTTATCGAGCGCCGGCATCCGGGTGGAGTCTTTCTACGACATCGATCCAGACAAGATAGGTCAGTCGGTATACGGAATCCCGGTTCGTGACGCCGCGTTGGCCGCTGGCGGGGGCGGGGGCCACTACTTGCTGGTTTCAGTGGGCTCGGCGGGTGCGCGGCAGTTGATCCGTAGCCAGCTGGCGGCGCGGGGACTGGCGGAACCTGGTGACTATCGGTGCATGGCGTAGAAACCGGGTGAAAACCTGATAGTTTTAGGGTGTTTCGAAGAAATCACCGATGCACTGGAGCGAACGCCGGTCAGGCCTTATTTTGGGGGTGCGGAGCCTTCAACCAAATGACCCCTAGAGCAAGGACGGACCTATGCGGTACTCAGCAACGGTTTGCGTGGTGGGGTTTGCCCTGACAGCGATGGCGTGCGGCGGCACGAAGGTGGAGCTTCCTCCGGTCCAGCCGGAGAGCGTAATGCTGTATTACCCGGGTAGAATGCCGGATGGCAACTTCAAGGTGCTGGCCCGTCTCGATGAAACGGGGCCGGAGAGCATGACGGATCAGGAACTGGTCGACCGGGTGCGAGCGCGGGCGGCCGATCTGGGAGCGGACGCTCTGATCATCGACACGATCCGAACGACGACGGAGGGGCAGGTGAACCTCGACACCAACCAGCTGACGGAGAAGATCATCGAGGCTCGGGCGATATACTTCCCGTCCAAGCACCCGGAGTTGATGGAAACGAGCGACAAATGAAGGATCGGGGACCGGGTGAGCAGTAGCGGCGGACTTCAATTCATACTTCTAACCGAGTTCATTGATGGCAGAGAACGAATCTAAGGAAAAAGTAGTACGACGGTTTTTGGAAGATGAGATGCGCGAATCGTTCATCGATTATTCGATGAGCGTGATCGTGCAGCGGGCTCTGCCGGACGTCCGAGATGGCCTCAAGCCCGTGCATCGCCGAGTACTCTACGCGATGCATGAGCTGGGGCTGCCGCCGAGCCGGCCACACAAGAAAAGCGCGACCGTGGTCGGTGAGGTCCTGGGTAAGTATCACCCACACGGCGACATTGCCGTCTACGACGCGCTGGTGCGCATGGTTCAGAATTTCTCCCTGCGCTATCCGCTGATCAACGGTCAAGGAAACTTCGGCTCGATCGACGGTGATAGTGCGGCGGCCTACCGTTATACCGAAGTGCGCCTCGGGGCTATGGCCGTTGAGATGCTCGAACATATCGATAAGAGCACCGTCGAGTTCATTCCGAACTTCGACGATCGGCTGAAAGAGCCCACCGTCCTCCCGTCGAAGTTCCCCAACTTGCTGGTAAACGGTTCATCGGGGATTGCGGTGGGCATGGCGACCAACATCCCCCCCCACAATCTGCGCGAGGTTGTGAACGCGACTAAGCATCTGATTGACAAGCCCAATTCCGAGCCACGGGACCTGATGAAGTTCATCAAGGGCCCGGACTTCCCGACGGGCGGATTTATCCACGGCAAGCAGGGGATCGAGGACGCCTACACAACGGGGCGCGGCCGAATCATCATGCGGGCGCGCGCCGAGATCGAGGAGTGGAAAGGCGGCGCAGAGCGCATCGTCATCACCGAGATCCCCTTCATGGTCAACAAGACGAGGATGATCGAGCAGATCGCCATGCTGGCCCGCGAGCGCCGGGTGGAGGGGATCTCGGATCTACGAGACGAGAGCGACCGTGACGGGATGCGTATCGTCGTGGAGCTGAAGCGAGACGCCATCGCACAGGTCGTGCTGAACCGGCTGTACAAGCACACCCAGATGCAGTCGACGTTCGGCACGATCATGCTGGCGCTGGTCGATGGTGTGCCGCGGATCATGAACATCGAAGAGATGATCCGGCACTTCGTGGACCATCGCCACGAGATCGTCGTACGGCGCAGCGAGCACGATCTCCAGGTCGCCCAGGATCGAGAGCACATCCTGGTCGGGTTGAAGAAAGCGGTTGACAACATCGATGCAGTGGTCGAGTTGATCAAGAAGGCCAAAGACCCGGCGCAGGCGAACAAGCGCCTGCAAAAGAGATTCGAGCTAAGCGAGCGGCAAGCCGAAGCGATTCTCAATATGCGCCTGGCGCGGCTCACGGGACTGGAGACCGAGAAGCTCGATGCCGAGCGCAAGGAAGTCCGCGCGACGATCAAGAAGCTGCAGGCAATCCTTGGCTCCAAGAAGAAGCGGATGGACATCATCAAGAAGGAGCTCGATGTGCTGGTCGAGAAGTACGGTGATGACCGGCGCACCGAGATCGCCGGTGCGATCGAGGATCTCTCCGATGAAGATCTGATCGCCGACGAGGAAATGGTGATCACTGTTTCGCATGAAGGCTATATCAAGAGGCTCCCCGCGGAGACCTATAGGAAACAGCGGAGGGGCGGCCGCGGCATCGCCGGCATGTCGACGAAGGAAGAAGACTGGGTGGAACACCTCTTCATCGGTTCGACTCACGATTACATACTCATCTTCACAGCGCGCGGTAGACTGCACTGGCTCAAGGTCCACAAGATCCCGCAGGCGAGTCGCACGGCCCGTGGCAAGCCGATCGTCAACCTCGTTCGCGTTGACAAGGAAGACCGGATCGCTGCACTGCTACCCGTGCGCGAGTTCAGTGAGAACCGGTTCCTGTTTTTCGCCACACGCGGAGGCCTCGTCAAGAAGACGGCGCTTTCGGCTTACAGTAATGTCAGATCGAGTGGAATTCGGGCGATCAACATCGTCGAATCGGACGAGTTGATCGATGTCTATTTAACCGATGGGTCCAACGAGGTCCTCCTGGCAACTCGCAACGGGAAGGCGATTCACTTCAACGAGTCAGATGTGCGCGAAATGGGGCGCTCGGCACGCGGCGTGAAAGGGATCTCGCTGGCGCGCGGCGACGCAGTCATCGGCCTGGTCGTGGCAGCCAGAGAGGATGCCGCCCTCCTCGTCGTGTGCGAGCGCGGCCTGGGCAAGCGCACAGACATCACCTCCTATCGCGTGCAGCGGCGCGGTGGCAAGGGGGTGATCAACGTGCGGCTGACCCAGAAAACGGGGAAGGTCGTTGCGATCAAGGAAGTACGGGACAAGGACGAACTCGTCCTGATCACCCGCAAAGGCATCGTGAATCGCCAGCCCGTGGCGGAGATCCGGGAGACAGGACGGGCCGCTCAGGGAGTACGGCTGGTCAACCTGGATACCGGCGATCTGGTAGTCGACGCCACCTGTGTGGCGTTGGAAGACGAGGCGGATTTGCTGACCGCGGCCGAGCCGCCTACAGCCGCCACTTGACGTCAGGAAAGCGCTGGCACAACTTAACCCACTGGCCCTCGGGGTCTCGGTTCGGGCCCCGCACTCCCCGCTGGTTGTAAATCCCCCTGGCTTGTGGCCGTTACGGAGTTCCTGGCGATCGACAAGCTGGTCACCCTGGAAGAGATACGCTCCGCAGCCGACACCCTGCACGGGGTGGCGCGGCGGACGCCCCTCCTGGCGGCTAGCACGACCAATCTAAGCCGTGAGGGCGACTTCAGGCTCAAGTGCGAGAACCTCCAGCGAGGTGGCGCGTTTAAGCTGAGAGGCGCCTACAACTACGTTTCCCGGCTCCCCGCAGCGGTCCGCGAGCGCGGCGTAATTACCTATTCGTCAGGAAACCATGGCCGGGCGGTGGCGATCGCCGCGCGGCAGCTCGGCCTGCCGGCCGTCGTAATCGTCCCTGTGAACGCGCCCCAGGTCAAGATCGACGGGATCGTCGGTGAGGGGGCGGAGGTAGTTCGGGAGGGAACGACCTCGATAGAACGCCGCAGGCTAGCGGAGCGGATGGCCGGAGAGAGG
>SDBV01013400.1_pt1 | contig 10443 bp, 10 predicted proteins | sample 2277081 | NCBI WGS metagenome assembly SDBV01 (sample SAMN10402039, study PRJNA504765) | marine sediment metagenome | isolation source: marine sediment core GS10_PC15, 223 cmbsf | place: Arctic Ocean: Southern Knipovich Ridge | collected 2010
TTTTTGCGCAACAAGTCCCCCACTTCCTGGAGAAATACGAACTGAAAAGCCTGGAAGCCTACGACCTGTTCCCCCACACGCCGCACGTCGAGGCGGTAGCCGCCTTGGTCCTGCGGTGAGGATAGCATCGTCAGGTTCAGGACAAGGGGTTTTGGGTTTATGGAAACCTGCTAAGGACATGGGGTTTGGGGACGCCTTTGGTGTTAATGGCACGGCGTTACTGGGTGAGAGATCTCTCCCTTCGGTTCGAGATGACAGGGGGGGAGTTGATTTGTTCAGGAGTTGCGTTCGGGGAAGCGGTAGTAGATTGCTTCGTCGTTCCTCCTCGCAAAGACGGGTTGGGGGAGTGGTGGTGGATAGTTGCGGACTGTATGGACGATATGGACGTATTGCGTTGACGAGGTTCATGTCGTTTTGTGAATCTGAGCCCAAGGCGGTGTGGGGCTCGCGACGACGAGTCGAGAGAGTTTTGTCGATGGGCTCAATACAGCAATTGGCTTTTCACAGCGGGAGTGCCTCCGCTAGAATGTCCTCGCGGATACATTGGTGCAGAGCTTTATCACTTACCACATCCACTTTGCATCCAAGCAGTTCCTCAAGATCCTGCCACAGGGCGGTATGGTCGAGAAGGCTGCGGCCGGCTTCCATCTCGATCAGGAAATCGATGTCGCTGTTCGGGCCACACTCACCTTTTGCGACACTTCCGAAGACTCAGATATTCCTTGCTCCGTGTTCGGCTGCTATTCTCAAAATATCGCTCCGCTTAGCCTCTATGAGCGCATTAGCTTTCATGTGCAAATTCCCCGATTATGAACCAACAAGGCGGCTTCTTTCTCAACGGTTAGGCGGCTGAGTATTGTCGCACATCGACTACGACACCCATGCGAACGGCTTCTTCAAAGGTGTCGAGAACGTTTGCCGCGGTTGCGTCGTCCACGTATTCTTCGCCACAGGTCTCACACACTTGAGCCGGGACGGACTTAAACACGACGGTGATCCCCTCGCGTTCAAGTGTAATCGTGGCGGTACCGCGGCATGTTTGTCCGTGTTTGCAGATTACGCACTTCATATGCTTTTCCTCCTGCGAAAATCGCCGTCCCATTCCTGTGGATCCGGCTCGTAAACAGTGATGACTATCGTCTCCGCATCGTCACTATTTTCCGCGACCACGACATGAAGCGGGCGTTCGTCCCGCCAACCAAGAACCAATCTGCTTGGGTACGGCTTGTCGTGCGGGTATGTCTTTATAGTTTCACCGGTTTGGAGGACATGACGAATATCTGCCTCGCCGATCCTACGCCTGGCCATCCGTTTGATGGCATGCACGCGTATTATGAGCCGTTCATTGGCCATATGCCATTCTACTCCAAACTACACAACGTATGCACGACTCAAGATCCCCAAATTGTCAATGCTCGCAAACCTTGGCTCTAGCACTCAATAATACCACGATCACAGGTGGGTTGGCTACATGCCGTCGAATTGGCATACCACACGGAGCGTGTGGACTCTCATTTTTTGGGTTTTGTCGAATTTGGTTGACATGCGTGCTTTGGTTTTGTTAGGGTTTGCGCCTACAGTTAAATCCACTTTTTTGTTGTTGGCGAAGTACCTACATAACGGGGCTCAGAAGAGCCTATTGGAGGAAGCCATGAAGAGAAAACCACGTCTATTTAGTCCTGGACCCACACCTGTACCGCCTGAAGTCCTAGCTGCATCCGCTCGTCCTATGACGCATCATAGGCAAGCTGCATTTGGCGAAATCTTCGCCAGCGTTTCGGAGAAACTTAAGACTGTGTTCCAGACGTCGAGTCCTGTCGTAATGATGGGCGGATCGGGAACGACGGCGCTTGAGGCTGCCGTTACGAACACGCTGTCTCCCGGCGATAAGGCCATATCCGTCAATGGCGGCAAGTTTGGCGAACGTTGGGGATTGTTGGGCAATGCCTTTGGTGTGGACATGAATGTGATCGACATTGAATGGGGCACTGCCGTCGAACCTGCTCGAATTGAGGAGGAACTGAAAGCTAATCCTGAAACAAAGGCCGTTTTTGCGACTTTGAATGAAACCAGCACGACGGTGTTGACGGATGTTAAGGCGATTGCTGAGATAACGGCTAAGACGGACGCTATCCTGGTCGTTGACGCGGTGAGCGCGCTTGGCGCTGACGTTTTGAAGATGGACGAATGGGGCATCGACATTGTGGTGGCTGGCTCGCAGAAGGCGCTTATGCTGCCTCCTGGTCTGGCTTTTGCCGCAGTGGGCGATAAGGCGCAGAAAGCGATGGAGTCGTCCACAATACCTAAGTTTTACACGTCTTTGGATAAGGCGATTAAGGGCCTGGCGAAGAACACGACGCCGTTTACTCCGCCTGTGTCTCTCATCATCGCGCTTGAGGTGTCGCTGAACCAGATAATTGACGAGGGCATGGAGAACCTGTGGGAACGTCATCGCAAGCTTGCTGAGGCGGCCCGTGCGGGCGTTGTTGGCATGGGTATGGAGCTGTTCTCGCAGCGTCCTTCCAATGCAGCGACGGCGGTGAAGCTTCCTGAAGGAATCGACGGCGGCGTGCTGCATAAGAAACTGCGCGACGAGTATCAGATGTGCTGCGCGGGCGGCCAGGAGCATCTCAAGGGCAAGATCGAACGATTCGCCCACATGGGATATTTCGACCAATTCGACATCCTCACGGTAATCAGCGCATTTGAGTTGGCGCTTAAGGACCTGGGCGCTGACGTTAAGATTGGCGGCGGTGTTGCAGCGGTCCAAACCTACTTCGCGGGAGTATAACCATGCCAAAGATTCTAGTTCTAGACAATCTGAGCGCTGATGGCGTTGAAGTATTTGAGCAAGCGGAAGGTTTTGAAGTTGACGTTAAGCCTCCGCAAAAACCTGATGAGCTTGCTGCCATAATCGGCGATTATGACGGCTTGGTCGTGCGCAGTGGAACGAAAGTGACCGGGGAGGCCTTGGCCAATCCTGGAAACCTGAAGGTAATCGGCCGCGCGGGAGTTGGCACGGACAATATCGACAAGAAAGCCGCCACGGAAAAGGGTATTCTTGTTATGAACACCCCTGGCGGTAACACTATCGCCACGTGTGAGCAGACTTTCGCGTTGATGTTGTCCCTTTGCCGGAACACTCCGCAGGCACACGCTTCGATGATGGAAGGGAGATGGGACCGCAAGAAGTTCATGGGAACTGAGTTGCGGGGCAAGACCCTGGGTATTGTCGGTCTTGGCAGGATTGGCGGCGAGGTAGCCAAGCGGGCGCTGGCTTTCCAGATGAAGGTCCTGGCCTTTGATCCGGTGATTTCCAAGCTGAAAGCCGAAGCGCTTGGCGTTGAACTGGCTGAGTTTGACGAAGTTATCGAGCGTGCCGACCTGATAACGATCCACGCGCCGAAGTCCGACAAGACGAAGAACCTTATCCGTACCGAGCAGTTTAAGCGCATGAAGCCCACGTGCCGAATCATCAATTGCGCCAGAGGCGGCATAATTAACGAACAGGACCTGGCCGAGGCGCTTAAGAATAACGAGATTGCCGGTGCGGCGATTGACGTTTACACCTCCGAGCCTTTTACGGACAATCCGTTCCTGGGCCTGGACAATATCGTCACGACCCCGCATTTGGGCGCGTCCACCGGTGAGGCGCAACAGCTCGTTGCCGTGGACATAGCGAAGCAAATGATCTCGTACCTGACGGCGGGTGAGATCATCAACGCGGTCAACGTTCCGAGTTTGGACAAGGAAGCTCGCAAGACGCTTGGGCCTTTGCTGTATCTTGCCGAAAGGCTTGGCCGGTTCCAGGCAATGTATATGGAAGGCCAGCCGAATTCGATCAATATCGAGTATCGCGGCGACGTTGGCGTGGCAGACACCTATCCTGTAACGGCCAAGATCCTCATGGGTTTCCTTTCGCCTGTGGTCGAGATGGTTAACGAGATCAGCGCTCCGTCGCTTCTTAAAGCGCACGGTATCGCGTGCAACGAAAAGAAAAGCGCCGCTGAATCGGACTACGCTTTTTCGGTGACAGTGACGGTGGTGACGGACAAGAAGACCCATGAAGTAACCGGCACGCTGTTCGGCAAGGACGACGCGCGCATTTGCAGCATAGACGGCATGCGTGTGGACGCCCGGCCTGAGGGTTTCATGCTGGTTTGTATGAATGAAGACGTGCCGCTGGTGCTTGGCAGGGTTTGCACAACGATTGGCGAAGCGGGGGTCAACATCGGAAACCTGATGCTTGGCCGCGATTCCAAGGGTGGGCATGCCTCCACAATCGTCAATCTCGACCAGCCCTTGTCTGACGAGGTCATGGACAAGATTAGGGACTTGCCAAACGTTACCGGGGCAACTTTGGTTGCATTGCGCTAAAGACCCATTTACACTTTTCAAAAACATAAGGATGAAACATGGACAACGCACGCATAGTATGGACTAAAATCGACGAAGCCCCGGCATTGGCTACATTGGTCTTGCTACCGATCATTCAGGCCTACACGAAAGGCTGTGGCATCGATGTCGAAACCTGCGATATCTCATTACCAGGCAGAATCATAGCGAATTTTCCCGATAATCTGACCGAAGATCAGAAAGTCGCCGATAATCTGACGATACTGGGAGAACTCGCGAAGACTCCTGAAGCCAATATCATCAAACTTCCTAATATTAGCGCCACGATTCCCCAACTCCAGGCCGCGATTAAGGAGTTACAAGAAAAGGGATACGATATCCCCGATTATCCTGAAGAGCCTAAAAACGATGAGGAAATCGCGCTCCAAACCCGATTTGCCAAGGTTCTGGGCTCGGCGGTCAATCCGGTGTTGCGCGAAGGAAACTCCGACCGCAGAGCGGCGGCTTCGGTCAAAAAGTTCGCCCAGAAACACCCGCACAAAATGATGAGGGATTGGCCTGAGAGCGGATCGAAAGCGCGTGTCGCTCATATGGACGGCAAGGATTTCTACGAAAGCGAAAAATCCACAACTATCGAAAAGGCGACGGAAGTAAAGATCGAATTCGTAGGCAAGGATGGCAAAGCGACCCTTCTGAAGGAGAATCTGGCGCTGCTGGAAGGCGAAGTTATCGACTCGTCGGTCATGAATGTGGCCGCCTTGCGTGCGTTCTACGCCCAACAGATGGAAGAAGCGAAAAAGGATGGTGTGCTGCTCTCGCTGCATCTCAAAGCGACGATGATGAAGATTTCGGATCCGATTATGTTCGGGCATTGCGTGTCCGTTTATTACAAGGACGCGCTGGATAAACATGCCGGCGCGCTCCAGGAGATCGGCGCGAACGTCAACAACGGCCTGACCGATGTGCTGGAAAAACTTGATCGGCTCCCCGAAGAGAAAAAGGCGGAGATCGAAGCTGATATCGCGGCGGTTTATGAGACCCGCCCGGATCTGGCGATGGTCGATTCGCGAAAAGGCATTACGAATCTGCACGTGCCTAACAACATCATCGTTGACGCCTCGATGCCCAATGTAGTTCGCGACGGCGGCAAAATGTGGAATAACGACGATGAGCTTCAAGACACCATCGCGATGATTCCTGACCGCTGTTACGCGACGATCTATCAGACTATTTTGGAGGATTGCCGGGAGCGTGGCCAGTTCGACCCTTCGACAATGGGCAGTGTCTCCAATGTCGGACTGATGGCCCAGAAGGCTGAAGAATACGGCTCGCACGACAAGACTTTTGAAGCGCCAGCCGAAGGAACAATCCGCGTGGTCGATACTTCAGGCGCGGTGCTGCTTGAGCAAGCGGTTGAGACCGGCGACATCTTCCGGATGTGCCAAGCCAAAGACGCGCCGATTCGCGATTGGGTGAAACTTGCCGTATCGCGCGCAAAAGCGTCGGGCTCCCCGGCTGTTTTCTGGCTGGATGAAAACCGCGGACACGATCACGAAATCATCAAGAAGGTTCAGAAGTATCTGCCCGAGCACGATACTGAGGGACTCGATATCCGCACGATGAAACCGGTCGATGCAATGAAGTTTTCGCTGGAAAGAATTCGCAAGGGCGAAGACACAATCTCGGTCACCGGCAATGTGCTGCGCGATTACCTTACCGACCTTTTCCCGATTCTGGAACTGGGCACCAGCGCTCGAATGCTCTCTATCGTTCCTCTGATGAATGGCGGCGGACTCTTCGAGACCGGCGCGGGCGGCTCGGCCCCGAAGCATGTGCAGCAGTTTCTGAAGGAAGGCCACACGCGATGGGATTCGCTGGGCGAGTATTGCGCTCTCGTGCCCAGCCTGGAACTGGTTGCCGGGAATTATAAGAGTGAAGCCGCGGCTGTGTTGGCCGAAACGCTGGATGAGGGAATCACTTCTTACCTGGAGAACGCGCGATATCCTTCTCGCAAGGTCAACGAGATCGACAATCGAGGAAGCTCTTTTTACCTGTCGCTGTATTGGGCCCAAGCGTTGGCGGCCCAGGACAAGGACGGGACGCTTAAGGCCAAATTCTCCACGGTGGCAAAGGCCCTTGAGGAGAATGAGGAGAAGATTATCGAGGAACTCTTGGCCGCACAGGGCGCGCCTGTCGATATCGGCGGGTACTATCTCCCCGATCCTGAATTAGCGTCAAAGGCAATGCGCCCAAGCGCAACGTTCAACGCAATTATCGACGCGCTATAGAGCCGGAGATGTGTACTCGAAGAAGGCACGCCGGATGCGCAGAAGTTCATCGAGTTTGCGAAGAGCGAGTTCGGATGAAACATCAGGCAGGATTCAGGCGTAGGCTTTCAAGGCCAAGCCGGTTGCCTATGCCTTCGAGCACTTGATGGCCGGGGCCACATTGCCTAAATGCAGCGAATTCGGGGACGCAATAATAAGTAATCTATAAAATCCTCGATTTGAGGGAAGATTTTTGACGCGTCTACAGGATATTCCTATTGACGTGGGCTCGAAAAAATGTGACAATAGTTTGTCAAGGAATGAGCAGTTTAACAGAGAGGCCAGGCAGTGTCGCATTCAATCGATATCGAGTCCAGTGAAACTACAGACCGCCTAGCGCAACTTGGGCAAAGCGCCCTTATTCGGACATGCGTTAACGGCGTCACCCATGACGCCAATAATGTAATGGGCGCAATACTTGCGTATTCTGAATTGATTAGGCTGGAGTCCGAGTTGACGCCGGACTCAAGTCGTATGTTGGCTGAGATCGAAGGCGCTGTTACCAAGTGTACTGATCTGCTGGGCAAACTTACCTGTATCGCGCGCAAAGACAACGGCAAGGCTACGGTTGCTTTTCTTCAGCGGATCGTTGAAACAGCCGTCTCTCTTTATAGCTACAACCTCAAAAGTTCGATGCTGTCTTTTGAAACTTCCGTGTCCGAAGAAATGGCGCCAATGTTGTGCGTCGAACCCCGGCTCGTGCTTGCAATACTCCAACTGCTTGAGAATGCCAAGAACCATCTCGAAGACACTGGAGACAACCGGCCTCTGATTCGATTGACCGTGCGCGAAACGGAAGATGATTTTGAAGTAGTCGTGTGGAATTCAGGAGAAGCTATTCCCGAACAAGACCGTCCTCACATCTTCGAGCCGTATTTTACGACTAAAGGGGGCGAGCACCTGGGGCTGGGCTTGTACACTGCAAGGGAAATCGCACAGCTTCACGACGGAGACTTGGAATACGATCCGGAGCAGGGATTCATAATGCGATTGCCCAAGAGCAACAGCCTGATAGACAGCAATGCATAATCAGTATTCCTGTGCGCTGAAAGTATAAGACACCCGGACTTTTGCCGTGCATGCCTTAAAACCCAAGCGGTTGGCGCCTATGTCCCAACTTGGCGAATCCCCCCACTTTACCGACGAAATGCTCAGCTTGTGTATTTCGACAATCTGTGCACGCATTGTGCCCGCTGCGGCTTCGGCATTCGGATAAGCATTCTCCGTGGCTCGCTCGACAGCGGCACGCTCGATGGATGCCTCGTCTTTGACAACAAAAACCGGCCCACTCAGTGACGCATCCATTGCTTTGCCCATCTGTCGAAGTTTGTCGCAAAACCGGCCAAACAATTTGACGCACTCGCTGCTGGTGGTAAAATCCAGCGTATAGAATCGCAAGCGTACCGAGACCGTGGCCTTCGGATCTTCTATGTTGTCAACCGATACTTTCGAGAAGACAATTTCGGCCGGAGCTATCTCATTGTCCTTGAGATACTTCTTCAGCGAAGCTTCAAACTCGACCGACGCTGCCGCTGCCTTTGATACGCTGTCACTTTGGGTAGATTTCTGCAGTACAAACTCTACGAAATCCGGTGGGGTTTCGACAATCGCTTCGCCGCCGCTTTCGATTAGGTCGGGTACGACGGCCTCGCAAAATCCAGCGGGACACGACAACAACAGTATCGCAAAAGAGACGAGCGCAGCTTTGAGCATGAGTTTCCCTTCCCTAACCCGGCTTAGCGGGAACCAAACCTTTTTTTTGACAGGATGACATGATAACAAGGATTGATTTATTATCGCCATCGTAAATCTTGAATGTGTTGCGTTTATTGAGTTTTTTGTGGCCAACAAACAAGACGCCCAATAACGACAACTTAAGGGCCACAAAAAAATCAATAAACGCAACGACTTATCGATAAGAAGAAAGATGTCTCAACTTCGTTTCAATAAGCCAATCAATATCATCCATATAATCCTGTCATCCTGTCAAATATTAAAAAACTTTCGCGCAAATTAAACCAAATAATATTCGTTAGAGGCTATTCCCTGGTTTCATCAATAAAGTTTATGCGGACAGGGTTACTTACGTTCATTGAAGAATCGCTTGCTTCCCCAGGCAACTGATCCGGATCGAGGCCTTCCTCTGCTGTGCCCTTAGGCATGAGCAACAGATCGAACTGCACTATCAACAGCAAAGATTCGGGGATCTCGTCCAAGTGTTCCATAAGATCAAGCGTATGTGCGATGTTGGTGAAGGCCGCCTTTGCGCCGAAAACACCCGAGAACTCATCGATTTCGCGCTTGTTTTTCCCTTCTCCTACGAATACCTTCGCGCGAAATACCACGGGTGAATCTTCAAAGCTCCGCTTGGATATGGTTTTCATTTCTAAAAGCAGCTTTTCAGGATGCGGAAGATACACGTTCGCAGTGGCCATATTCAGAATCTGGCGCGCGTCGATCAAGTAGTCCGTCGTGATGTTTGGCCCTTCCGATTCTTCCGCGACCTTCACTTCAACGCGAATGCCTGCCTCGACGTCGCCTATATCGACAGGTGCCGTATCGTCGCCATGTGCGTCCACCGGAACGGTAGGGGGCGCCTCTCCCCCGCCACTTCCATTGCCTGCCGGTTTAGGCGTCGCGTCGCACCCAGCCAAAACGATCAAAACTAAAACGAGAACACTTAAAAGTTTCATCATGATTACCCTTAAACTGTTTTCAGATTGACAACGGTTAATTCTATCAGATTCAGACCTTGCAGAATATTATACCAATGGCCTCAAGTTGATGCCATATCGTTTCGACTATTTCCCGCGTTATACCCGATCATGGATTTCCGGCACCGTCGCTGTTGCTACAGCATCGAAAAAAGCGTCAATATCGGAGTAGTCCTCAAGAATTACCTGGGCGCCTGCTGACAGCAGCCTTTCCGAGGAGGACTCCATTGATATGCCTATGAAACGCATCCCAAGATTCGCAGAAGTGCGCGCGTCCCAAATCCCGTCGCCAACGTATACTATGTCGTCGCAGTCGATTCCCTCAGCTTCGGCCAACTCGATTGCGCGTTTGGCGATGCCTTCGCGATAAAACGAATCATTTGCGAATCCTGCCGGCAGTTTCGTGCCGTCCATGCCCGCCTTAGACAGTTTGAACAGCGCTGTAGCGCGCATACCGCCCGTGGCTAGAGCGGCCGCCATATCGTCGCACTCTGCGATGGCTTGTAGTACCTCTCCAGCCCCAGGAATCTCGCCAAAAGTTTCCGGATGCGAATTATACTCCCGCTCCAAGTCCTCCATGAAGACCTGCTCGAAAGTTTCGAGTTCTTCCTGAGTTACAAAAGACCCGCGCTTCCCTTCAAGCACCTCACCCATCACTCCCGAGTCGGTAACATGCTTGTAATCATGCCAGTCCAAAGAAGGCAGAGGAAACCCAAACACCTTCTCAAAGGCACTCGCATAACACTTCATATCGCAATCGCTGGTAGCCGTCAAAGTACCGTCAATATCAAACACAATCAAAGTCACTTCAAATATACTCCATACAACAAGTTTCACGTCCAAACGCAGGACGCCTCTCCAACGCTTTGCCGAAGTATACTTCAAACATGGCTGTAATTGGAATTTGCGGTGATATTCGAGTTCGATCACTCAAAACGAACCCAGATGACACCACGGACAAGACAAGACCCTCTTCATCATAAAGAAGCCGATGATATGGGCGAGCGTACCCGCGAGCCGTTACGGTCTAATTCCGAATTCCGACG